>Ga0182024_10010220_pt1 | contig 19190 bp, 15 predicted proteins | sample P32metaG_FD_120480 | JGI IMG/M metagenome (GOLD analysis project Ga0182024, IMG submission 120480) | Permafrost microbial communities from Stordalen Mire, Sweden - P3-2 metaG (Illumina Assembly) | ecosystem: Environmental > Terrestrial > Soil > Wetlands > Permafrost | place: Sweden: Stordalen... | reverse complement strand
CTTTCCATGCCGCAGTGCTGCCCGGTTTAATTCCACCAGCCCTGCCAGCCCCCCCTCCCGGTACCGCCGCAACCACACGTACCCGGTTTCCCGCGCGATGCCGTAGCACTGCCACAGCTCCGTTGGGCAACGGCGATGGAACCTTCCAAACGGTGGTGACTTACGGGTCGGGCTATTTCACCGATGCGGTGACTATTGCGGATGTGAACGGGGACGGGAAACCCGACATTTTGGTGGCGAACTGTGGCACGGGCGTTAACTGTAGACCTAAAGGTGTTGTGGGTGTGCTGCTCGGCAATGGCAACGGAACGTTTCAAGGGATGGTGACCTACGGCTCGGGCAGCTATGAGGCCACGTCAGTAGCGGTCGCGGATGTAAATGGGGACGGCAACCTCGACATCGTGGTGGCGAATAAGTGTGGCGATGCTAACTGCTCTACGAACGGCAATGTGGGCGTGCTGCTAGGGAATAGTGACGGAACCTTCCAAACGGCAGTGACCTACGGCTCGGGCGCTTATGGGGCCGCTTCTGTAGCAATCGCGGATGTGAACGGGGACGGCAAACCGGACATCCTCGTGGCGAACGAGTGTGACGGGTATAGCAACTGCAATACGAGCGGCCTTGTGGGCGTGTTACTGGGCAAAGGCGATGGAACCTTCCAAGCAGTGAAGACCCATAGCTCGGGCGGCTACATAGCTGATTCGCTGGCTGCGTCGGATGTGAACGGGGACGGCAAACCCGATGTCGTCGTGGCCAACCGTTGTGTCAGTTATCAAGGCTGCGGAGACGGCTACCCCGTTGTGGGCGTCCTCATCAATACGAGCTTGACGGCGACGACCACTAAGCTTGTGTCTTCGCCGAATCCATCAAACTATGGGCAAGCCGTGACCTTCACAGCAGCCGTGAAGGCACAACAAGGCTTTTACAAAGGAACGCCCACGGGCACCGTGAGTTTCTTTAATGGGAAGACGAACATCGGCCATTCCAAAGTCAACGGCAGTGGAGTAGCAAAGCTGACGACTTCCGCACTGGCGGTCGGCACGCACAGCATAAAGGCGGTTTACAACGGTGACGCAAATTGTGCACCCAGCACCTCACCTTTGGTAAGCCAAGTGGTAAAGGGAGACGTAGAGTTGAGTCCCATGAGCGTGAACTTCGGCAATCAAACGGTCGGCACCAAGAGTTTGCCGAAGACGATCACCTTGACGAATAAGAGCAGCCGTGCAGTGAGCATCTCGGATATTTCGATTGTTGGCACCGACCCGAAAGATTTTGCTGAGACGAACACTTGCGGCGAGAGTGTGCCGGCCGGAGCGAGTTGCTCCATCAAGGTCACGTTTAAGCCTCTGGCCAAGGGAAAGCGAACCGCAGATGTTTCGATTAGCGATAGCGGTGGAGGCAGTCCGCAGAAGGTGAGCTTGACGGGAACGGGGACTTAGGAAACAGATCATCTGAGAAACTGGTATTCCGCAAGAACCGGCGTTCCTCGATCGGTCGCAAACTCGAGTCTTTCTGGAGAGAGTCATGAGATCTATTTTTCTTGCGCTCGTTTTTCTCGCCTTCACGGCAGGTTTGCTGGCGCAGTCGAATCCTGTGCCGCTGCTAAACCAACCTTTGGTGCCGGAGCGCGTCGCCCCCGGTAGGGGGAAGTTCACGCTGACGATAAACGGGACGGGTTTCGTTGCTGGTGCGGTTGTGAAATGGAACGGAGCGTCGCGAGTAACCACAGTCGTCTCGGGCAGCGAGGTGCAGACGACGATCAACGCCTCGCACGTGGCCACAGCAAAGACCGCTTCGGTCACGGTGGTGAATCCGACTCCCGGCGGCGGAACGTCCAACGTGGTTTATTTCTCTGTTCGGAAGAGTTCTCCGTCCGTGGCATTCGGGCGTAAGGATGAAAAGGGTGCTTATCCGTGGGGATTCATTGTGGGTGACTTCAACAAGGATTGCAAGCTGGATGTGGCCGCGGGCAAAAAGACGACCGGCGGTGCTGGAGCTATTCAACTTTTTTTAGGGAACGGAAATGGTACGTTTAAAGCCCCGATTGACTCTAAATCGAAACCTCCTTACGGCCCAAGGTACGCAGCCGACTTCAACAACGATGGGAAGCTCGACTTGCTTACAGGCGGGCACGATTCGGTCGCAGTTTTCCTTGGGAAGGGAAACGAAACATTCGTTCAAGAGCCGTCGATACACTACTGTTGCAATACCTCCTTCGTGAGTGCGGCTGATTTCAACGGGGACGGAAACCTTGACTTGCTTTTGATTAACCGCAATGACCCAGAAGATGGTGGAGTGTCCGTCGTCGTCTATCTTGGCAAAGGCAACGGTTCGTTTCAAACGTCGCGGTCGCCGGCGCCACGGTCAATGGTCGCCTCGGTGTTCCGGCTATTGGAGACTTCAACGGAGACGGAAACCTCGACTTTGCCGTTCCTGACATTGCGGGGTGGACATTTTCCTTGGGAACGGAGACGGCACGTTCCAACAGCCTATTGCCTATCCAACCGCGTACGGCGCTAGAGTTGCCGTAGTCGCGGCGGACGTAAATGGCGACGGAATGCTCGACCTCATTACGGGAGGAGGCTCTGTGTTGTTGGGGAATGGAGACGGTACGTTCCGCGCTGACGGAGGCGTCAGCACGGGATTTTCCGCATACAATCTTTTTGTTGGAGACTTTAATGGTGATTCTCGATCTTGTGGGTCTGGATGACGGCGGGAAGGTAGATATCTTCTTGGGAAACGGTGACGGCACATCAGAGTGCGCTCGAATTTCCCGGTGGCAGCCCGAACCCGAATGACGAGTACCCGGTACTCGGCATTGGGGATTTCAACGGGGATGGGAAGTTAGATGTAGTATCCGCCGGTACGGTCAACGGTAATTCTATTTTGTCTGTGTTCTTGCAGGATGGAAGCGGTCGATGAGACGCTCTGCGCGACAGGGCTCATGTCGCCGATCGATGCGGTGACCCGTCCGCGTGGGGGAAGGGCCAGCGGACTTTGCCCGCCATCGGGCCGGCGAGACCCTTTGACCTCGCTCGGGGCAGGCTGCCGGCGCTACTTTTCTATCCCGGATTGACCCTCTGCTCCGAAGTCCTTACACTTGAGAGTGTTCTCCGCTCGGCGTACTGCCAATCCTGTGGAGGGTTTCCTGAGTCGACGATTGCGAGGTTCATTGGTTGCGGCCCTGTTAGGGCTGCTGGCGCCGTTTTGTGTCGGGCAGGATCCGGTTCCGCCGAATCACCCTACTCAGAATCAGCCTGCGCAGAATCAGACTCCTCAGGACCAATCTCCGCAGAGCCAGTCGCCTTCGGCAGACGATTCTTCGCAGAACGATTCATCTTCCAAGCCCGAGCCTCCGCCGGCTGAGCCGAAAGACGTTCCGCCGAACAAGGTGCCACAGAGTCCGGCACCGAAGATTCAGACTCCTCCGCAGAGTCAGTCGGCAATTACGCTCGACAGCAGTGAGACGATTTTTGCCGTGCTTACGGCGTTGAACGCCTGCGGTTACGATCAGGATCTGACTGTCTCGGATGCGACCCGGAGCAATGTACGAGCTGAGGTGCAGAGAAATCTGGCGGACTCCGAAGACGCCGAGGCCGCGCGGACTGCGCTGTGCGAGTTCTATCAGGGCCACGTGGCGTCGAAGGATCCGAATCGGAACCTGTCGCAATACATTTCGCTCGCGTTGTACATGGACGGGCCGCCGCATTTTAAGCCGCGAGTGAAGGAGGACGATCTGCCTCCGGATGCGGTGCTGATCACGGGCTTCGGAACCTTGCTGGAGCGGTTTTATGACAAAGCGGGGTTGCACTCGATCTGGGAGCATCACCGTAATGACTATGCGGCCGCGATGAGGCGGTATCACGAACCGCTGGCCAAGATGGTGTTCGACACGCAGATCTATCTGAAGCAGCCTTCGTCGCAATACCTGGGACGGCGGTTCACGATCTATCTGGATTTTATGGGTTCACCGAAAGAGACGGATGCGCGGAATTACGGCGCGGATTACTACGTGATCGTCTTTCCCGCTCCCAGCACGTCGACGGGAGAGATACCGAAGTCGGCGCTGAAGATGGACCAGATCCGGCACACGTTTCTGCATTACGAGTTCGACCCGCTTGCGGACAAGCATTCCAGCGGCATCAAACGGCTGGAACCTTTGCTGCAATCGGTGAAGCGCGCGCCGCTGGAAGAAAGCTTCAAGACCGACATCTCGCTGCTGGTGACGGAATGCCTGGTGCGGGCGGTGGAGATTCGCACTACGGGAAGCAAGGCAGAAGAGGCCATGCGGACGCAGGCGGTGGATGACGCAGTGAAGCAAGGCTACATTCTGACCCGGACATTTTACGATGAAGTCGTCGCATTTGAAAAGGATCCGACGGGGATTCGGGGAGTTTACGGCGACTTTCTCGAAAACATAAATATACAGAAGGAACAGAAGGAGGCGGCAGAAGTTCAGTTTGCCAGCGTGGCGTCTCCGGAACTAGTGCGGTTATCGCGTCCGGAGGAGCGGCGGATGCTGGTTACGGCGGAAAGACGGCTGGCCGCGGGTGATCCGAAGGGCGCGCAAGAACTGGCGCAACAGGCTTTGGACAAAAAGATTGGGGACCAGGGCAGGGCGCTGTTTATTTTGGCGGAAGTGGCCGTGGCCAGCAAGAATCGTGACGGGGCGCAGGAAAGCTTCCAGAAGGCGATTGAAGCGTCGAAAGATCCCACGGTGCTGGGATGGTCGCATGTGTATTTAGGCAGGATTCTGGATATGAAAGAGGAGCGCGAAGCCGCATTGCAGGAGTACCGGGCTGCGTTGGATTCGGGGGGAAGACTGCCGGAGATTAAGGCGGCGGCGGAACGAGGGCTGGCGCAAGCTTATGAGCCTCCGGCCAAACCGCAGTAAGATGGATGCGTCGGCTGCCATGGCTCAGGTTAAGGAACACGTTTAACACAGAGGACATAGAGGGTCACAGGGTATTACGGCCTGCCGAGTTCAAGAAGCTAAGGAGAAAGCATGAAGCGAGCGGCGATGATTATCGCGATGCTGGGAATATTGGCATGGGGATTGACGCAGAGAACCTTTGCGCAGAGCCTTCTGGCGCAGAGCAATGACAAGCCTGCGGCGCAGAACGCGCCAGCGGGGCAAGCAGCGGGACAGGCAGCAACGCCAGCGGGCAAGCGTCCACCGCAGGCCAAGACGCAAGACGAGTTCGCCGCATATAAGGCGGCAGCGGCGTTGACCGATGCCGCGGCCCAGGAGAAAGCGGCGAACGACTTTGCGATGAAATTTCCGGACAGCGAGTTGCGGCCCGTGGTCTACAAGTCGGTGATGCACGCCTATCTACAGGCTAACAACAACGAGAAAGTGATTGACATGGCACAGAAGGTGCTGACTTTCGACCCGGACGATCCAGAGGCGCTGCTGGGCGTGGCGCAAGGGCTGGCTGAGCGGACGAGAGATACAGACTTGGATAAGGATCAGCGGCTCGCGGAAGCCAGAAAAGATGCGCAGCGCGCGTTGGTGACGGTGGACACGGACGTTCCTAGTTCGGGTTATCCTCCGGAACAATTGATTGCATACAAGGCGTTTCTACGGTCGGAGTCCTACGAGATTCTGGGGACGCTTGATTACAACGCCAAGGCATGGGCTGATGCGGAAGGAAATTTGAGGAAGTCGATTGACGCGTTCCCCCAGCAGGTGGATCCGGTTGCGGTTCTCCGGCTGTCTCTGGCGCTGGATCAGCAGAACAAGTATCCGGAGGCGCTCAAGGTCGCCAGCCAGGCCGTGGATTTGACGAAGGAAGGGACGACTGCGGGAGATGCGGCTCGCAAGGAGAAGGACCGTCTTACGCAATTGACCGGCAGCGGCGCGGCGCCCGCGAAGTAGTTTCATCATGAAAGAACGGGAAATCACGGCGCTGGAAACGGCGTTGGGCTACCACTTCCACCGTCGCGCGGTGATTGAGCAGGCCCTTACTCACAGCTCACAGGCGCGGGAGCAGGAAGCGCAGCAAGCAGGGGAGAACAAGTACAGGGTCAGTGACAACGAGCAGTTGGAGTTCCTTGGCGATGCGATTCTGGCGCTGGTGACCAGCGAAGAATTGTTTCAGCGCTTTCCGCAGTTTCGCGAAGGTGAACTCTCAAAACTGCGCGCCCATGTGGTGAGTGAGCGGCATTTGATTCGGGTAGCGCAACAATTGGAACTGGGTCACTATCTGCGGCTGGGACGGGGCGAAGAGAAAAGCGGCGGGCGCAGCAAAACGGCGTTGCTGGTGGATGCGTTGGAAGCGATTCTGGCGGCGATCTACCTGGATGGCGGAATGAATCCGGCGCGCGAATTTATTGTGCGGGAGATCCTGGCGCCGGAACTGGAGCGGATGGAGCGCGAAGGCGGCACGCTGCCCATGACCGATTTCAAATCGGCGTTGCAGGAAACTTTGCAAGGACTGGGAATAGCACAACCCTCCTATGTGCTGGTGCAGGAAGCGGGGCCGGAACACAAGAAAACGTTTACGGTGGAAGTCCGTTTGAACGCGAAGAACGGTGAAAGCCGGGCAGAGTTCGTGGGACGGGCGCAGGGTTCCACGAAGAAGACTGCGGAGCAGGATGCGGCGCGGCAGTTGCTGGCGTATCTGGCTTCGCGGCCGCAATCGGCGGGGGCCAGGTTGGCGCGGGGATCGCGGTCCGCGGAGAAGTTAGGATAAAACGCGCGAACAGACAAGTGGAGTGAATGAATTTCTCGGCAGAGCAACCTCCTAACGAGCATCTTCCAAACGGTCAGCCTTCGCGCGATCAAAAGACTTCGTTGCCGGTTGGAACGAGTGTGGGTGGCTCGTTGCAATCGCTGATGGGGACGGTGGTGATCGCGGTGTTTGTGATCACATTCATCGTGCAGGCGTTTCAGATACCTTCTCCGTCCATGGAAAATACGCTGCTGGTGGGCGATTACCTGCTGGTGAATAAGCTTTGCTACGGGAAAGGCGGCCTGGGAGATTATTTCATGCCTTACCGCCGGGTGCAGCGTGGCGACATCGTGGTGTTTCATTATCCCGTGAGCCCGGCGCAGCATTTTGTGAAGCGGGTGATTGGTGTTCCGGGCGACCGCGTGCGGTTGGTCAATAAACAGGTGCTGGTGAATGGATTACCGCTGAAAGAGTCTTATGCGCATTTTAGCCGTCCCGCGAACGACCTGTTCCGCGATAGTTTTCCCCGGCTGGACGTCGCGCCGGGCGAGACTCCGGAGTGGTGGTTGCAACTGCGAAAGCTGGTCGAGAACGGACAACTTATTGTTCCTGAGGGACATTACTTTGTGATGGGAGACAACCGGGACGACAGTTATGACAGCCGGTATTGGGGATTTGTGCCGCAGGCCAATATTATTGGGCGGCCACTGTTGATTTACTGGTCAGTGCGAGGCTATGAGGGAGACGTTACGGCGCCGTCTTCCATGGGTGACAGGCTGTATCATTTTGCCTATGCGGTGACGCACATCTTTCAGATCACGCGTTGGAACCGTACTTTACGATTGGTGAATTGAGCAGTGCCGGGATGCGAGCGCTGGGAGTAAAGGCCGAACGAGGCTTTACGCGGCGCTAATGCGCCGCTCTTCCACGAGATAGGATGGATTGATCAAAGTGGCTAAAAAAGAAAGCAAAGCGAAGGACGACGTCGAAGAAAAACCGCGCGAGACTACGGTGGAGTTCCTGGCCTCGCTGGCCGCAGTGCTGGTGACAGGATTGTTCATCATCACTTTTGCGGTGCAGGCTTTCGAGATTCCCTCCAGTTCGATGGAGAACACGCTGCTGATCGGCGACCACGTGTTTGTGAACCGGATCCAGTTCGCGCCCAGGACTGCGTGGGTGGGGCCTCTGCTCCCCTATCGCGGCGTGCGGCATGGTGACATCGTAGTGTTTCTGCACCCTGACCCGCATGACGCAGGAACCTATGTGGTCAAACGGATCATGGGCTTGCCCGGGGACCGAATCCATCTGCGCGATGGAGTGGTCTACCGCAACGGCGAGGCGCTGAACGAGCCTTACATCTTCCCCGATTCGGACGCTCCTCCCTACGATCCGTACCGGCTCAATTTTCCCGCGGTGCCTCCTTCCTCTGAGTATGGCGTCTATCCGAACTGGATCGTAGACCTGGCGTCGCACGTTCAGGGAGACGATCTAGTCGTGCCGCCCGGGCATTACTTCGCCATGGGCGATCACCGGGACGTGAGCCTGGATAGCCGCTACTGGGGCTTCATCCCTCAGGAAAACGTGATTGGGCGGCCTATGTTTATCTACTGGTCGTTTGAGACGCCGGCCGGCCAATACATGAAGTCCGGATTGACGGAGCGGCTTGGCTTCCTGGCGCACGTGGTGCTGCACTTTTTTGACGAGACGCGGTGGGGGCGAACGCTGAAAGTGGTTCGGTGAAGAGTTTTTTTTCCAAGCGGCGAGTTGTGACCGCGGCAGTAGTGATTCTGCTGGCTCTGTTCCTTGTGCGTCCGGGTGTGTCGCGCTTGAAGGCGCGCATCGCGAACTCCATCAGCCGTGCGGTGGCGCGTCCCGTGGAGATAGGTTCGGTCCATCTTCGATTCCTGCCGCAACCCGGCTTCGACCTGGGGAATTTGGTCATCTACGAGGATCCGGAATTCGGCGCGGAGCCGATGTTGCGCGCGCCGGAGGTTACGGCAGTGGTGCGGCTGACCTCGCTGGTGCGGGGACGGCTGGACATTGCCCGGCTGGAGCTGACCGAACCTAGTCTGAATCTGGTGCGCCGGGCAAGCGGACGTTGGAACTGGGAAGCTCTGCTGGAACGAACCGAGCGCACGCCGCTGGCGCCCACGGCGAAACGGAAATTGGAAGCTCGCCCGGGTTTTCCCTACATCGAAGCTAGTTCGGGCCGCATTAATTTCAAGGCGGGGCAGGAAAAGAAACCGTACGCACTGTTGAATGCGGATTTCGCGTTGTGGCAGGAATCAGAGAACACATGGGGAGCGCGGCTGAAAGCAGAACCGCTGCGAACCGATATGAATTTAAGCGACACCGGCCTGCTGCGAATGAACGGGACATGGCAGCGCGCCGGGACCCTCCGCGAAACGCCGCTGCAATTCAGTGTGGAGTGGGACCGAGCGCAACTGGGACAACTGACCAAGCTCATATCCGGAGCCGACAAGGGGTGGCGGGGAGAGGTTCGGTTGGACGCGACGTTAACCGGCTCTCTGGCGGCTATGCAGATAGCTGTCGACAGTTCCATTCAAGATTTCCACCGCTACGACATCGCGAGCAGCGAGGGGCTGCGGCTGACGGCCCACTGTGATGGCAGGTACACGTCGGCAGAAGGTGTGGTGCGCGAAATATCCTGCAGAGCGCCCGTGGGCGATGGCATGGTCACATTGCGCGGCGATGCCGGACTGCCGGGAGTGCACAAAGTGGATTTGTCGTTGAACGTTGAAGATGTTCCTGTCAGTGCTGTGGGACAACTTGCTCGACGCGCCAAGAAGAATCTGCCCACGGATTTCGTGTCCTCGGGAAGTGTGCAAGGTAATTTCACCGTGAAAGAAGATGGGGGGTCGCGGGGAGCAGAGTTCCAAGGCCGGGGCGAAATCGCAGATCTTCGGCTGCAGTCGGCAAGCAATAAAGTGGAATTCGCTCCGGGGAACGTACCGTTCATGCTGAGTTCGCACCGGATCAGCGGTGATGCTGCGTCGAAGAGCAAATCCTCGCGCCAATCCGATGCCGCGGTTTTGCCGATTCCGGACGAATTGCACGTGGAGTACGGACCGTTTCCTGCTGCTCTGGGGCGTGTGGCGCCAGCGCAGGCGCGAGGCTGGGTGGCGCGGTCGGGCTATGGCATGGTGGTCCGCGGAGAAGGAGAAGTTTCGCACATCCTGCGCCTGGCCAGCCTGTTGGGACTTCCGGCAGTGAAGGCAAGCGTGGAAGGCGCGTCTGAAATGGATTTGCAGATCGCCGGATCGTGGACGGGAAACGCATCCGGAACCGCCTCGGGGTTTTTGTCGCCGGAAGTAACGGGAACGGTGCAACTGCACAATTTACGCGCCATGGTGCGAGGAGTGAACGGGCCGATTGAAATCTCCTCGGCACAATTGCAGCTCACGCACGATGAAGCTCGCTTGGAAAAGTTAATTGCGCGGGCCGCCGATGCTCACTGGACGGGGTCTGTAGCCTTGTTGCGTGGTTGTGGAGCGCCGGGGGCGTGCCTTGTCCGCTTCAACTTGAACGCCGAAGAGTTGCGATTAGGCGAACTCTCGAAGTGGCTTCGTTCGCAACCGAGTGAGCGGCGGTGGTATCAGATGCTGGCGTCTGCCGACCCGGCTCCCCCGACGTTTCTGGAGACCTTGCGCGCGTCGGGCAAGGTGAATGCCGGCCGCTTGCTGATTCACAACCTGGTTGCGATCCGGGTTTCGGCTTCGGTGGACCTTGAACGCGGGAAGTTGAAAATTTCTGATCTGCGGGCCGACTTGCTTGGGGGAAAGCATCGCGGCGATTGGCAGGCGGATTTCACTTCGAGTTCTCCGGTATACATGGGAACAGGGACTCTGACCGGGATTTCTCTGCAGCAGGTAGCCGATGCGATGCACGATCCGTGGGTCACAGGAACCGCGGGGGGAACGTATCGGCTTTCGGCATCAGGAGCGGATTCTGCGGCGTTCTGGGAATCAGCTGACGGCGGACTGCAGTTCGATCTGCGGGACGGAGTGCTGTCTCACATTTCACTGAGGAGTGATGAAGGAGCGATGCGGATCGCGCGCTGGCAGGGCCGCGCCCGCCTACGTAATGGGGAGATCGAGATTGAGAAGGGCGAACTGGTTTCTTCCGGGGGAACGTATGAGATTGGCGGAACAGCATCGCTGGGGCAGGTGCTGGATTTCAAGCTGACCGGCGGCACAGAAGTGGAATCGGCTCATGCGGGTTCGCTGGCTTACAGCATCACTGGGACGGTGGGGGAGCCGCGCGTAGCGGCGATTCCAATCCCAGAGACGCAGGCGCGGCTGAAACCGTAGGCGGCCGGTATGGGCCGTGCAAGGGCTGAAGCCCAGATCATTGTGTCCGTTTTACGCGGCGCGGAAGCGCCGCTCTTCCATGGTACTGTATAGGGTCCGAGCACTTTAGCGCAGACCTTGAAGGCCTGCTTCACCCACGTGTTTGCTGCCTATGGTACGTAGCCCGCGCCGCGCAAGACCTTTCCCGGAAGCGCTCCCGTCATTTTTCCCTGGTCGATTACGGGCACGCCATTCACCAGCACATAGTCCATGCCCTCAGAAAGCTGGTTTGGATTGTCGAACGTCGCGAGGTCGCGGACGGTCGCGGGATCGAAGATTACGACATCGGCCCAAATGCCTGCCTTTAGAACGCCGCGATCGGTGAGGCGCAGACGCTGCGAGGGCAGGGCGGAAAATTTGCGGATGGCGTCTTCCAGCGTCAAAGCTTTTTCTTCACGAACATACTTGCGCAGGATGCGCGGGAAAGTTCCGTAGGCGCGGGGATGGGGATGCTCCTGGCCCAGCAGGCCGTCCGGTGAAGTTCCGGAAGAGTCGTTATCGATGGCGACCCAGGGCTGCTGCAGGGCGAGTGTGACATCGGGTTGTGACATGCCGAAGACTGCGACGCCGACGTTCGGATCTTCGATGAGAAAGTCGAAGAGCGCATCAATTGGGTCTTTGTTCCAAAGTTTTGCGATCTCGGAAAGGCGCTTGCCCTGAAGCGGGAGCATCTTCGCATTCTGGACTACGCCAATCATTACGGCGTCGGGGCCTGGGATTTCCTGCCATTCGTTGTCCCAATCTTTGGAGGTCGTGAGCATGTCTTTGCGGATGCGCTCGCGGGTGGCCGGATCTTTCAAGCGCTCGATGAGTTTTGCGGTTCCGCCATCGTGTGCCCACGGTGGAACGAATGCCGAAAAATCATTGAACCAGGCGGTGTAGGCGTAAGTATCGGCAGTAACGTCGGCGCCGGCAGCGCGTGCGGCGTTAATCTTGGCGACTACTTCGGGCATGCGTCCCCAATTGTTCTTGCCGGCGACTTTGAGATGCCAGATTTCTACTGGGACGTGAGCCTCGCGGCCGATGCGGAGGGCTTCGTCGATGGCTTCGAGCACGGAATCGGCTTCGTCGCGCATATGAGTGGAATAGATGCCGCCGAACTTGCCGCCTTCGGCGGCGAGCGCGATCAGTTCTTCGGTTTTTGCGTAAGGTGCGGGAGCGTATTGCAGCGCGGTGGAAACGCCGACCGCGCCATCTTTCATGGCCTCGCACACCAGGGCTTTCATTTGCTCAAGCTGGTCAGGCGAAGGCTGGACGCTGTCGTCGCCGAGTACCATACGGCGGACCTGCGCCGCGCCGACATAGCTTGCCAGGTTAATGCCCATGCCTTGCTTTTCGAGCCGCGCGAAATATTGGCGCAAGGTACGCCAGTCGGGCGTGATGTGGTAGTGCTCGTAATTGCGGCGATTGGCCTGAATGACGGCATCGTTCAGCGGCGCGACGGATTCGCCTTCGCCCGTGATTTCGGTGGTGATCCCCTGGTAGATTTTGGACGGCAGGCGCGGTTCGACGAGAATGGAGAATTCGGACTGGCCGAGCATGTCGATGAAACCGGGAGCGACGACCTTGCCGGCGGCGTCGATTGTGCGCTTGCGAGGCGCGGTGGCCAGGTTGCCGATCGCCGCGATTCTCCCATCGCGAACACCGACATCGCCTGAGTACCAAGGAGAGCCGGTGCCGTCGATGATGTGGCCGTTGGTGATGACGAGGTCGAAGGCCGCGGTTGGCGATTGCGCCGGTAACCGCTGGGAAGCCGCAAACAATAGCGTGATCAAAAGCACCGAATCGAATCTGTGCAACTTCATGGATTTCCTTTTCTGCAAACATGAACCGCGCTGCTGCTTACACCGGTGGCGAAGCCCACCAACGCGCCTAGCGCGCCACCGCCGACCGTGGTTCCCCAAGCGAGCGCGAATTATAGAGCATCACGCGGGGAGGACGGCTTAAGCCACTGTTGATTCTTTCTAAATCTTGCGGTGCGGTTCGAAGCCCCGCCCCTTCAAAGCGCAGACTCCGGCGTACTTACTTCAACCCGAAATCCGCGTTCTGCGTGGTAATATCGAGAATATCCTCGCATGATGCTACAGGCCCTCGATTTGAGCACTGTATTTCTGTTGTGTCTTCGCACGACTCGTTGAAAAGCGGATGACGACTTCGACTAATTTGCGTAAGCGCGTGCTCAGCGGTATGCGCTCGACCGGAAAACTGCACCTCGGCAACTATGTGGGTGCACTCGACAACTGGGTGCGCATGCAGGATCAGTATGAATGCTTCTTCTGCGTGGTCGACTGGCACGCGCTCACGACCGACTACGCTGATACTTCGCAGGTTAAGCAGAATTCGATTGAGGTGGCGCTGGACTGGCTGGCGGCGGGGCTCGATCCCGAGAAGTCTGTGATCTTTATCCAGTCGCATGTTCCGGCGCATGCAGAACTGCACCTGCTGCTCTCCATGATCACACCGTTGGGCTGGCTGGAGCGGGTTCCGACGTATAAGGAACAGCGGGAGAATATTAAGGACAAGGATCTGGGGACGTATGGGTTTCTTGGCTATCCCGTGCTGCAGGCGGCGGACATTTTGATGTACAAAGCGGATGTGGTTCCGGTCGGCGAAGATCAGGTCGCACACATTGAGCTTACCCGGGAGATTGTGCGACGCTTCAATGGTTTCTACGGAAAGCGTGGCGACGTGTTTCCGGAACCGCAAGTGTTGCTCACGCGCGCACCCAAACTGCCTGGGACGGATGGCCGCAAGATGTCGAAGTCGTATGGCAACGCGATTTTGCTGACTGACCCGGAGCCAGTAATACGGCAGAAGCTAAAGACCATGGTCACGGATCCCGCGCGGGTACGGCGGTCAGACCCCGGAAATCCGGATGTGTGCCCGGTGGGCGATCTGCATAAGATTTTCAGCGACCGTGCGACGATGGATAAAGTGAACGTTGGCTGCCGCTCGGCGGGCATTGGCTGCATTGAGTGCAAGAGCTGGGCCGCAGATGCGCTGGTGCAACTGTTGAGTCCGATGCAGGAGCGGCGCAAGAAATTCGAGGAGAATCCGCGGCTGGCTTGGGATATTCTGGAGGCTGGCAGTGAGCGGGCGCGCAAGGTTGCCGTGAAGACCATGGATAGTGTGCGCGAGGCCATGGGAATGTCAATGGCGTATGAACCACCGGCGGTGAATGATGCCAAGTAGTTTGCAAAACAAAATCGCTGGATTCGAGCCGAACGCGCCGCAGCCTCTAGCGCCGGTGCTGGTTGCGAATCGAATTCCCGAGACACCTCAGCAGTCTTCGAAGCAATCTCCGAAACAAGAAGAGAGCGATTCTCCATTTGCAGTTTCGGTGACCGATGTATATGAAGGGCCGCTGGATTTGCTGCTTGATCTGATTCGCAAGCAGGACATCGACATCTACGACATACCAATTGCGCGCATCACGGAGCAGTATCTGGCTTATGTTGAGAAAATTCGCGAGCTGGACGTGAATGTCGCGGCCGACTTCATCTACATGGCCGCAGTGCTGATTCACATCAAGTCGAAGATGTTGCTGCCCCGCGACCCGTCGGCAAAGGCGGAGGAGTTAGAAGATCCGCGCACGGAACTGGTGAACCGTCTGCTGGAGCACGAAAAATTTAAATCGGCGGCGCAGATGCTCTTGCAGAAGCAGCAGATCGAAGATGCGGTAATGAGCAACCCTTCCCTAAAGGAATTCATAGAAGCCGAAGGCACGGAGCCTGAGGTCGCCGCGGACGTGATTGACCTGGTCAAGACCTTCCAGCAAATTCTGGAACGGGTGCGCACTCGGCCTGTGATCAACGTGGACGAAGAGACTGTCACCGTGGGCCAGATGATTGACTATCTGCGGCGGCGGCTGTCGCTCGAGGCACGGCCTATCCGTTTGAAGCAGCTTCTGATGCGCGTTCCCTCGCGGCAGGCGCTGGTGTGCATGTTTCTGGCACTTCTCGAAATGGTGCGGCTGCAGGCGATTCAGGTCCGGCAGGACCAGATGTTCGGCGAGATTGTCGTGCGCAAACATGTTGGATTCGACGCCGTCATGGCGGAGCAAGCGGCCGTACGCGATGATTGGAGATAGAAACAGTGGTGTCAGTGATCAGTGGCCAGTCAAAGCCATGGGGTTACTGACCACTAGCCACTGACCACTTTCTTATGAGTTTGAAAGCTCAACTCGAAGCTATCATTTATGCGGCGGAGACGCCGATCACGCTGGAGCACATGGTCCAGCTCGTCAAGGGATCCGTGCTTGCTGGCGGGACCGCGGACGATGCAGAGGTAAAGTCGCGGGTGCGTTCCAGTCTCGAGGAACTGATCGGTGAATACGGCGGGCCCGATCATGGCATTGAGATCCGGCAGGTGGCGGGCGGCTATCGCATGTCGACCAAGCCCGAGCAGCACGAAATGGTGCGCAGCTTCGCCAAGAGCCTGAAGCCGCCGGTTCGGCTGTCGTTACCGGCTCTGGAAACTCTGGCTGTGATCGCTTATAAGCAACCTGCTACAGTGCCTGAGATCAATGAGATTCGCGGGGTCGATTCGGGCGGTGTGATTGCTACTCTGCTGGATCGCAAACTGATCACCACGTCCGGCCGGAAGCAGGTCATCGGGCGGCCGATTCTCTACAAGACAACCAAAGAATTCCTCATGCGTTTTGGGTTGAAGGACGTCAATGAGCTGCCCAGCATGGAGGAGTTCGAGAAGCTGGTGGCGGAGTCGTTCCAGAGTGAGTTGATTCCGGCGGAAGATGCGGCAGAAGCGCACGAAGCGGATTCTGAGCAGCCGGAAGAGATCGTGGAATCTGCTGCGCAAAAGAATAGCGCCTAAAGGCGCGATTGATTTTGGGGTAGTTCTTACGGCGTGGCAGGAAGCCCCGCCCTTTCAAAGCGAAATTCAACACTCATGCCTGCTGAACGCCTGCAAAAAATTATTGCCGCTGCTGGGATTGCCTCCCGTCGTAAAGCCGAGGAACTGATCAGTGCCGGCCATGTGAAGGTGAATGGGACCGTCGTCACCGAGTTGGGGAGCAAAGCGGACCCGGACACCGACCACATCCGCGTGGATGGAAAGCTTCTGCAAGGGGCGCAACACCACGTCTACCTGTTGCTGAATAAACCCAAAGGTTATGTCACCACTGTGAGCGATCCGGAGAAGCGGCCCACGGTGATGCAGTTGATCCGCGGCGTGAAAAAGCGCGTGTATCCGGTGGGACGGCTGGATTATGCCAGCGAGGGACTTTTGCTTTTGACTAACGATGGAGCGCTGGCGAATAAGTTGATGAAGGCTGCGTCGCAGGTGTCGAAAACTTACGTAGTGAAAGTTGCGGGAGCTCCGAGCAACGAGGCGCTGGAGAAGTTGCGCGGCGGAGTTTCCATCGCGACCGAAGATGGCCGGCGGGTGCGGACTGCGCCGGCGGGAATCCGCCTGATTAAGGAAGCCACCAATCCCTGGTATGAGGTGACCTTGATCGAAGGCCGGAATCGCGAAATCCGGCGCATGTTTGAGAAGGTCGGCCACCACGTGGAGAAGATCAAACGTGTCCGCTACGGCCCGCTCACCCTTGATGTTCCGCCTGGACAGTTCCGCGCGCTGACTTTGCAGGAAGTCGATCGCCTGCGCACCGCCTGCAACAAACCGATAGCGAACGCGAAGCCGTCCGTGGCATGATGAGCAGCGAGTATGAGCCGCTTCTCCGACATAATCTCAAATGCGGCCCGCGATCTGGGCGCGATGAATGCCGCCGGTGCGACACCGGCGGAACTGGAGCGCCGGTCGCGCCTCGTCAGACTTGATTCCAACGAGAATCCCTTTGGGCCTTCGGTGCGGGCCGTCGATGCCATGAGGAAAATGCTGAACGCGGCGAACTCCTATCCTGACGACGATTGCAGCCAGCTACGCTACGCGCTGGCCGAACGGCACGGGCTGCCAGTGGAGCAGGTGGTGGTCACCGCGGGCTCGACGGAGATGCTAAGCCTACTCTGCCAGACGCTGCTTGAGCCGGGGCTGAATGCCGTGACCAGCGAGCGCTCGTTTGTTATTTACTCGATGGCGGTGCGGGCCGCGGGCGCGCGTTTGATCGAAGCGCCCATGCGCTCCGGCGAAGACGGCTTCGATCTCGACGGGATTCTAGCCGCAATCGACTCGAAGACGCGCATCGTGTTTCTGGCCAACCCCAACAATCCTACCGGCACCATGGTGGAGGCTGCCGCCGTGGAGAGCTTTCTGGCGCGGGTTCCCGGCCACGTGGTTGTAGTTCTGGACGAGGCCTATTACGAGTTCGCGCGGCACTTTGCCGAGTTGAGGAAGAATGAGTATTCGAACTCCGTGGAGTATGTTCGCCGGGGAGCAAGCGTGGTCGTGCTGCGAACATTTTCAAAAGCGCACGGACTTGCCGGCCTGCGGGTGGGCTATGGAGTGGGCCCGGCGGAACCGCTGGGATACTGCGCCCGCATGCGCAACACATATTCTGTGTCGTCGGCCGGTCAAGCTGCTGCGTTGGCGGCCATCGACGACACTGAGCACATTCGGCGCGTGGTGGAGAACAACGCTGCTCAGTCCCAGGTTCTTGCCGAGGGCTTGTCGGGATTGGGGTATCGCGTTGTCCCCACCTCGGCGAATTTTCAGTACTGCGATTTAGGGGAAGACGCCGCAGCTTTCTCCAACCGCTTGCAGGATGAAGGCGTGGCCGTGCGTCCGATGGGGTTGTGGGGAGCGCCCAATTGCATTCGCGTGACGATTGGCACGCCTGAGCAGAATCAGATTTTCTTACAGGCAGCGCACAGGTTGCGTCGAGAGGATTCGGCAACAATTTCTAACTAGCCAGCACAGCCACGCGTGCCGCTCCGTAAAGTCCAGCATCGCTTCCCAGCAGAGCGCGCGTGATAATTGTCTTTCGCTCAGTGCGGCTCTCGGTCTGGGTCGCTGCGCCTTCTTCTTTCCCTAGAGAATCGCTCCTCAGAGGATCGGCGGGAGCGGTTGCCGCATAGACTAGTGAACGCTCACGCAACTCCTCGAACATGTTCGGCGCATAAGCATCCCACGCGCTCGAAACGCCTCCACCGATGACGAACATATCGAGGTTCAGAACATTAATCAGATCAGCTAACAGGATGCCCAGGTAGCGGCCGAAACTCCGGAAGATGCGGCGGGCGCGCTCGTCCCCTTGGATGGCCAGGTTGTAAACGGATTTTGCGCCGAACTCCTCGTCGGAAGAAGCGGCTCTGGCCAGCGATGGCGCCTCTCCGCTGGCGATCGCTTCGCGGGCCATTCGAACAATCGCGGTGGCGGAAGCATATTGCTCGGCGCATCCGCGGTTGCCGCAACCGCAGGGATGGCCTTCCGGTTCAATCGTGATGTGGCCGAATTCGCCCGCCATGCCGTTCATGCCGTGCCAGATTTTTCCGCCGAGCACGATCCCGCCGCCAATACCGGTGCCAAGCGTAATCACCGCCATATTTGGGACGCCGCAGGCAGCGCCCAGCCACTGCTCACCGAGCGCCGCAACGTTGGCGTCATTTTCGAGGATGACGCGGGCATCGCTGTTCGAACTGCGCAGCCGGCGCTCGATTTCGGCTCGCACCGGATATTCTTCCCAGCCCGGAAGATTCGCCGATTTGCGCAGCATTCCGGTTTGCATATCGATGATGCCGGGTACTCCGATACCAGCCCCCAGAAATCTTCCAGTCTCTTTGTACTTGGCGGATAGACGCTGAATCGCATCGCACATTTCGTCGATCACGTGGTCGCGGCCGAGAGCGACTTTGGTCCCGAGAGTGACTTTTTCGAGAAGCCCTCCCTCATTGCTCACGGCGGCGATGCGAAGGTTGGTACCGCCGAGGTCGACTCCTACGGAAAAATCGGGCATGGAGGAGAAGATTATCAGAACTGCGGGAGGGCGTGCTCAATGGTCATTGATAGTTTTGTGTTAACAGTGGCGATTCCTTGCGAAGTCGGCGGCCGAGCCGCTGATAAAGATCCTTCGACTGCGATTGTGCTTCGCTTTTGCGAAGCACAATCCTCGCTCAGATGTAATGAAGACAAAAAAGGCGTGCCTCCAAGGGTAGAGTACGTGCTCGAAGCACAAGCCCTGAAGGAGGCACGAGATGATCCACGTTGGCGTAGATCTTCACCAGAGATTCTG
>Ga0182024_10010219_pt1 | contig 19190 bp, 22 predicted proteins | sample P32metaG_FD_120480 | JGI IMG/M metagenome (GOLD analysis project Ga0182024, IMG submission 120480) | Permafrost microbial communities from Stordalen Mire, Sweden - P3-2 metaG (Illumina Assembly) | ecosystem: Environmental > Terrestrial > Soil > Wetlands > Permafrost | place: Sweden: Stordalen... | reverse complement strand
CCGGGCACGCCCGCCTGCGCCACGATGAAGGCTTCCTGCTCGTGATAGCGGGCGTTCAGCACATGGTGGGGAACACGCTTTTTCTTGAGCAGCTCGGAAAGATGCTCGGATTTCTCGATCGAGGTGGTGCCCACCAGCACGGGCTGGCCTTTTTCGCGGCAGACCTCGATCAGCTTGATGATGGCTTCGTTTTTCTCGTCGGCGGAGCGATAGACTTCGTCGTCATAATCGATGCGCGCCACCGCCATATTGGTGGGGATTTCACGGACGTCGAGCTTGTAGATGTCCATGAATTCCGCCGCTTCGGTCATGGCGGTGCCGGTCATGCCGGCGAGCTTGTCATAGAGACGGAAATAATTCTGGAAGGTGATGGAGGCGAGCGTGACATTCTCGGGCTGGACCGTCACCTGCTCCTTGGCCTCCAGGGCCTGGTGCAGGCCTTCGGAATAGCGGCGGCCTTCCATCATGCGGCCGGTGAATTCGTCGATGATGATCACCTGGTCGTTCTTGACGATATAGTCCTTGTCGCGGTGGAACAGGAAATGGGCCTTCAGCGCCTGATTGACGTGATGGACGACCGAGATGTTCTCGGTGTCGTACAAATCGCCGTGCGAGAGCAGGCCGGCCGCGCGCAACAGCTGGACCATGTGCTCGGCGCCGGTTTCGGTCAGGGTCACCTGGCGCTGCTTCTCGTCCAGCTCGAAGTCGCCTTTTTCGACCTCTTCCTCTATCTCCTTTTCCGTTCCATCCCTTGATTTGGCCTTCTTTTTGACGACGGCCTTCCGGCGCGGCGCAAGCGGGGACATGAGCGCGTCCACCGCCTTGTACATCTCGGTGAGATCCTGGGTGGGACCCGAGATGATCAGGGGCGTGCGCGCCTCGTCCACCAGAATGGAGTCCACTTCGTCAACGATCGCATAAGCATGGCCGCGCTGGGTCATGGTGTTGAGCGCGTATTTCATATTGTCGCGCAGATAATCGAAACCGAACTCGTTGTTGGTGCCGTAGGTGACGTCAGCGGCGTAGGATTCGCGGCGTTCCTCATCGGTGAGGCCGTGGACGATGCAGCCCACCGTCAGCCCCAGGAAGCGGTAGATCTGTCCCATCCATTCGCTGTCGCGCGCGGCGAGATAGTCGTTCACCGTCACGATATGCACGCCTTCGCCGGCCAGCGCGTTGAGATAGGTGGGAAGGGTGGCGACCAGCGTCTTGCCTTCGCCGGTCTTCATTTCCGAGATATGGCCGTCATGCAGAACCATGCCGCCCACCAGCTGAACGTCGAAATGCCGCTGGCCCAGCGTGCGCTTGGCCGCTTCGCGCACCACCGCGAACGCCTCGGGCAGGAGGTCTTCCAATGTCTCGCCCGCCGCCAGCCGCTCGCGGAAAGCAGGTGTCATGGCCCTGAGCTCATCGTCGCCCATCGCCTGGAAACGGGGTTCCAGGGCGTTGATTTTCGCCACCACCGCCCAATAGGGCCTGATCTTGCGCTCGTTGGCGGAGCCGAAAAACTGTTTGGCAAGCGCACTGAAGCCCAGCATGGAATCCTCTGGTGGACCGGGGCGTAACCGCCTGTTCCGGGGGAGGCCTGTGACATAAGAACGGCCTATCCCATTGTCAAATCTGCTTTTAGCTGAAATCAGGGCTTGTCAAAGCGGCTGATTTCCACACTATCCGCGGCCAAATGGCCGCGGCCCGGCCATTCCGGGGGGACGGATGGCGAAGGGAAAAAAAGAGCCCAAGGGCAAGCCGGCCAAGGCCATATCGCCGCTGGCGCCAAAAAGTTTCGCCCATCTGCCGCCGCTGGCGGGGGTAAGGCTGGCGACCGGCGAGGCGGGGATCAAATACCGCGACCGTACCGACGTGCTTTTGGCAGTGCTGGCCCCGGGAACCGAGGTCGCGGGGGTCTTCACCCGCTCCAAGACGGCCTCGGCGCCGGTCGAATGGTGCCGCGCGCAGTTGAAGCGAGGACAGGCCCGCGCCCTGGTGGTGAACAGCGGCAATGCCAACGCCTTTACCGGCCAGGCCGGCCAGGCCGGCGTACGCGCCGTGGCCGAGGCGGCCGGCGCCGTGGTGGGCTGCAAGGCGTCCGAGGTCTTTCTCGCTTCGACCGGGGTGATCGGCGAGCCGCTGCCTTCCGAGAAGATCACCAAGATTTTGGCCCGCGTGGCGGAAGACGCTTCGGCGTCCGGCTGGCGCGCCGCCGCCGAAGCGATCATGACCACCGACACCTACCCCAAGCTCGCCACCGCCAGCGCCGCCATCGACGGCGTCAAGGTGACCATCAACGGCATCGCCAAAGGTTCGGGCATGATCGCGCCCGACATGGCGACCATGCTGGCCTTTGTTTTCACCGACGCCAGCTTGCCGGCCACGGTATTGCAGGATTGCTTGAGCGCCGGTGTGGGACCGTCCTTCAATTCCATCACGGTGGATTCGGACACCTCCACCAGCGACACGCTGCTTCTGTTCGCCACCGGCAAGGGCGCCAAGCATGGCGCCGTCGCCAAGGCGTCGGACAAAAGGCTTCAAGGCTTCCGCAGAAGCCTGGACGCGCTGTTGCTGGATTTGGCGCTCGGCGTGGTCAAGGACGGCGAGGGCGCTGGGAAATTGATCCGCGTGGATGTGAGCGGCGCTGAAAGCGATCCGGCGGCGCGGAAGATCGCGTTTTCCATCGCCAACTCGCCGCTGGTCAAGACCGCCATCGCCGGCAATGACGCCAATTGGGGGCGGGTGGTGATGGCGGTGGGCAAGGCGGGCGAAGCCGCCGATCGCGACAAATTAAAAATTTCTGTCGGCAATCATCTGGTCGCCGAGAAAGGTGAGCGCGCTCCCAAATATGACGAGAATGCGGCGACCAAGGCGGTGTCGGGGCGCGAAGTCGAGATCGCGGTCGATCTTGGTCTGGGCAAAGGCGTGGCGCGGGTTTGGACCTGCGATCTGACCCATGGCTATATAGATATTAACGGTTCGTACCGTAGTTAGCCTGTTTCAGGCTGGTATGGTGCCGCCATGGGCGAATCGAAGGACCTGCTCCTGACTGGGCAGGGGGCATTGTTGACGCGCCGCGCTGCTCTGGGCGCGGCAGCGCTTCTTGTTCCCGCGTCGGCGCGGGCGCAGGCGCTGTCTGCCGAACCGTGGCGGGCGCTGAAGGATTTGGAAGCGCGCAGCGGCGCCCGCATCGGCGTCGCCGCGGTGGATTACAATTCGGGCAAGCTGGTCTGCTGGCGCGAAGGCGAGCGTTTCATCATGTGCAGCACCTTCAAATTGTCGCTCGCGGCGGCGGTGCTGAGCCGCGCGGATGCGGATCAAGAAGATTTGAATCGTGTCATCCATTACAGCAAGAGCGATCTTCTGGATGTCTCGCCCGTCACCACGCGCAACGTCGAGACAGGCATGCGCGTCGTCGATCTTTGCGAAGCCATCATTCTCTACAGCGACAACACGGCTGCCAATCTGCTTCTGGCGACACTGGATGGACCGGAAGGCTTGATCCGCTGGTGGCGTCAGATCGGCGACACCGTCACGCGGCTCGATCGGCGCGAACCCGCGCTCAATCTGCCCGACGGCGACAAGGACACGACCACGCCGGCCGCCATGCTGGGCAATCTCAAGAATGTGCTGTTGGGCAATACGCTTTCGAACGCTTCGCGCGCGCGCATGATGGGCTGGCTCGGGGCCAGCACCACCGGCACGGCGCTGCTGCGGGCCGGTGTGCCGGGCCATTGGGCGGTGGGCGATAAGAGCGGACGATGGATCAGCACCGATCCCGCCAAGGGCGCCAACAACGATATCGCCATTCTTACGCTGCCGGAACGCAAGCCCATCCTTGTTTGCGCCTATACGATGGGCGGGCGCGGCGACGACGCGGCACGCCAGGCCGTGCTGGCCGATATCGGCAGGATCGTCGTCGCCAGATTCTCCTAGACAAGACTCGCGTCCAAGGTAATGTCAGCCTTGAGCAGCTTGGAGACGGGACAACCCGCCTTGGCCTTGCCCGCCAGCTCCTGGAATTTCGCCGTGTCCAAGCCGGGTACCTTGGCGGTCAAAGTGAGATGAACCTTGGTGATGGCGAAGCCGTCGCCCTGTTTTTCCAGCGTGACCTCCGCCTTGGTGTTCATCTCATCGGCCTTGAAGCCCGCGTCGCCCAAAATCAGCGACATGGCCATGGTGAAGCAGCCGGCATGGGCCGCGCCGATCAATTCCTCGGGATTGGTGCCGGGCTTGCCTTCGAACCGGCTGGCGAAACCATAGGGATAGGCGTTGAGCGCGCCGCTCTTGGTGGAAATCGCGCCCTTGCCATCCTTGAGGCCGCCATGCCAAACGGCGGTGCCAAATGTTGTCATCTTGTTCTCCTTGTTTTTGATATGAATTGCCTGCGCTTCGACCGCCGTTTAACCACGATTTTAGCATGACATTTAAGACAGCATTAGTCCTGGATCACGCATCATGACGCATGACGGCGCAAACCCTGTCACGCTTGTTGTGGCGGTGGCGCTTATCGATCCGGACGGCCGGGTACTGATTGCCAGGCGGCCGCCGGGCAACGTGATGGCGGGACTATGGGAATTTCCAGGCGGCAAGATCGAGCCGGGCGAGACGCCGGAGACGGCGTTGATCCGCGAACTGCACGAGGAGCTGGGCATCACGGTGAAGCCGGATTGCCTGGCGCCATACACATTCGCCTCCCACGCCTACGCGGATTTTCATCTTCTGATGCCGCTCTATCTTTGCCGGCGCTGGGACGGCACCCCGGTTCCGCGCGAACACTCCGCCATCCAATGGGTGAAGCCGCGCGATCTCATCGCCAACCGGGACGCTTTTCCCATGCCGGCCGCCGACTTGCCCTTGCTGCCGATGTTGCGCGATCTGCTGTGAATGATTTCATCGCCGACGCGATGGGCGCCACGGCGCTGGAGTATGCGCTGATCGCGGCCTTGATCTCGCTGGCCATCATCGGCGCGCTGAGCAATCTGGGCAGCCAGATGTCGGCCATGTATGTCAGCATCGTCTCAGCGATGCCTTGATTTGATCCCCCCATCTGTCTTCCTCACGTCAAGCGCTCGGAAGACGCTCGGCTTGCTTGGCTGCAAGCCTCGATCCCCCGCCAGCCGCTTCGCGACGCGGGGGAAGAAAGCCCCGACCAAGACTTACTGCCCATTTCAACTAAATTTTGCGTTCGACGGTGCCTAAGGCATCGCTCAGGCGCGCCTTGGCGCTGCGTGGCTTGAGCGGCTGCTGCTGGCTCTCGTGCGGCGCCCATCCCGTCAGGTGAAGCGTCTCGAATGTGGCGATCAGCTTGCCGTCCTTGGCGTGATGGCTCGCATAATGCGTCTTCAGGGCCTCGAGCGTGCGCCGGCCGATGAAATTTTTCCGCCGGTTGGCCAGCGCATTGCTTTGGCCATGGGCGCGCAGGTCCTTCACCAGGGCGGAAAGGCTCGAGTACCGCGCCACCAGACGCTCGACATCGGCCACCGGCAAGGCGAAACCGGCCCGCTGCAGAAGCGCGCCCATGTCGCGGACATCGGCAAAAGGCGCGACATGAGGACTGGCGCCACCCAAAGTCTCGCTTTCAGCGGCGGTGAAGCTTTGGCGCAATTCGTTCAATGTGGCGCCTCCGAACAAAGCCCCCAGGAACAGCCCGTCCGGCTTGAGCAAACGGCGAATCTGGATCATCGCGCCAGGAAGATCATTGACGGCCTGCAAGGAAAACAGGCTCAGGGCGAGATCGAAGGGCGCCTCCGCCATCAGGATTTCCCCCTCATCGAAATCAGCCAGGGTCCAATCCTGCGCGAAGGCCTTGATCGCTTCTGGCAGGGCGTCTCCCACCCACAGCCCGCGGGTAAACCGCCTGGTCACGCTGGAAAGCCGGTGATGGAGCCCATCGAGCGCCGCGGCATCGAGAAAGCGGTCGCCGCCGATTCGGGCGGCGCGCCGGCGGGCGGCGCGCGCGGTGCGAAAGTCAAAAAGTTGCGGACGGTCCGGGGCCATGGCGGCTAGATTAGAGGGGATGGAGCTCGATTTGAAAACCGCGTTGGCGGATCTGCTGTTTCCGCCGCTCTGTATCGCTTGCCGCGAGCCTTTGGGCCAGGGCCGGGGTTTTTGCGCCTCCTGCTGGAGCCGGATCGTCTTTCTCGACGGGCCGATGTGCGAATGCTGCGGCCTGCCTTTCGGCGTCGATCCAGGCGAGGGCGCGCGCTGCGCCGTCTGCCTGGCCAAGCCGCCGTCTTACGACCGCGCCCGCGCCATCCTTGCCTATGACGAGAAAAGCCGCGCGCCCATCTTGTCGCTCAAGCATGCCGACCGGCTGGAACTGGTGCCGGGCTTTGCGCTCTGGCTGGAGCGGACCGGCAAACATTTGATCGCAGACAGCGACCTGATCGCGCCGGTGCCTTTGCACCGGATGCGGCTTTGGTGGCGGCGCTATAACCAGGCGGCGGAACTGGCGCGCGCCGGTGCTGTCCTAAGTGACTGTCAATAGCGATTGCGAGTGTCCTAAGTGCGCCGAGGTGTCCTAAGTGATACCGTGAAATTGATCGACGAGTCGGAATCCAAGACCAAAATGCCGATCAAGAAACCACGTTCGTTCATATGTGCCACCACCGGCGAGCGCTGCAAATATGCGGGTTGCCACCGTGAGTTCTGTCTCCGTGAAGCGGCAAAGGGTGACTACAAAAGCGTCAAGGCAGCGGAAGATGCGCTCAGGGCGTACCTAGCCGAAGCAATTGCGACCTAGGTTGAACTGCACAAGTACTGCGCCATGGTCAGCCGAATGACCGAGAAAGGGTTTCAGTGGGGCGTGAAGGCGCTTCAGAAGAAACGCGCCGAGCTGGCGGGCGAGATCGGCCAGCTAAAGCTCCAGCTTCGCGACCGACGGCGGGACCTGGGCAAGGTGGATGATATCCTCCGCATCCTCGCTCCAGGCTCAGACCCCACCAAGATCGCTCCTAAGAAGGCCATCAAGCACCTCAACATCTTCCGGCAGGGTGAGTTAGGCATGATCATCGGCGGCGTTTTGCGTGCCGAGAAGCGCCCTATGACCAATCTGGAGATCGCCCGGGTGGTCATGAGCCACATAGTCCGGTAGAAAGATGATGTGTGCCTCTGAACCATGCGGGTGTCCTAAGTCCGATTCGTGTCCTAACTTAGCAGAGACCTAGGACAGCACCCGCGCGCCGGTGCTGTCCTAAGTGACTGTCAATAGCGGATTGAGGTGTCCTAGGTCTTGTTGAGTGTCCTAAGAGAGAAAAAGCCCTGACGACCCGGAGTGTATATTGCCTTGAGCTTTTCCCGCTCCAGCACGATCAAGTCTTGCAGAAATTTGCGCTGGCAAGTGTCTGCCTCAGTCTTCAACTGCCCTTCAAACCGCGCGATGTTTGCTGTGGCAAGCCAATGCGCCCGTTCAAATGGTGCCATGTTCGCCTCCGCCATCTTGCGGCGTGAGAGGTTGCCCTAGTTGCCGGAAGGTGTCTGGCCAAAATTGACCACATACGACAGGGCCGCGAAGTGACCAGTAGGATGACAGAGATCGGGTTTCAGTGGGGCGTGAAGGCGCTCCAGAAGAAGCGCGCCGAATTGGCCGGCGAGATAGGCCAGCTTAAGCTCTGGCTTCGAGACCGGCGGCGGGACCTGGGCAAGGTGGATGACATGATCCGCCTCCTGGCGCCCGCCTCAGACCCCACCCAAATCCCTCCCAAGAAAGCCATCAAGCACGTCAACATCTTCCGGCAGGGCGAACTTGGGATGCTGATTGGAGGCATCCTGCGGGCCGCAGGGCGGCCGATGAGCGTGGCGGAGATCACGAAGATCATCATGGACCGGGGCGGCTTCCCCAGCCCAAGCTGGTGGAGGCCGCACCGTGCTTTTGATCGACGATGTGCTGACCACGGGCGCCACGGCCGAGGCCTGCGCCCGGGCGCTCAAGCGGGCGGGCGCCGCCAAGGTCCTGGCGCTGGCGCGCGTTGTGAAGGGCGCCGAAGCATTTGTATAAAGAGGCCATGAGCAAATCCGTCACAATTTACACCACCCCCATCTGCCCGTTCTGCGCGCGCGCCAAAGCGCTGTTGGGCAGGAAAGGCGTTGCGTTCGAGGAAGTGGACGTGATGATGGATGAAAACGCGCTGGGCGAAATGCTGGCCAAATCCGGCGGCGCCCGCACCGTGCCGCAAATCTTCATCGGCGCCACCCATGTGGGCGGCTCTGACGAACTTTATGCCTTGGAGCGCGAAGGCAAGCTGGATCCGCTGCTGGACAATGAAGGGGAGGGCTCCGACAATGGGGATTAGAAGGAGAGAGGTTTTATGACCAAATTGATGCTCACCGCCGCCACGCTTCTGATCGCGGTACCGGCTTTCGCCCAGAGCATCCTGCCTTCGCCTACCGTGGAAGAGCAGCGCGCGCCCAGGCCGCCCCGCGCCCGCGGCATTCCCACCGCGCTTGCCGTCGAAGCGGATCAAACCGCCATCGCCACATGCGCCGCACAAGGCCTCAAGGTCACAGCCCTTACCATCGATTCCGAAGGTGTGCCGATCGCGTTGATCTCCGGCGACGGCGCCGCCGCCATCACCCAGCGCATCGCCTCGGGCAAGGCGGAAACCGCGCTCAAGATGAAGATGACCAGTGGCGAGGCGGTTGACCGCGCTAAGACCGACCAGGCCTTTATGGCGCAGTTGATGGCCGATCCCAGCGTGGGCACGCCGCGCAAGGGCGGTGTTCCCATCGCGGTGGGCAGCGAAATCATCGGTGCCATTGCGGTGTCCGGTGCACCGTCGGGTGACCTGGACGAACCTTGCGCCAAGGCCGGCCTCGCCAAAATCCAGGACCGCCTCCACTGAGCAAATTCCGCGCCGCCTGCGTCCAATTGCGCTCCGGCGATGACGTCGCCGGCAATATCCGCGACGCCGCGCTTTGGATTCGCGCGGCGGCGAAAGAGGGCGCCGAGTTCATCGCCACGCCCGAGAACACCGCCCTGATGGCGCCCGACGCCGGGGCCAAGCTGGCGCAGAGTTATGACGAAGCCCATGACCCGGCGCTGCCGGTATTCGGCGATCTGGCCAAGGAACTCCGCGTCTGGCTTCTGATCGGATCGCTGGCGATCAAGGTGAGCGAGAGCAAGACCGCCAACCGCTCTTTCCTGTTTTCACCGGATGGCAGGATCGCGGCGCGCTACAGCAAGATTCATCTTTTCGATGTGGATCTGCCTTCGGGCGAGACGTATCGCGAGTCCAACACGGTGGCGGGCGGCGGTGAAGCGGTGGTGGCCGATACGCCCTGGGGCAAGATGGGTCTTTCGGTTTGTTACGATATGCGCTTTCCCCAACTCTACCGCGATCTCGCCCACAAAGGCGCATTCGCCTTCACCGCGCCGTCCGCCTTTACCGAGACCACCGGCAAGGCGCATTGGCACGTGCTGCTTCGGGCGCGCGCCATCGAGAATGGCGCCTTCATGATCGCGCCGGCGCAGGGCGGTCTTCACGCCAATGGACGCAGCACCTATGGACACAGCCTGATCGTCAGTCCTTGGGGCGAAATCCTCGCAGAAGGCGGCACCGAACCCGGCATCTTCATGGCTGAGATCGATCCCAAATGGTCCGAGGAAGCGCGCGCCAAAGTGCCCAGCCTCAAACACGACCGGGAATTCAACCTGTAAACTTGCGTAAATCCATAATCGGGATAGTGTCCGCGCCGGTGGCCTGGGGGCAGGCCGTTGGAGATTGAACGGCCGTGATCGTCTATAATCTTGTCTGCAAGAACGGCCACGAATTCGAGGGCTGGTTCCGCGACAGCGTTTCCTTCGACACCCAGCAACAACAGGGCAAACTGGTCTGCCCCACCTGCAATTCGCGCCGGGTGGACAAGGCGATCATGGCGCCGGCGGTGGCGACCGGCGGGCGAACCGCTGTGCCTTTGTCCGGCACCGAGTCCCGCAAGATGCGGCAATTCATGACGGGCCTGCGCAAATATGTGCAGGAGAACGCGGAATATGTTGGCCCCAAATTCGCCGAGGAGGCCCGCAAGATTCATTACGGCGAATCAGCGGACCGCCACATTTACGGCGAGACCACCATGGAAGAGGCGCAGGAGCTGGTCGAAGAGGGCGTGGATGTCGCTCCGCTGCCGCCTGATCTGGAAGGCGTCAATTGACGTTGGTGCGGAGGAGAGGGTTTTTCGCCGCCGCAGCCCTGACACTGGCGATAAGTCCGGCTCTGGCGTTGCCGGATTACGGCGACCTGCCCGCTGACCTTGCCAAGGCCGCCATCCAATATGACGAGGCCCAGCTTCACAATGACGGCCCGGCGCTGGACCGGCTTCTGGCCGACGATTATAAGCTGGTGAGCCGGGCGGGCACGGTACTGGGCAAGGCTCAGTTCGTGGCCCATTCCACGGACCCCAATTTCAAGCTTCTGCCTTTCATCATCGAACAGCCGCTCCACACGGTCTGGGCCGATGGCGCTGTGCTGGGCGGCAGGGTCGATTACCGTTTTGTGGATCACGGCAAGCCGGGGGCGCAGCTTCTCTTGTTCGCCGACATCTGGGCCAAGCGGCGCGGAGTTTGGCGGGTGGTCTATACCCAGGTGAGCGCGGCCAAGACACCTTAGTTCCGGCCAGTCACCACCATGTAATTCACGTCCACATCCCGCGACAGGCGCCAGTCCCAGGTCAAGATATCAAAAAAAACACCCTGTGTTTTCAGGATGGTTAGGCCTGCTTCCTCGAGTGATTTCCGAACCTCCTCCGGGGCCAGGAACCGGTTCCAGTCATGCGTCCCACGCGGCATCCAGCCCAGCACATATTCGGCGGCGACCTTGGCCAGCAGCAGGGATTTGAAGGTCTTGTTGATGGTGGCGACGATCATCAGCCCTCCCGGTTTTACCAGGCGGGAGCAGGCAGCGAGATAGGCCTTCACGTCAGCGACATGCTCGACCACTTCCATGTTGAGCACCAGATCGAAAGCCTGGCCCTCCTGGGCGAGTTCCTCCGCCGTCGCCTCCCGGTAATCCACCTCGACCCCCAACTGCGCGGCATGGGCTTTGGCGGTGCCGATATTCCTGGCCGAGGCGTCGGCGCCGGTGACGGCAAAACCCAGCCGCGCCATGGGCTCGGATAAAAGCCCGCCGCCGCAGCCGATATCGAGCAGGGAAAGGCCTTCAAATGGCTTGAGCGACCGGCGATCGCGCCCGAACCGGGCCAGCGCCTGCTCGCGGATGAAAGAAAGCCGTACCGGGTTGAATTTGTGCAGCGGCGCGAATTTGCCGGCCGGGTCCCACCATTCCGCCGCCAGGCTGGAGAATTTGGCGATCTCGACGGGATCGATCGAAGAGGGAAGGGATGTGGCGGCCATGGCGTTTCAAGGGTTGAGGGAATAAGCGCCCGCGTCTATGTAGGCCGCCAAAGGCCGGCAGGGCAAATTAGGTTTCGGGCGCAAATGGCGACAATCGCAATGAAATTCGGCGGCACGTCGGTGGCCGACCTGCCCCGCATTCGCCATGTGGCCTCGCTGGTCAAAGGTGAAGTGGATCGCGGCCATCATGTGGTGGTGGTGGTGTCCGCCATGGCGGGCGAGACCAACAAGCTGGTGGCCTGGACCAACGAAGCTGCCCGGCCCGATCCCGACAGCGAAGCCATTCCCGATCAGCGGGAATATGACGTTGTGGTCGCCGCCGGCGAGCAGGTGACGGCGGGCCTTCTGGCCGTGACCTTGAACGCCATGGGCGTCAAGGCGCGGTCGTGGATGGGATGGCAGGTGCCGATCGAGACGTCTGCCGTGCATGGCGCCGCCCGCATCGAAGCGGTGCCGGCGACCGCTATCGCGGCCAGCCTGGCCAAAGGCGAAGTGGCCGTGGTGGCGGGCTTCCAGGGCATCGCGCCGGGAAACCGCATTTCCACGCTCGGCCGGGGCGGCTCGGACACCTCCGCGGTGGCGGTGGCGGCCGGCATCAAGGCCGAGCGCTGCGACATCTACACCGACGTGGATGGCGTCTACACCACCGATCCTAGGATCGTGCCCAAGGCACGGCGGCTGGATAAGATCACGTATGAAGAGATGCTGGAGATGGCATCGCTGGGGGCCAAGGTGCTCCAGACCCGTTCCGTGGAAATCGCCATGCTGCACCGCGTGCCCACCAGGGTGCTTTCCACTTTTGCCCCGGATTTGGGCGGCACATTGCTTTGCGACGAGGAAGATATCGTGGAAAAGAAACCGGTCACCGGCATCGCCTATAGCCGCGACGAAGCCAAGATCACCCTGCACAAGGTCCCGGACCGTCCCGGCGTCGCCGCCACCATCTTCGGCACCCTGGCCGATGGCGGCGTCAATGTGGACATGATCGTGCAGAATATCTCGGAGGACGGCAAACAGACCGACCTCACCTTCACCGTGAGCCGGGGCGAGTTGTCCCGCGCGCTAGCCGCGATCGAGACCCATGCCAAGGAAATCGCCTACCGCGACGTGACCCATGATTCCAATGTCGCCAAGGTCTCCATCATCGGCATCGGCATGCGGGCCCATCCCGGCGTGGCCAAGACCATGTTCCGCACCCTCTCGGACAAGGGCATCAACATCCAGGTGATCTCAACCTCCGAGATCAAGGTGAGCGTGTTGATCGACGAGGAATATGTCGAACTGGCGGTAAGGGCACTGCATTCGGCCTATGGGCTGGATGCCGCGTGAACGTCCATGTCGTGGGCGATTCCGAAATTCGCATGAACTCTGTGACATGCTAGATATCCTCTGATGCCTTCCGCCAGTGGTCCCCGCCTGCTGCTGCGCCGCCTGCGCGAGATCATGGCGGAGCAGACCAGCGCGCAGATGCGCCTGGACAAGCTGGTCGCGGTGATCGCCTCCAACATGGTGGCGGAAGTCTGCTCCATCTATCTGCGCCGCGCCGGCAAGGTGCTGGAGCTGTACGCCACCGAAGGCCTCAACCGCGCCGCCGTCCACAATACGCGGCTGCGCGAAGGCGAGGGCCTGGTGGGCCTGGTGGCCGAGACCGCCGAGGCGGTCAATCTTTCCGACGCGCCATCCGATCCGCATTTCTCCTATCGTCCGGAAACCGGCGAGGATCCCTACAAGTCGTTCCTTGGCGTGCCGATCGTGCGCGGCGGCCAGGTGTTCGGCGTGCTCACGGTCCAGAACAAGGCCGAGCGGATCTACGCCGAGGAGGAAGTCGAGGCGCTGCAGACCGTGGCCATGGTGCTGGCCGAAGTGGTGGCGCAAGGCGGCTTCTTCAATGTCGCCGAGCTCGACGAGCCCGAGCTTCGCATCGACCGGCCGCGCAAATTCGTGGGTGAGGGACTTTCGGAAGGCGTGGCGGTGGGGCGCGTGGTGCTGCATGAACCGCGCGTGAAAGTCGAGCGCATGATCGCCGACAATCCGGTCGAGGAGCTGAAGCGGCTGGAAGAAGCAATCGGCTCCTTGCGCGAAAGCGTGGACCAGATGCTGGCCTCATCCGAGCTCGATTTGACCGGCGAGGGCCGTGAAGTGATCGAGGCCTATCGTCTCTTTGCCTACGACCAGGGCTGGCGCCAGCGCATGCGCGACGCGGTGCGCACGGGCTTGACGGCCGAAGCCGCGGTCGAGCGCGTGCAGGACGAAATGCGCCTTCGCGTGCAGCGGCTGGGCGATCCGCTGCTGCGCGAGCGCGCCCATGATCTGGACGATCTGGCGCGGCGGCTGTTGCGTCATCTCACCGGCGACGGCGGGGCGTCCGAACATCTTTCCCGCGACGCCATCCTGGTGGGACGCAATATGGGCCCGGCCGAACTCCTCGATTACGGGCGGGACAAATTGCTGGGCCTGGCGCTCGAGGAAGCGGCCTCCACCTCTCATGTCGCCATTGTGGCGCGCTCTATGGGCCTGCCGCTGGTGTCATCGCTGGAAGGCATCGCCGACAGCGCGCGCTCCGGCAATGCGATCGTGGTGGATGGCGAAAGCGGTGAAGTGCATTTGCGTCCGCCCGGCGAGATCGTGGCCGCGTTCGAGGAGAAACGGGCGCTCAGGCGCCAGACCCAGGCGCGCTTCGCTGCGGTGAAGGATCTGCCCGCCATCACCAAGGACGGCGTTCCCATCCGGTTGATGATGAACGCCGGGCTCCAGTTCGACATGCCGCATCTGAAGGAATCGGGCGCCGACGGCATCGGCCTGTTTCGCACCGAGCTGCAATTCATGCTGGGCGAAACCATGCCCAGGCTGGCCGATCAATGCGCCTTCTATCGTTCGATTCTGGATGCGGCCGGCGACAAGCCGGTGGTGTTCCGCACCCTCGATCTGGGCGGCGACAAGGTGCTGCCCTACGCGCGCTGGGAACGGGAGGAAAATCCCGCGCTGGGCTGGCGCGCCATTCGCATCGCGCTGGATCGTCCCGCGTTGCTGCGCTACCAGGTGCGCGCGCTGTTGATGGCGTCGCCCGGACGCACCTTGCGCATTCTGCTGCCCATGGTGAGCGACGTGGACGAATTCAATCGCGCCCGCGCCCTGATCGACCGCGAGTTGGAGCGGGCGCGGCTGATGGATCACACAAGGCCCACCCAGGTGCTGGTGGGGGCGATGCTGGAAGTGCCTGCGCTGGCCTTCATGCTGCCCCAGCTGATGCGGTCGGCCGATTTCGTCTCGATCGGCTCCAATGATCTTTTCTCGCTGGCTTTCGCCGTGGACCGGACCAATCCGCGCGTCTCGCGCCGCTATGACAATCTCAATCCCGCCTCGCTCACCTTGATCCGGCTGATCGTGCAGAGCGCGGCGGAGAATTCCGGCGATCTGTCGCTGTGCGGCGAGATGGCGGGGCGGCCTCTCGACGCGATGGCGCTGCTGGGCCTGGGCATCCGCTCCTTGTCGATGCAGCCGGGCCAGATCGGGCCCATCAAGATGATGATTCGCAGCCTCAATCTGGGCGAAGTGGCGGCCTTCGTGGACCGGCTTTGCGGCCGCACCGATCATTCGCTGCGCACCAGGCTTTCGGCCTTTGCCGCCGAGCGCGGCATTCTTCTCAAATAGCAGCTCTGCCGGAACCGCTGGGGAAAGCTTGAAACTTTGGCGATTTTTCCAGGTTTTCCGGGCTTTTGCCCGGCTTCGGGTTGTCCCAAGCGGGATTTCCGCTAGGATAGGCAAGTTCGCATTTTCGCTATAGAAGCCCGGGAAATATGCGAACTTCCCGGCCAGATACCCAGATGACCAAGCTTACACAACTAAGCCTTGACGAGCAGGGCGGCCGGCGCAGGATTCACTTGCGCGAAATTTCCGGCGACAGCGAGGCCCCGCTCGAGACGGTGGGCCAGGATCTGCGGACCGCGCGTCTGCGGCGCGGCGAGGATCTCGCCACCGTCTCCCGCGCGCTCAAGATCCGCAAGGAACATCTGGACGCGGTCGAAGAAGACCGGATCGAGAGTCTTCCCGGCAAGACCTACGCCATCGGTTTTGTGCGCAGCTATGCCCATTATCTGGGTCTCGACGCGGTCGCGATGGTGGCGCGGTTCAAGGAAGAAATTTCGGGCCGCCATGACGAGCAGGCGCTCAGCGTACAGCCCATGCCAGATGACGAGACGCGCCGCCTGCCGCGCGGCTGGCGCTTCGTGGCGGGTATCGTGGTGCTGCTTCTGGCCTATGGCGCCTGGCATCTTTTTTCCACCGGATCGACACAGGTCGCGGTGCCGCCGGCGCCGTCGCTCACTCCGCCCAAACCTGCCGCAACGAATACGGCAGCGGCCAAACCGGCGCCCGCGCCTCAGCAGACCGCGTCCGCCGCTCCCGCGCCCGCAAAGCCCACGGTCGCGTCTTCCGCCAACATGTCGTCCGTGCCGCCGCAAACCTCGACTCCGCCCAAGCCGGCGTCCGCGGATACGGCGGTTTCCACCATCGGCCCCTCGGGCGGCACGGTCTATGGCGAGCAGAACAGGAATCCCCGCGTGGTGTTGAAAGTCAGAACCGACACCCGCGTCACGGTGCGCGCCGAGGACGGTTCGATTTACCTCAATCGTGACCTCAAGGCCGGTGATTCCTATTTGGTGCCCAATCTTCCCGGGCTGTCTCTCGCGACCAACAATGCGGGCGCCGTCGAAGTGGATTTGGACGGGCAAGCCCTGGGCTCGGTGGGACAGAATCAGGAAATACTCGGGCGGGTTTCCCTTGATCCCCAGTCGCTGGTGGATCGCTTCAATGCGCATTAAGGAAAGACCATGAGCCTCCGCGCTTACCGCGACATTCATCGGCGCAAATCGCGCCAGATCATGGTGGGCAAGGTCCCCGTGGGCGGCGACGCGCCGATCACGGTGCAGACCATGACCAACACCATCACCGGCGACGCCCGCGCCACCATCGACCAGATTCGCCTGATCGAGGATGCCGGCGCCGATATCGTGCGCGTCTCATGCCCCGACGAGGACGCCACCAAAGCGATGAAGGCCATCACCGCGGCTTCGCACATTCCCGTCGTGGCCGACATCCATTTCCACTACAAGCGCGCCATCGAAGCGGCGGTGAACGGCGCGGCCTGCCTGCGCATCAATCCCGGCAATATCGGCAATGCGCAGCGCGTGCGCGACGTGGTGCAGGCGGCCAAGGATCATGGCTGTTCGATGCGGATCGGGGTCAATGCCGGCTCGCTGGAGCCCGAGCTTTTGGAACGCTATGGCGAGCCTTGTCCGGAGGCGATGGTCGAGTCCGCCCTCAACCACGCCAAGATTCTGGATGATCTGGATTTCCACGAATACAAGATTTCCGTGAAAGCCTCCGACCCGTTCCTGGCGGTGGCCGCGTATCAGCAGTTGGCCGAGGCCATCGATTGCCCCATCCATCTGGGCATCACCGAAGCGGGCGGGATGATCTCGGGCACCGTCAAATCCTCGATCGGCATGGGCATGCTGTTGTGGAGCGGCATCGGCGACACGATCCGCGTCTCGCTCTCGGCCGATCCGGTGGAAGAAGTGCGGGTGGGCTTCGACATTTTGAAATCGCTCAATCTGCGCCACCGCGGCGTCACCATCATTTCCTGCCCCTCCTGCGCGCGCCAGGGCTTCAATGTGATCGAGACGGTCAAGCTCCTGGAAGACCGCCTCAAGCACATCTCCACGCCCATGTCGCTGTCCATCATCGGCTGCGTGGTCAACGGCCCGGGTGAGGCGCGCGAAACCGATCTGGGCTTCACCGGCGGCGGCGCGGGCAAGGGTCACGGCCAGATCTATCTCAACGGCAAGCCCAGCTATCGTCTCGACAACAGCAATCTGGTGGACCACATCGTCGAGCTTTGCGAAAAGAAGGCCGCCGAAATCGAGGCCGGGCGCGACGGCACCAAAGAGCCGCTCGAAGCCGCGCAGTAGCGTGGCCCTATGATTCCTGCCGCCAAGCTGGAGCGTCTGCTCGACCGCTACGCCGCGATTGAAAGCGAGATGGCGTCAGGCGCCACCGGTTCCCACTTCGTCAAACTGTCCCGAGAGCACGCCGAGCTGTCGCCGGTGATCGAGGCCGCGCGCGCCTATCGTTCCACCCAACGGCAGATCGAGGATGCCGACGCCTTGATCGCCGACCCGGCCAGCGACAGCGAGATGCGCGGATTGGCCGAGCAGGAGCGCGGCGAACTCCGGCAAAAGCTGGAGTCGCTGGATCGGGAACTCAAAATCCAGCTTCTTCCCGGAGACGCCGCGGATTCATCCTCCGCCATTGTGGAAATCCGCGCCGGCACCGGCGGCGACGAGGCGGCGCTGTTCGCGGCCGATCTGCTGGGCATGTATCAGCGCTATGCAGGCCTTCAGGGCTGGCGTGCCGAGATCATGGACATGACCGAAAGCGATCTTGGCGGCATCAAGGACGCCACCCTGGAAGTCACGGGCCGGGGCGCCTACGCCAAGCTCAAATTCGAAAGCGGCGTGCACCGGGTGCAGCGCGTGCCGGTGACGGAAGCGCAGGGACGCATCCATACCTCGGCGGCGACCGTGGCCGTGTTGCCGGAGGCTGAAGATGTCGACATCGTGATCAACGACAAGGATCTGCGCATCGACGTCTACCGCGCGCAGGGCGCGGGCGGTCAGCATGTCAACAAGACCGAAAGCGCCGTGCGCATCACCCATCTGCCGACCGGCATCGCGGTGGCGCAGCAGGCGGAGAAGTCCCAGCACAAGAACAAGGCCCATGCCATGAAGCTGCTGAAAGCAAAGCTGTATGACATGGAGCGGCAGCGGGTCGATGGCGCGCGGGCGGCGGAACGCAAGAGCATGGTGGGTTCCGGCGACCGCAGCGAGCGCATCCGCACCTATAATTTCCCGCAAGGCCGCGTCACCGACCACAGAATCAATCTCACGCTCTACAAGCTCGACCGCATCATCAGCGGCGACGAATTGTCGGACGTGATCGACGCCCTGGTGGCGCAGGACCGGGCCGACCGCTTGGCGGCGTTCGAGGCCGAGGACGCTTGAGCATCCGCGACCTTCTCTATGACGCGGCGCATCGCTTGACGCTGGCCGGCGTGGACAGCGCCCGGCTGGATGCGCGGGTCCTTCTGGCGCACGCCATGGGCGTCACGCGCGAGGACCTGATCGCAGCCAAGCGCGAGCCTTCCGCGCGGGAAGCGGCTTTGTTTGGAACCCTGGTCGCCCGGCGCATCGCCCGCGAGCCCTTGGCCTATATCCGGGGGATGCGCGAATTCTGGAGCCTGGATTTCAAGGTCGGCCCGGGTGTCCTGGTGCCCCGGCCGGAAACCGAGACTCTGATCGAGGCGGCGATGTCCATCGTGCCGGATCGCGGCGCATCTTTTTCGATCGCCGATCTGGGTGCCGGCTCGGGCGCGTTGCTGGTTGCCGCGCTCAAGGAATTTCCCAATGCGCGGGGCACGGGGTTCGAACGCTCGGCCGAAGCTTTTGCCTACGCCGAAGCCAATCTTGTGCATCAAGGTCTCAAAGCCCGGGGAAAGCTGATCGCCGGGGATTGGAACAAGGCGGAGGGCCAATTCGATCTGATCTTTTCCAATCCCCCTTACATCCCCACGGCCGACATCGCCGGGCTCGACCCGGAAGTGCGCGCGCATGAACCTCTGGCGGCATTGGACGGTGGGGCGGATGGCCTTGCCGCTTATCGCAACCTGGCCGGGCTTCTCCCCCGCCTGCTCCGGCCGGGCGGGACGGCGTTCCTGGAACTGGGCCAGGGGCAGGTTGCCGGGGTGGAACCCTTGTTCCCAGGCCTGGGCGTCGTCCGTGTCGCACCCGATTTG
>Ga0182024_10010218_pt1 | contig 19192 bp, 12 predicted proteins | sample P32metaG_FD_120480 | JGI IMG/M metagenome (GOLD analysis project Ga0182024, IMG submission 120480) | Permafrost microbial communities from Stordalen Mire, Sweden - P3-2 metaG (Illumina Assembly) | ecosystem: Environmental > Terrestrial > Soil > Wetlands > Permafrost | place: Sweden: Stordalen... | reverse complement strand
AGATAAGCACCCTCGGGGTCCTTCGACTCCGCGCCACCAAGCGCTGTGTCACGCGATAAATCTGTGGGGCGCTCCGCTCAGGATGACGTTTTTGTGGTGAGTTGGAGATGCAAAAAACCAGCGCCTTCTCGGATTTCTATTGTCTGCCAAATAAGTTAGCGCTTATGGGACGTAGTCCTGGGTAGGATCTGAAAGGACGAACAGTCCCGAAGGGACGGCTGGAATAACCGGAGACCTTTTCAGCCGTCCCTGCGGGACTGAGGGCAATTCCAGTTCTCACGCAGGCGCTTCAGCCGTTCCGCCATCAAAGAGCCCTTTGTTCCGTCGACAATCATGTGGATTGCGCGAGCATTGGTTTGGGGTTGAGTGAAACTGCAGATCCCTCGGCTTCGCTCGGGATGACAAAGGGGAGAGTGGGGTGTCCAGTTGGGATCGGTCGTAGGGATCCCAGGTCTCAAAAGCGAGACCTGGGGCACCCTTCGATTTCTCCGATACAGCGAGTTGACCTACCAAGTTCGCTGCTTGCGATGACAAGGGTAGGACTCCATGTGGGATCGGTTGCGCGGTTTACTTTTCAGGCTTCCTTAGCTCTGAGTTGTTGTAACCCATGCCCGCCAGCACGCCCCGCATGTAGGCGAAGCTGGTGATGACCCCGGGCATCGGGTCGTCACCGTGAACCTCGTATTCCAAATCGACGAAGCCGTTGTATTTCATCGCGATCAGAGTTTCGAAGATCTTCCGCACAGGCATTCGGCCGTCGCCCACCGCGACCTGACTCTCTTTCGCCTGAAAGTCGGTGAGGTCTTTCATGTGCACGTCGAACAGCCGAGGGCCTACTTGCTTGATCGCTTCCACCACGTCGGTGCCGGCACGCACCGTGTGTCCCACGTCGATGCAGCATCCCATGCGCGGGTCCATCTTGCGTACGGCCTTCAGAACATCCAGCGGCGAATGCCACAACTTGTCCTCCGGGCCGTGGTTGTGAATGGCGAAGCGTATGTCGTACTCCTTCACAAACTTCTCGATACGCGGAAGAGTATTTGGGGTGGGGTCTCCAGCGACAATCACCTTGATACCAGCTCGTTTGCAATACTCAAATTTGCTGCGGATGTCGTCGTCCTCGTCCTTGGGGAAGTAGATTGCTCCGGCGGCGTGCAACTGGATCCCGGCTGCATGATAGTCATCGAGCGCCTTCGCCTCCTCCGCCGGATCCATCGGGAGATGATCTTTGACGTCCTTGGCATTCAGCGCGAGCACGTTGAGCTGCTTCATGTAGCCGATCAACTGGGCGCGGTCGAAATTGCGGAAGGTATAGCTGCACAGGCCCAAACGGACCGGAGAAGGTGCGCCACTGGGAAATGCTGCTGCCGGTAAAGCGTTCGAGGTAGCGTAGGCTGCGGCGGCGAGTGCGCCGGAGCGGACGAAGGTGCGACGGGATAGGGTCATTTCCATAGAGTGATTCATTTAAATATGCGGAGCCCAGCCCTTCTCATATTCACGCCCCCACCCCTTCATAGCCTGTGCATCACCCTGGATCTTGCCATCTTTCGTGTCCAGCGCTAACTCGCGGTTTACTTCCCAGGCGATGTTTGAAAGCTGCAGTATGGTCACAGACACGTTTCCGACGGCAATCGGAGCGTTCAGTTTTTCTCCGCTGCGGATGCCCGCGATGAAGTTTCGGAAATGGGCGTCGGTCATCGAATCTGCGCCGCGAAGATCAGAGGACGAGGTGTTCTTTCCAGTTTTGAATTCACTCGTCTTGGTTCCCTTGAGATCGTAGATCTCGTAGCCGTCGCGATCGACGACCACCGTGCCCGTAGTCCCCATGATCGCCGCACCGCGGTCGCGATTGTAAAACTTCATTCCCTGGCAGCTCTTGCCCTCCCAGGAAATCATTTTGTCCTGGTAGTCGAAGCTGGTCACCAAGGTGTCATAGAACTGCCAATCGTCCTTGAACTGGTATCTTCCGCCGGTGGAGGTGACCCGCTGAGGAAAGTCCACGTCGAGCGCCCAACGACAGACATCCACCTCGTGGGTTCCATTGTTGAGCGATTCTCCTGTGCCATAGATCCTGAACCAGTGCCAGTTGTATGGTTGCACGTTGTCGGTGTAGGGCCTGCGCGGTGCCGGCCCCTGCCACAAATCCCAATCCAGCTGGGCGGGCACGGGCGCCGGCTTGCCCGTTCCAATCGTCTTGCGGGTGTTGGAGTACCAGGCTTTGGCATAGTAGGCCCGGCCGATCAGGCCGCTATGGATCTTCTCGACGATCTCGATGGTGTGGGGCGACGAGCGCTGTTGGGTGCCCATTTGCACCACCTTGCCGTATTTCTTTTGCGCCTCAACCAGCAACGCTCCCTCGGCGGGGTTGTGGCTGCATGGCTTCTCTACATAAACATGCTTGCCCGCCTGCAGCCCGGCGATGGCCATCGGAGTGTGCCAATGGTCGGGGCTGGCGATGCTGATAGCATCCACATCTTTCTGTTCCAGGATCTTGCGAAAATCCTTCTCTTTCGCGGGCGCCTCTCCCATGGCCTGTTGGGTTTCGGCAGCAAATTTATCGAGGGTTTTGCTGTCGACATCGCACACGTGCGTGATGCAGGCACTGTCCTTATTAGCCTGGAGCGCCGACAGGTGGGCGTAACCGCGGCTGTTGAGGCCAATCACCGCAAAGTTGAGACGACTATTGGAGCCGAGAATCTGTCCGTAGCTCTTGGCGTTGGCCCGGATAGCCAGCCCCGCCGCTCCTACCGCAAGTACATCGAGAAACTCACGACGATTGACCATAATTCACCTTCGTTTCGCTCACACCAAACAGCCGAAATCGGCGTCAGCAACACTATACTGCGAAGTGCCGGTCTGCTCCCGGCGTTGCCCAAAAGCGGATTACGGCCTGCGTGGGCGAGACGGAGAGAAGCGTTGTTAAATCAATGGCTTACCCGATAAATGGTAGCCCGGCGTTCGTGCCGCGAAGCGGGACAAAAACGTTGCGTTGACAGCTGTTAGCAGCCGAGACTAGCGTTATTGGTTCTACCTCCCTACGTCGCCGATTGTGACGGAGACCTTCTACTTGGCCCCAATGATGTCCCCTTTCAGGCCCGCGCACTTCCGCACGGCGCTCTCCGTGGTGATAGCGGTGGCCCTGTTGGCCGTCGTGGCGGGCTGCCAAAGTCGGCATTCCGATGTGTCGCAATCGCGCGAGCATCTGGACTTTAACCAGGATGTGCAGCCGATACTGGCCAGCAACTGCTTCAGTTGTCATGGGCCCGATCCGGAAATGCGCAAGGCCAACCTTCGGCTTGACCTGGAGGAGTCTGCCTTCAAGAAGCGCCCAGGGAAGCCGGATGCCATCGTGCCCGGGCGTCCAGAGGCGAGCGAATTGATCCGCCGGATCGAATCAAAGGATCCTCATTATCTGATGCCGCAGTCTGCGCAGGGCGAAGCGAAGCCGATGAAGCCGGAGGAGATTGCGGTCCTTAAGCAATGGGTCGCAGAGGGTGCGCACTACAGGCCCCACTGGGCCTTTGAAAAGCCGGCACGCGCCGCGGTGCCGCAAATGCGGGCGGCAGGCTGGGAGAAAAACCCCATCGATGCATTTATTCTGCGACGGCTGGCCAAGGAAGGTCTGCATCCCTCTCCCGAGGCTGACAAGCGTACCCTTATTCGACGGGTGACGCTCGATCTGACGGGGCTGTTACCGACTCCTGAAGAAGTGAATCATTTTGTCCAGGACTCTTCGCCTCAGGCTTACGAGCATCTTGTCGACCGCCTTCTTTCGAGTCCAGCCTTCGGCGAACAACGCGCCCGTTACTGGCTCGATTACGCCCGCTATGCCGATACCTATGGGTTGCACTTTGACAATAGCCGTTACATTTGGGCGTACCGCGACTATCTGATAAAAGCCTTTAATACCAACAAGCCATTCGACCAGTTTGCCAAAGAGCAAATCGCAGGCGATCTGCTGCCGCCGCGCAACCTCGATCAAATTGTTGCCAGCGGATACGTCCGCTCCGGAGTGAGCAGCAATGAGGGTGGCACGATTCCTGAGGAGCTGCGAGTCAACATCGCCAGGGAGCGGACAGAGGCGTACGGAGCCGCATTCCTGGGCCTAACGGTCGGTTGTGCGGTCTGCCACGATCACAAATATGATCCGACGACGCAGAAAGACTTTTACCAGCTGAGCGCTTTCTTCAACAACATCGATGAACAGCCGTTCAACGGCGATAAGCCGAATTGGGCGCCCGTGGTCCGGATCCCGAAGCCGCAAAACCTGGAAGCGTACAACCGGATATTGTCGAAGCGGGCAGAACTCCAGCGGCAGTTGCAGGCTTCGCGGTTCGAAGATCGCGTCTTGATCCAGCACTGGCTTGCTTCCAAACAGAATCCGGCCCAGCCAGTCTCAACGGACAAGTTGCAGCTTCGCTTGCGCCTGGATGAAGGCGGCGGCGACGTGCTGAAGAACAGCGCGCCCGATGGCAATCCGAAGACCTTTCCCCTGGGAAAGTTCAAGCCGCAGTGGGGGGAAACAACCTGGCTGTGGCCGGATTTCCGGATGGACACCAGCACCCGGGTGGAGATGGGACAGATCGGCGACTTCGAATGGAACCAGCCTTTTTCCAGCGGTGGCTGGTTCATGCTACGCTCCGCGCCAAATTTCACTTCATCGAAGGTGTCAGGGGCGCTGCTCTCGAAGATGGATTCCACTCAGCATGATCGAGGCTGGGTCATGGCTGCGGAAAATGGCATGATCAGTGTCATGCTGGCCGACCAGGCGCCAAAGGAACAACCACTTCCAGACAAGCCTAAGAAGGGTGCTAAAAAAGTCGAGGTGCCGAAGGTAGTGATACCGAAGGACACCACGCCCATGCGGGCAATCAAGGTCTCAACGGTGAAACCCTTGCCTACGAATGGTCAGTGGGATCACCTCTTCTTCACCTACGATGGATCGGGCAGGGCAGGGGGCGTCAAGTTCTATGTGAACGGATCCCCCGTGGCCACAAAAGTAGTTTCCGACACACTTGCCCGCAATAGCATGCGCACGGCAGCGCCGCTGCAACTGGGACGGAAATTTCCTGATGAGCAACCGGCTCGTGATACGCGCTACCAGGATCTCCGTCTCTATGCGCGGGCGTTGACCCCGGAAGAAGCGAAGAGACTCCCCTTTGAAGATTACGTGTCTGAAATTACCAGCAGGCCTGCGAGCCAGTGGGACCGCGATCAATGGCACGCCGTGACCGAGTTTTACTTCGCCAATGTGGATGAGCAGGCGAAGGCAATGGATACCCAGGTTCAGCAGATGGATGCTGAACTCGACAAGCTTTCCGAGGGAGGCGACGTTTCGCTGGTCGCGCAAGAACGGCCGTCCGTCGCCTACGCAGATATTCTGACCCGCGGGATCTACACCGCGCGGAAAGAGAGAGTCGAGGCAAACACACCGCATTTTCTTCCCCCTCTGCCCGCGGGGAAGCCACACAATCGCCTGGCGCTCGCTGATTGGACCGTCAGCCCGGAAAATCCATTGACCGCGCGAGTCACCGTCAATCGTATGTGGAACGAGCTCTTCGGGGCGGGCCTGGTAGAAACCACCGAGGACTTCGGCATCATGGGCCAGCGTCCCTCGCATCCCGAGCTGCTTGACTGGCTGGCAGTGGAATTCCGCGAGAGCGGCTGGGACATGAAGCATATGTACAAGCTCATGGTGATGTCCGCCACTTATCGCCAGAGTGCGAAATCAACCCCCGACCAGTTGGCCCGGGATCCAAAGAACCTTCTGCTGGCCCACGGCCCCCGCTTCCGTATGGATGCCGAGATGCTTCGCGACATTGCTCTCCAATCCAGCGGACTGCTGGTAAATAAGATCGGCGGCCCGAGCGTAAAACCGTATCAGCCTGACAATGTGTGGGAGTCAGTCGGTTATCCTACCAGCGACACCACCAAGTACAAGCAGGACCATGGGGACGCGCTTTACCGGCGTAGTCTCTACACCTATTGGAAACGCATGGCGATGCCGCCGAATATGGATGCCTTTGACGCTCCTACCCGCGACACGGCCTGCACCCGGCGTCAGCGTACGGATACGCCGCTCCAGGCATTGGTAACCATGAATGATCCTCAATGGGTGGAAGCGTCGCGCGCGCTTGCCGAACGATTGATCAAGCAGGGGGGAAAGCAGCCGGAGCAACGCATCCAGTATCTCAGTGAGCTGGTGCTTTCCCATGACCCATCCCCGCAGATGGCATCGGTGCTGCAGCAATCGCTCAACCAGATGGAGAAACACTACGCGACGGATCCCGCGGCAGCTCACGACCTGGTGGCGGTGGGCGAAAAGCCTCGCGATGCCGCTATTCCTCCGCCAGAACTCGCCGCCTGGACGATGGTAGTGAGTGAAGTGCTGAACCTTGATGAGACGTTGAACAAGTAATTCGTAAGGAGAAACGCCTTGAAGCAACACCCGCTTTGCACCGATCCTGATAACGGTCCAACCATCATGGACCTTCCCATCGCGGAGGGCATGAAGGCGGAATGGGCTGAACTCGAGACCCGGCGGCACTTTTTGGGCCGAGCGGGAAAGGTGCTCGGTTGGGCTGCACTGGCGAGCCTGAGTGGTGAGCGGATGTTTACTGGTGAGGCGCACGCCGCAACGGCGGTGCCCTCCCCGGAGAGCCTCCGGCTGCCCCACTTTGCTCCCAAGGCAAAGCGAGCGATCTATCTGTTCATGTCGGGTGGCCCACCGCAGATGGACCTGCTGGATTACAAACCAAACCTTGCCCAGCTCTACGACAAAGACATTCCTGACTCGGTCCGAGGGGCACAGCAACTCACCGGCATGACTGCGGGCCAGGCGCGCTTTCCCATTGCGCCCTCCCATTGGGCTTTCAAGCAATACGGAAAGTCTGGAACCTGGATGAGCGACCTGCTGCCCTATACGGCTCGCATGGTCGACGACCTTACCATCATCAAGTCAACCAATACCGAAGCGATCAATCACGAGCCGGCAATCATGTTGCTGAACACAGGAAACATGAATGCCGGAAAACCGTGTCTTGGCGCGTGGCTCTCCTACGGCCTGGGCAGCATGAACGACAACCTGCCCACGTTCATGGTGCTGCTGAGCAAGCTGAACCCCAAGGAGAATAATCAGCCGGTATCCTCGCGTTTGTGGAGCAGTGGCTTTCTTTCCTCTGAGTACGCTGGAGTCGGCCTGCGTTCCGCAGGCGATCCCGTTCTGTATTTGAGCGACCCAAAGGGCGTCAATCGCGATGTGCGCCGCAAGATGCTCGATGCCGTGAACGAGATCAATCGCCAGACGTATCAAGAGCTGGGTGATCCCGAAACCAATTCGCGCATTTCGCAATACGAAATGGCGTACCGGATGCAAACCTCCGTGCCGGAGCTGACCGACATGAGCCGTGAGCCTCAGTCCACCTGGGACCTCTACGGCCCTGATGCCAAGGAACCGGGAACCTATGCCTACAATTGCCTCATGGCGCGCCGCATGGCAGAGCGGGGGGTTCGCTTCACCCAGGTCTATAAGCGCGGCTGGGATGTCCACGCGAATGTGACCGGCCTGTTGCCCGTTCTGTGCCAGGAAACCGATCGCCCAACCTACGCGCTGATCACCGATCTGAAACAGCGTGGTTTGCTGGACGATACGCTGGTCATCTGGGGAGGCGAATTTGGCCGCACCGTCTACAGCCAGGGCGGCCTGACGCCGGATAACTATGGCCGTGACCACCATCCTCGCTGCTTTACCACCTGGATGGCAGGGGGCGGCGTAAGGCCCGGAATCACCCACGGAGAGACAGATGAGTACAGCTACAACGTGGTGAAAGACCCCGTGCCGGTTCGAGACTTCAACGCAACCGTACTGCATTGCCTGGGAATCGACCATAACAAGCTCACTTACAAGTTTCAGGGATTGGATCAAAAGTTGACCGGCACCACTCCTGCGAGCGTGGTCACCTCTCTGCTTGCATGATGATTCGAGTCAAAGGCCCGGGCATCAAGCTGATCTGGGCTGCGTCTTTCCTGGTGAGTTTTCTCTTGCTGCTTCTGCCTTTCGTCTTCAGGCTGGATGGGAAGACACATGCAGACTGGCAGCAGTTTCTGGGCCGGTTCCATCCCCTGGTAGTGCATCTGCCGATCGGATTGATCCTGCTTGTCCCCGTGCTGGAGCTTGCGGGCAGAGTTCGCCCTGCCTTGCTTGAGGCAGCGATGTTCGTTCTGTCGTTGAGCTTGCTTAGTTGTCTGCTGGCCTTGACCCTGGGATATTTGCTCGCATACGGGAGTGGCGATGCAGGGGCGGGCGTGTCGCGCCACATGTGGGGCGGCATTGCGCTCACCATTGGGGTGCTGGCTTGTGTGTTGGTCCGTTTGACGACCGGCGGAGTGCGTGGATTTTATCCATACCTGCTGGCTTGCGTACTGCTGCTGCTGGCGTGGACCGCACACCAGGGCGGCTCGCTCACCCACGGCGATAAGTATCTGACGGAGTATCTTCCGAATCCGCTCAAGCGTTTAGGTGGCATGGGAACGGTGCAGGCAAAAGCCTTCGATTTCCCTGACTCATTTTATGCGCGTCACATCTATCCGATTTTCGACGCTAACTGCCTTGTTTGCCATGGAGAGCAAAAGGTTAAAGGCGGTCTGCGCATGGACACCTATGACCGATTGATGAGGGGCGGCAAAGAAGGCGCCGTCATCATTCCGGGAAAACCGGAGAGGAGTATTTTGTTGGAGCGCATTACTCTCCCAACCGACCATAAGAAGTTCATGCCGTCCGAAGGCAAGCCCCCCTTGAAATCGGAGGAAATCACATGGATAAGAGCATGGATCCTCCAGGGAGCGTCACAGGAAGTGAAGTCCCTCGCCGGCATCGACGTGCCTGAGCCATTCAGGGAAGAGCCTCTGCCGCAGGTGGCAGACTACAGCAAGATGATGGGAGAAATCTCCCAAACGGCAAAGGCCGCAGGGGTTACACTTGTGCCGGTGTCCAGGAACCTGGGGGATGGTCTCGTATTGAACACCGTCGATGCCGGGCAGAAATTCGGCGACGCTCAGCTTGCAGGCTTGGTGCGTTTTGCGCCGTATATCGTAGAGGCGGAACTGGGACGCACCTCGGTCACCGATAGCTGCTTCGCAACACTGGGGAAATTCAGTCATCTGCGAGCGCTCCATCTGGAAGGAACGTCCGTTACCGGAGCAGGTTTGACTACGCTGACGCAATTGCCGCAGTTGAGTTATCTCAATCTGAGTGGGACCCAGGTGACGCAGGCCGCGATCGCTCCGCTGACCTCGATGAAGAACCTGCGTCATCTTTATCTCTACAACACGCCGGCCCAGCCTGCATCGATTACGAGGCAAGCACCATGAACCGCCGCGAGTTTTGCGCCATAACCGGAGTCGCGGCGTTGGGGACCCTCCTGGGCCCCGGCGCACACGCGGACACAAGATCGGAGGAGCGTTCCTTGGACTCACCACAGCTTCAGACTGGCAATGGCGAATGGACCTATCGTGTGGTTTCGAACTGGGGGGAGTTGCCGGCAGGAAAAATGTTCGGCGGCACTCACGGCGGGATAGCCACCGACAAAGCTGGCTTTCTTTATGTCAGCACACAGAGTGTGACCGGAGTGTTGGTGTACGACCGCGACGGCAAGCTGCTGAAGACCATTGCCAATGAATATCCGGAGGTCCATTCCCTGACCTACGCGAACGAAAACAACGACGAGTATTTTTACGTCACCGTACAGAAGGGAACACCCAAGGAGAATTGGCTGTTCGTCAAAATGAAGACCGATGGAACCGTGGTGCAGAAGATCACGGCTCCGGGCGAAGCAGGATTTCATGCGCCGAACGAATGGCGGCTGACTGCCGCGGTGCCGGGGCCTGATGGTTCCATTTACATTGCCAACGGATATGGCGATTCGCGCATCTTCAAGTTCGATAAGGCCGGAAATTATCGCGCTGCCTACTCAGGAAAGGGCCAGGCGGATGGCCTATGCAACTGCAGCCACGGGCTGGCCGTGGACACGCGTTACGATCAGCCACTCCTGCTGGTGTGCGATCGCGAAAACCGTCGTCTCAGCCATTACGATTTTGATGGCAAGTTTGTGGGCAATGTCACATTCCATATGCGGCGTCCCTGCCAGGTGAGCTTCTGGGGTGATTATGCTGTGGTCTCTGAGTTAGAAGGGCGGGTCACTATCCTCGACAAAGACAATGTGCCGGTTGCCTTTCTGGGTGACAATCCCCACAAGGACCAGTGGGCAAATTACAAATTGCTCCCCGGCGATATTGCGCCGGCAAACTTTAGTGCGGCCCACGGATGCCACATCGATCAGGACGCCAATATTTACGTGTCCGACTGGAATGTATCCGGACGCGTAACGAAGCTGGTGAGGGTCAAGGCGTAAGATGGAAGGTCTCGCAGCACAAACTCCCTAAGACAAAACCGCAGATCTCTCCACTACGCTACGCTCCGGTCCCACGGCACGCCGGGGCAGGCGAGATGACAAATTTGTGTGGGAACGCTACGCATCGTTTCCAAGCTACATTGTCATCTCGCCTGCCCCGGCGTGCCGTGGGACCGGAGCGTACCCGGATTTCCTGCTTCGCTACGCCGGATAGGACCACGTGTGCGGCTTTGATTAAGGAAAGCCGCATGAAATTCGCCGGCGCCACCAACCCCAACAGGAAATCCGGGGTAGCGCAGTGGAGAGATCTGCGGTTCCACTCCTCAGGATCGTGCGAAACACTCTTTCTGCAGCCCGTCTCACACGCCCCAGCGTGCTACTTGACGTAGTCATTGCGAACGACAGCCCCGCCTTTCATCACGAATCGCACGTGCTCCAATTGTTTGATGTCTGTGAGTGGACTTTCGTCCACAGCGATCATGTCGGCAAATTTGCCTGGCTCGATGGCGCCAATCTGATCTGCCCACCCCATCAAGTCCGCAGCATTGATGGTTGCGGCCTGGATCGCCTGCAAAGGTGTCATGCCGTAGCGAGTCATCCACTCGAACTCGATCGCCTGGGTGCCGTGCGGAAAAGGACCAGCGTCGGTGCCAAATGCTATTTTCACCCCCGCAGCCAGAGCCTTCTTGAAGCTGACCTCGTGGATAGCCAGCCGGCTCGTCTTTCCTCCAGACATAGCAAGATCGCCCTTCTCCAGCGCACAACAGTAAACATAAAGCGTGGGGACGAGGTAGATCCCTTTGGCCACCATCTTTCGAATAGCGTCATCATCGAGTTGAATACCATGCTCAATGGAGGCGACACCTGCATCAATGCAGTAGTGGAGGCCGGGCCCATCGTACGCGTGACAGGCGACTTTAAGCCCCTTCAAGCGCGCCTCATCCACGATGGCCTGCACCTCTTCCAGGCTGAAGTCCGCAACACTTACCTCTTTGCCGTCGGGCAGAAAGCTATAGCGATCCGTGCCATAAATCTTGATCAGGTCAGCGCCGTAATTGAACTGTTCGCGAACAGCCTTGCGTGCTTCTGAGGGACTATCTATGGTTTGCACGCCGATGGGGACTGTGACTTCCGGTGAATAGCCCTCCAGGCCGTAGCCGCCGGTGGTGGAAATTCCTCGGGTGGCGACTTTGAGGCGAGGGCCGGGGATAAGCCCCTGGTTGATCGCATTGCGAACATCCACGTCACTGTACATGGCGCCTTCGGTTTCGACGTCGCGCATGGCCGTGAACCCGGCTTCCAGATCGTGCTTCACGTTCAGGGTGGCGAGAATCGTCCTGTACTGCCAGGATTGTTTGAGCAAAATGTCGTCATAGTGCGAGTTGTCAGTATCCGTTAGCATGATGTGCGTATGGCAATCGATTAGTCCCGGCAGGACAGTGGCATGAGTCAAATCCACCGTGGTCGCTCCTGCCGGAATCTGCACTTCGCCGCTGGCAGCAAAGCGCTCGATGCGATCGCCGCGAATGACAATCACCTGATCGTTGAGCATTTTTCCAGAGCGAACATCCAGCAGCTTCCCGGCACGAACGTAGGTTGCGGCCGCTAAATCTGCCGCCTTTGCAACGGGGGCAGCAATCCCTAACGCCAAGGTCAGCGCTCCCCAAAAAAAGTGACGCACGTTTCCCACCTCCACAAATCGTTTTGAGTGCCTCAAAAAAAAGATTAACCTACGCAGCTTTGGCGAGTGGAGCAAAGGATAGTCGAGCCAATTTAATTGGTCTGCGATCCGTATACCCGAAAGCGCGTCCAGTAGGTTCCATTGTCCCAGTTGATGCGGTTGCCGTTTGTGCTAACCGTTCCCCCAATCGTGGTCCCATTCCAGTTGGTCGTCAGGGTGCGCTTTCCGTTCATCTGTCCGCTTCCGTTGTCGCCCGATTCGTTGCTCAACTGTAGATTATTGCCACGTTGCCGGATGGAGCAGGACTGGGACCGATTCCCCTGGGCATACCACGTACCCGTCGGGTTCAGCCGCTGATGCCCGCCGCCTCCGCCGCCCGAGTTGCATCTGGCCCAGAACGTCCCGTTTGACCAGTTGATTTGGCTGCCATCTGGGCTGAGCGTGCCGGTCGTGAATTGCCATCCTGGGGCGACAATACCCGTTTGTCCCTGTAATTGCCCGGGGGAGGTATCGCCATTTTCATTGGTCAACGTAAAGAACGCCCCGTTATTGCTGATCGATGCATGCTTCCTCGGATCTCCCTGGGCATACCATGCGCCAGTGAATGAAGCCGCCTGCGACTGGTTTGGGAACTGGGCAACGGCATTCTTCACCGTGAGGCTGATGGCGACACCCAACAAAAGCGTCGCGAGGTTGGCAAATCTGGCGTGAGTCACGGGTCTTCTCGTCCTCAAGGAATCGATCCCCCTGAGAGTACTGGGAAACGGGGCCCGCAGAAAGTGGTCGCGAGATTTTCAGAGTACAGGATAGCTGGGCCTGAACCTTCAGCCGCCGGAGGAATCTTCTTCGTCCAGAAGGAATGCGCATCTCAAGATCAGTGGGCGGCGGATAAACAGACCCGGCGCGTTCAGGCGGGCGATCTTCACTGGGTTGGCCCATTTTCGGTGCAGTTACAAGACCCAGCGTAGGCAGTCTAATTCGTAACGACCCTGGAGTCCGCTCGCCTCAAAAGGGAAGGACTATTAACATAGTTTAAGAACCTGCACGTGGGACCGCAGTAAAGGACGGTGTGCAATGACTCTCAGACCGACGGACATGCTGGAGATTCAATCGGCAATCGACGAGTACGAGAGGAAGTTCCCACGCCGCCCGGCCCCCACCGCTGAGGTGGCGCTGGCCTGGAGGCTGGGCAAAAAGGAATGGGCGAGGCGGCAGGCAGCGGAACGCGATGCGCAGCCGGGCGCTCCTGACCTCGCATCCAGTGCCAAGAAGACGCCTGATTCCGTATTCGCAGATCAGGAGTGCAACCGCTTGGTATGGGCCTGGGAGCAATTTCGGCTCCGGTGGCTCACCGGGGGTTCTGCAGAAGATGCCCCAGAGCGCTTAGCGGGCTCGCCCCCCTGGGTAAAAAAAGCATTGCTGGTTGGCTGGTGGGGGATGGTCGCGGTGTTGGTCGCCTCAGTCTTTGTCTTTGGCGCCATTGTTGGCGGTTTCAAGTGAATGCCAGGCAGGTTTTTTGGCGATCGGGCTGCGCGCTTGTACTCGCCGGAACCTTGCTTGGTGCCCTGTATGCACAGCGTCCCTTTCGTCAGTACCCTTCCGTCGAATACGGCGAGTCGCTGCCTTTGCCCCGCGACTGGCATCGGCCGGCTGAGTGGACCTTCGCGCGGTTGATGTATCCCCCCGGTCCTCTCGATGGCTACCGGGGCAGATTCGATGGTGACTGGCGCCAGGGGCTTTCTCTTTGGACCCAGGATTACCCGCGTGCGGATCGTGCATTCGCGCAGGCGGTCAGGCGTTTGACGCGCGTCGACGCTCGCTCGGTAGAACAGGCCGTCAACCTGGACGATGGCGATGAGATTTACAACTGGCCGTGGCTCTACGCCGTCCAGGTTGGGGAGTGGGGCCTGACTGAGGCCCAGACGAAAAAGCTTCGCGACTATCTGCTGCGCGGCGGCTTCTTCATGGCTGACGATTTCCATGGATCCGAAGAACAGGCCTTTTTCGAAAAGACCATGAAGATGGTCTTTCCAGATCGCCCGATCGTGGATATCCCGAACGACGACCCTATCTTCCACACCGTCTTTGATTTGAACGATCGATACCGCATCACCGGCGCCGAGCACCTGGAAACGGGCTATAAAAAAGATGGACGGGTCGCGCGCTGGGAGGGCATCTACGACGATAAAGGCCGTGTGATGGTGGCCATCTCTCTCAATTCAGACATTGGTGATTCCTGGGAGTGGTCCGACACTCCACAGTATCCGCTGAAGTTTTCCGACCTTGGAATCCGCCTCGGCGTGAATTACGTCGTTTACGCCATGACCCACTGAAGCCGACCAGGCTCGCATGACGGCGTCCACGTCATTACTACATAGCATCCAGGTCATTACTACATAGGGTTACTACAATTTGCCCTTCTGTTACTCAAGAACCATAGCTTATTTCCTCAGAACCGCTATGCTCATCAACAAGCGGCGATTCTCCGCGGAACATTTTCATCGATTCTTTCGGGGGAGGGATTCGATGAAGTGGAACGAGGAGAGTTGCCGTTCGTGTTTTTGGTAACCCTTTAAGATTCTGAATGTTACCTCTGGCTTCGTTGCCCCGATAACACCTGCCGGTTGAACTCCACGGACTGATTCTTAGGCACGCTCAGCGACTTCCATCGATGGCCGGAGAAGTGTCTCGCCAGCAAAACGATCTGTCCCATATGGAGCCCATAGTGCGCGATCTGGCGATTTACAGCCTGCATGACCGAGTGGGGTTCACCGCGAATGGTTACCGTGCGCACCAAGTCCGCCTCCGAAAGCGCCTCCATAGCCTCAAAAAGCCGTGCCCACCCATCTTCCCAGGTCTCCAGCAGGGCTTGGCGGGTTGGGGGTGGATCAACGAATTCGCCATCGCGGTTACGGTCTGGCTTTTCCCCGTCCGTGGTAAGGAAATCAGTCCAGCGGGAGCGCATATTGCCAGACAGGTGCTTGACGATGACCGCGATCGAGTTGCTCTCTGGATCGAGAGCGGCAAAGAGTTGCTCGTCCGTGACCTGCTCCATGGCCCGCTCGGCAAGCTTCTTGGACTGACGGAAGAGCGCCAGCGCGTCCTCGAGGTACGAGGTTGTGAAGCGGAGTGCCATGCCTTTAGTCTAATCAGAATTGATTTGCCCGAATCCATTATGAAAGGTTTAGGAAGCGCTCCGGCCTTGAAACTCGGACCAATAATGAGAGTCAGCACGGTTCATGCCATAATCAGGTCGGCTTATTCCCTTAAGACTCTAAAGGGTTTAGGAAATTTGCTGACTTGAGGTGGTTGCATGATCGTTCGTTCTTTTGCCGGATAGAGACGAGCGATCGAGCTCCTCAACTCAGACTGCTTCTGCTGATCTAAATTCGTTGCAGATCCTCTTTTTGCGAGATGGAAGAGACATGAAGATAGCGTTCGTCAATCAGCCAATCGATATGATTATCCCCCCCAACCAGAATTCGGTTGGCGCCTGCACTTATTGGGTGGCCCGTCCGTTTGCGAAATCGGCAGAGGTTCTGGTTTATGGCATCAAGGATATAAATATGGGAGATCCAGCGTCGCTGGCTGCTCAGTACGGAATACGGTTTCGTTTCTTTGCAGCCACCTGGTTCGATCGCTTCCTGTTCAGCATACGGCGCAAGTATGGCAAATTGTTCCGTGCCGGTTCGCCAATCTCCACATCGCGGTGGACATTTCCCGCCTATGGCCGACAGGTAGCGCTGGACCTGAAGAAGCAGAATTGCGACGTGATCCACCTGCAGCATTGTTCTCAATACATCCCGGTCATTCGCGCTCACAATCCGCGGGCGAAGATTGTCCTTCATCTCCACGGCGAATGGTTTTCTCAAAGCAATCCTGCGGCGCTCACTGACCGGATATCGCAAGTCGACCTGCTGACAACAGTAGGAAACCACATCACAGAAAAGACCAAGCGCACGTTCCCAGCGTTTGCCGATCGTTGTGAGACGACCTATAACGGGATTGATGCTCAGGAGTTTGCAAGGGAAAAGGATTACGCCGCTCTGCGGCAGCGCAAGGTAAAGCGCATTTTTTATAGCGGCGCCGTTTCCCCCCACAAGGGAGTGCACGTATTAGTGGATGCGTTTGTGCTGGTAGCCCGGCAATATCCGGACGTAGTGCTCGACATTGTCGGCCCGATCGGTAATTATCCCATCGAAGAAAATTTCGACTTGCATGACGACCGTGCGCTCATTCAGGAGTTAGCGCCGTTTTACGCCACTAGTATCTGGTCCCTGCTCAAGTCCACGTTATTTCCAAATTCCGCACGCAAGGGAACGTATCTGCGCTACCTTGAGAGCAGGCTACCGGCTGACGTAGCGGGGAAGGTTTCATTCCGCGGTTTCATCTCACGCTCGGAGCTGGTGGACACCTATTATGCGGCGGATATGTTTGCGTTTGCGCCGGTATGGGATGAGGGCTTTGGTCTTCCACCGGTAGAAGCAATGGCGGCAGGGCTGCCCGTAGTGACGAGCCGGTCAGGCACTGTGCCAGAAACAGTGGTGGATGGTACGACTGGCTTTGTGGTGGAGAAAAACAACGTCGAGGAGCTGGCGCAGGCGCTCCTTCTTCTGCTCAAGGATGATGATCGTAGAGAGTCGATGGGCCGGGCGGGCCGTCGCCGCGCGTTGCAGTATTTTAGTTGGGACGCGATCGCCGAAGGACTGCGTGACCGCTACGAGACGCTGCGCAAGCCCGCTGTGAACCTGGTCTAAAGCAAGATTCGCTCTAGTGACAATCTAGCCGCGGTCAAAGTGCCCTCGTACAGTCGCGGGCACTTTTTGTTTTCCTTTCGGCTTAGCCGGGTTGAACTAGGAGACTGTTAACTAGAACTAGAAATAGTGAAGTAGCGATGAATAATGCACAGAATTTGATTACGCAAGTGCCCCCATTGACCGAAAGATAATTCATTTCATCGGCCGCTTTTGCGGCATCGTGGCATAATTCGGCTACCCCCCGAGAAAAACTTGCGCTTTGCTGCCTTGCAGGTTGCCGAAAATGAACATTGTTGTCGTTACTGCCTCGGGTGCACGGGCTGACACTGGTCCCGTCTCACTTGCTTCAAACCGCCGAAGTTGCCTGCTCGTAAGCCTGATACTCGCGCTGGTTAGCGGGTGCGGCGTGAGCGGCAAGACGAATTTTTCTGGCCAGCAGACTGACGTGTCGTCGGCCGCAGCAACGCCGGTCTTGAGCCCGGCCAGCGGAACCAGCGGAACTGCGTCTCTTACTGTGACGATCTCCGACAGCACGCCATCCGCGACTATTTTTTACACCATGGACGGAAGCGCGCCTAGCCCATCGTCCACATCCTATTCAGGTCCAATCACGATTACCTCGAATTCCACAATCAAAGCTTTGGCCATGGCCAGCGGCTATCAGCCGAGTCCGGTAGCCTCCGCGACCTATACCGTCAGCGCTGCACAAACAGCGGCTGCCACCCCTACGATCAGTCCGGGGAGCGGAACGACGTTTGCTTCAAATCTAAGTGTTTCCATCGCTGACAGTACCGCGGGCGCGACCATCTATTACACCACCACCGGAAGCGTACCCACCACCTCTTCCAGTGTCTACGCGGGCCCGATCACGGTTAGCGCGTCAACTACGATCCAGGCGATTGCTATTGCGAATGGCTATCAGCCCAGTGCGGTTGCTTCCGCCACTTATACCCAGAGCGCTCCGGAAACAGCGGCTGCCACGCCCATCATCAGTCCCGTGAGCGGAACGTCTTTCGCTTCTAGCTTGAGCGTTTCCATCGCTGAGGGCACCCCCGGCGCGACCATCTATTACACCACCAACGGAAGCACGCCGACGACGTCATCCAGCGTCTACGCAGGGCCAATTACGATTACCGCAGCGACGACGGTGAAAGCGGTTGCGACCGCCAGCGGCTTTACTCAAAGTGCAGTCGGCTCAGCCGCTTACACCCTGGAGTCAGCTGCGGCCGCACCTATCATTAGTCCGGCGAGCGGAACGTCCTTTGCTTCCAGCTTAAGCGTTTCCATCGCTGATATTACCCCCGGGGCGACCATCTATTACACCACCAATGGAAGCACGCCGACGACGTCATCCAGCGTCTACTCGGGCCCAATTACGATTACCGCAGCGACCACGATAAAAGCGGTTGCGACCGCGAGCGGCTTTACGCAAAGTGCAGTCGGCTCAGCCGCTTACACCCTGGAGTCGGCCGCAGCCGCGCCCATCATCACTCCCGGTAGCGGAACCAGCTTTGCTACGTCGCTGAGCGTGTCCATTGCTGATAGCACTCCCGGCGCGACCATCTATTACACGACCAACGGAAGCACGCCGACGACGTCATCCAGCGTCTACTTAGGCCCAATTACGATTACTGCTGCGACTACGGTGAAAGCGATCGCGACCGCGAGCGGCTTTACGCAAAGTGCAGTCGACTCCGCCGCTTTTACCTTGGAGTCGGCCGCGGTCGCGCCCATCATCAGCCCGGCGAGTGGAACGTCTTTTGCTTCTAGCTTAAGCGTGTCCATCGCTGATAGTACTCCCGGCGCGACCATCTATTACACCACCAACGGTAGCGCGCCGACGACGTCATCCAGCGTCTACTCAGGGCCAATTACGCTCACCGCGGCTACGACGGTGAAAGCGATTGCGACTGCGAGCGGCTACACACAAAGCTCAGTCGCCTCTGCCGCTTACACCTTGGAGTCGGCCGCAGCCGCGCCCATAATCAGTCCCGCGAGTGGAACGTCTTTTGCTTCTAGCCTAAGTGTGTCCATCGCTGACAGTACCCCAGGGGCGACGATCTATTACACGACCAACGGAAACACGCCCACAACGTCATCCAGCGTTTACTCAGGCCCTATCACCATTACTGCTGCGACGACGGTGAAGGCAATTGCTACTGCCAACAACTACACGCAGAGTGCCGTCGGCTCCGCTTCGTATACCTTGCAGTCGGCGGCGACCACACCCTTTATCAGTCCGGCGAGCGGCACGAGTTTTGCTAATTCGCTGAGCGTGTCGATTGCGGACAGCACCCCCGGCGCGACCATCTACTACACAACCAACGGCAGCGCGCCGACGACGT
>Ga0182024_10010217_pt1 | contig 19194 bp, 18 predicted proteins | sample P32metaG_FD_120480 | JGI IMG/M metagenome (GOLD analysis project Ga0182024, IMG submission 120480) | Permafrost microbial communities from Stordalen Mire, Sweden - P3-2 metaG (Illumina Assembly) | ecosystem: Environmental > Terrestrial > Soil > Wetlands > Permafrost | place: Sweden: Stordalen... | reverse complement strand
GATTGAGAACGCGCTGTCCCCACAAAAATTGTGGCGCGGAGAGGCGATGGTATTCGGCGGCATTCCATTCGCGAGAGTTTGATGCTGTGGACATGGCGTGTATTGTTTTCCGAGCTGGACGGGCGAGGACGCCCGTCGCTCCATTTGCTAAATCGCGGCCAGAGCCTGATCTAGATCATTGAGGATATCGTCGACGTCCTCGATGCCAACTGAGATTCGAACCATGCCGTCCGTAATGCCGATTTTACGGCGGCCTTCTTCGCCCACTCCGGAGTGGGTCATGGTGGCGGGATGCGATATTAAAGTTTCGACTCCGCCTAGAGATTCAGCCAGCGAACAAACTCGGACCTTGCGCAACATGTTGTTTGCATTCGCGAGCGATCCGGTTTCAAAGGCGATCATCGATCCGAAACCTGACATCTGGCGCTTGGCCAGTTCGTGCTGCGGATGATCTGGCAAACCTGGATAAAAAACTTTTTGTACTTTTTTATGTTTTGAAAGATAGTCGGCAACTTTACGTCCGCTACGATCGTGTTGCTCCATGCGTACAGCCAAAGTCTTAACGCCACGCAAGATGAGCCAGCACTCAAAAGGAGAAAGTATTGCGCCGGCGCACTTTTGTAGAAAAGCCAGTTTCTCCGCCTGCTCCGGCTTGGTGCAGACGACCACACCTCCAAGTCCGTCGCTGTGCCCATTAAGAAACTTGGTGGTGGAATGAACAACCATATCGGCCCCGAGTTCGATTGGCCGCTGAAAATATGGCGACATGAATGTGTTGTCAACCACGACCTCAACACCGTGACGGTGGCTAAGCTCGCTGATGGCGCGGAGATCGCAGAGCTCCATCAGAGGATTAGTCGGAGTCTCTAGAAATAGAAGACGCGTGTTCTTTTGAAATGCCACCTCAACTTTTTTGAGATCTGAAGTATCGACGTAAGTGAATGTCAGACCAAAGTTGAAAAGAACCTGATTGAATAAGCGCGGCGTGCCGCCGTATAAATTGTGTCCAGCAACCACGTGGTCTCCAGCTTTGAGCATGCTGGTAATGACATTAATCGCCGCCATGCCGCTCGCAAAAACTCGCGATGCCGTTCCACCTTCCAGCGCAGCCAGATTGGTTTCTAGACGATCGCGGGTTGGATTCGATACGCGCGCGTATTCGTATCCTTTATTCTTGCCAATTTCCTGCTGCACATAAGTTGACGTTGGATAGATAGGAGCACTGACGGCACCGGTAAGGGGATCGGGCTCTTGTCCTACGTGAATGGCCTTGGTCGCAAAGCCAGATTGTTTAGTGATCAAACATTTCTCCTGAAGTTTTTTTGTAGAGACGCGGCTTGCCGCGTCTTCGCCGCGAATGAGACGGAGCAAGCCCCGTCTCTACAGCAACGGCCTCTATATTCCGCCTTCAAAAATTTTCTTGGACAGATATCGTTCGGCTGAATCGGGGATCAGGGTCACTACTCGCTTCCCTGCCCCGAGGCGCTTAGCGATCTCGACCGAGGCGTACGCATTCGCGCCGGCGCTTGAACCGCCTAGCACGCCCTCTCGGGCGGCTAGCTCTTTCACCATGCCGAATGCCTGCGCATCAGTCACCATCATTATTTCATCACAAACGGACCGATCAAAATTTCCTGGAATAAAAGTGTTGCCTATGCCTTCGACCTTGTGTGGAGCGGGCTTGCCCCCGCCCAGGACCGAGCCTTGGGTCTCGACGGCGACCGCATGTAACTTGGGCAATCGTTCTTTCAGGAAACGGGCCATCCCCGTAAATGTTCCGGCGGTACCGCAGCCGACAGCGATGGCGTCGATACGTCCGTCCATTTGCTCGAAGATTTCCCGAGCAGTGGTTTCGTAGTGATAGTCGGTGTTGGCAGGATTATCGAATTGTGCCGCCAGAAACGCGGTCGGATTCTCAGCCTGAAGATTCCTGGCCCGCTGAATGGCGCCTTGCATGCCCTCGGCTTCCGGAGTGCGCGTCACCTCGGCGCCGAGGGCTCGCATGATGATGACTTTTTCCTCCGAAAATTTTTCGGGAACGAACAGGTGCACCGTGTAGCCGCGATTCACTCCAATAAGCGCGAGGCCAATGCCCGTGTTTCCGGCGGTGGCTTCTATGACGGTGCTCCCGGGTTTGAGTTTTCCTTCGCGCTCGGCGCGCTCGATAATGCCAATGGCGGCGCGGTCTTTCACGCTGCCTCCGGGATTCAAATACTCGAGTTTGGCAAATATATCGGCCGACCCTCTCGGCGCCAGCTTTTTCATCTGCAGCATGGGCGTCTCGCCGACAAGCTTCGATATGTCGTCACTGACACGCAGGCGGGAACTCGATGTCAATATGGTCACTCTCTACAGAGTAAGGAACGAAATCGGGAGCGTCAATCGCCGCTGGTGCTGCCCGAGCGCCCTGCCGCCTCCACCGTGGTAGTGGGATCGGCTCCAGACCAGCTCACATCCGCAGTCGGGCCATATGTAGAGGGGACAACTCTGCCCATCAAACGAAGGTAAACCGTCAACTGCGTTCGGTGATGTGCAGTGTGCAGCACACGACGCCAGAAGATCCAGATCCGCTGTCGGCGGACGTCGAAGAAAGGAACGACTTCCAGCCACCACTCTTCATCCTGTTGGCAGAGGAATTTAAGGCGCGGCAACGCGAGCTCTCGCATCGGCCTGATGAACTGGTCAACGGACCGCTGGTGCGGCAAAACTTGTTCTGGTATCAGCTCTGGCACGCCAAGAAATTCCGCGAAGAATCGCCGCTCAGAAAGGAGTTGGTACTTCATGATGTCGCCAACTGTGCTTGAGCTCACGTGTGGACGATAGTTCAGATCCGCGTCCACAAAGCCCGTCCAGACAGCAACCACTTTATTTGTTTCGCTGGCGTAGGTATCGAGAATGTGCTGGAGCAGCGCAACTCGCGAGCGTGGCACTTGCGCGTCGCTAATCGCCGATGTCGAATAATTCATAATCAGGACGTCGATCGGGCTGCGGCTACCATCTTCCAACGCAGAGGAGACGGGGCAAGCCCCGTCTCTACAGTGGCGTGAGAGACTGGCCGACAGCTCTTACTGGGCGCCAGTTGCTGACTCGACGCCCGCGTAATAGCCACTTTTTGTTCGAACGCTAAGTTTACCGTGGCTATGGGCACGAGCTTCGACTTTTACCTGGCGATATCCGCCCTGGCTCTTTGGCGTGGTCGGTTTGTAGCCAATCGTGTATTGAGTGCGAATATCGTGGGCCACGGTTCGACTGATTGCATCCACTTCATCTAGAGTGTTAGGGAAAAAAGCGATGCCGCCGGTCCGCTCTGACATGATCTGCAGTGCGCGTTTGGCGTGTTTCGGGTGCTCTTCTTTTTCCAGGATGCCAATCGTATAGACGGTTGGTCCATTCTCGGCCTGCAATCGCCGTACCGCCTGCTCCAGACTTTCGCCGCTTTCGTTATCGTCTCCATCAGTTACAACAAGAATAATTTTTTTTTCGAGCTTGGCTTCCTTCTTCAGATGGTCAGCGGAAGCTACGACCGCATCATAGAGAGCAGTCCCACCGCGAGCTTCAATCTTTTCCAGCCCTGCTTTGAGCTTGCCGATGTTGGAGGTGAAATCCTGGTCTAGATAATATTCGTCATTAAAATTGACGATAAAAACCTCGTCGCTTGGATTTGAAGAGCGCACCAGGTTGAGAGCCGCTGCATTCACTTTTTGCCGCTTCTCGCGCATCGATCCTGAGTTGTCGACTACGATTCCCATCGCGACGGGAACGTCTTCGTGCCGAAACGAAGTAATGGTCTGCTGATGCCCATTCTCGTAAACACTGAAGTCGTTCTTATCGAGATCGGTGACGATGTGCTGCTTGTCGTCAACGACTGTGGCATGAAGTAAGACCTCATCCACTCGCGTATGGATGACAAAGACGCCATTGTCGGAGGACTCGACGTTCTGAGAAGCGTTCGGAGCGGCGGGCGCTTGGCCTGCAGGTGCGGAAGAGGAACTTTGCGCATCTGGATTTGAAGAGGCCGAGTCTTGCGAATCTGATTGTGGTACTGAGTGCGCGAAGAGCAGAGTCGCGAAAAGGAATAACAGTAGAAGAGAGATGTTATTCGGTCGGCGCATAGTAACCAGTTTTGGCATAGACCCGGAGTGGCGGCAATCCTTTGGGCGGTGAAAGTTTCACTTTGATCTTGCGCCATTTGCCATCGCGCACTGGGTTCTTAGGGCGATATCCGATGACATACTGGTTACGCAATTCTATGCCAATTTTCGTGGACACATCCGCCAAGTCGTTGGGGTTGTCTATCGTAAATGCGCGCCCGCCGGTCAATTCGGTTACGGCGCTGAGCAATGCAGGGCCGAGACGCTCCTCGTCAGTCGGGAAAAAATGATCATAGATGCCGATCGCATAGATCAGAATATCCGCTTCCTTAACCATCGATTTGATTTCGCCTTCCGTATAACGGCTGTGGTTGTCGCCGCCATCCGAAATAATCAGCAGAGCCTTTTTCGGATACTTCGCCGCGCGCATTTTGGTGACGCCCAGATAAATAGCGTCGAGCAACGCGGTTCGTCCTTTGGGAACTGAATAGATGAGCCTGCCCTGGATGTCGTCGACGGAGCTCGTAAAATCGGCGATCTCCTCCGGCTTGTCGGCGAAGGTAATCATGAAAAATTCGTCCTGCGGATTGGCAGTTTTGAAAAACTGGACGACCGCTTCGCGAGCGCGCTCAATCTTGCTGCCCATGCTTCCGCTCATATCGAAGATCACACCGATTGAAACGGGAGCGTCTTCGCTGGAGAAAGTCTTGATCTCCTGCTGGTCTTTGCCTTCGAACAGATAAAAATTCTCCCGATCAAGACCAGTGACAAGCCGATTCAGTGGGTCGGTAATTGTCACCGGGACCAGTACCATGTTTACGTCAACCTTCAGCGGTTTCGTGTGCGTCTTGAAGGCGGGATCGATATCCGGCTCTTTTGGAGCGACGGCCTGAACCCGCGGTTGGATGTGGACGTCTTCGTTAGAATTTTGCGCGACCAGCGGAAGGACGCTGCACACAGCAATTAACAAAACTACAGACAGGTGAGAGAAAGCCGAGAAGTGTTTGCAGCACCGCATGAAACCCCACTAAGTCCGCGCCAGGGAGGAGCCCCGAACTCCACAAAACGGGTCAAAACCATCTACTGAGCCGGATACTAGCACAATCTCGTAACGACAGTTGTCAATTTTTCGACAGCAATTCTTGGATTCAGCTTTGGTCCGGAAGGTAGCCTTTAGTGGGTGATCTCTTAATTCTCCGTGGCGCGCAGATGGGTTACTGTGCAAAATGAATTTCAATCTCCCTGCTACAATTCGGCAAATCCCTATGGCACAAATCTTCCCTTTTAAAGCTTGGCGGTATAACCCTGAGCGCGTTGCGATTCAGCAAGTTGTCACCCAGCCGTATGACAAAATTACGCCGGAAATGCAGGCAAAATATTACGAATCCAGCCCCTACAATCTGGTGCGAATTATTCTCGGCAAACGACTGCCGGAGGATGGGAAGACCGAGAATGTCTATACCCGGGCGGCCGCCTCGTTTCAAAACTGGCGTCAGACGGGCATTCTGCAGCGAGATACCGAACCTTCGATTCACCGTTATTCTCAGACTTTTACGATTCCCGAAGGCATTACGGGCCATCCTGCCCGGATTGAACGACAGGCATTCATCGCACTCGGCCGGATCGAGGACTATTCTGCAGGGGTCATATTCCGGCATGAGCAAACATTAGCCAAACCGAGAGCCGACCGTCTGGATCTGCTGCGGGCTAGCCGCGCGCATTTCGGTCAGATTTTCATGCTCTATAACGGGGCAGGCAAAGTGGATGCGGCCCTCGAATCTCAGGCCGATCCGGATATTGAAGTCACCGACGAGTACGAAGTAGTACACCGGGTGTGGAGAATTTCCGATGCAAAGGTTATCGCCTCCGTCCAAACCCAGATGCATGATCGGAAGCTGGTTATTGCGGATGGACATCATCGTTATGAGACTGCCTTAACTTACCGTAACGAGAGGCGAGCGGAAGCGGATACCGGATCGGGCCGTGCTGCCCCCTACGACTCAGTGATGATGACTTTCGTTGATATGGATCGGAAGGGGCTGGTGATTCTGCCAACGCACCGCCTCGTATTCGGCTTGCCAACTTTTTCAATCGCGGAATTTCAGGCGGAAGCGCAAAACTTTTTTACCCTCGAAGAAGTTGACGCAGGAATCAACGCCGTAGGCGCAGCCATGATGTTGCTGCAAGCAAGCCAATCAGGAACGGCAGTGCTGGCAGTCACCAGTGATCAAGCATTCTTACTGCACACTCCGAAAGCGGCTGGCACCAGTCTTTTTTCCGGTATTTCTCCCCGTCAACAAGCGCTCGACGTCGTGCGATTGCACAAATGCCTCCTGAATCGCATTCTCAAAATTTCGGATGAGGCCATCCGCGATCAGGAAAATGTTACTTATTGCCGCGAAGCCGGTGAAGCGCTAAGTCAAGTTCGAAGTGGAAAGGTTCAAATCGCATTCTTGATGAATCCTGCGCGATTGGAACAGGTCAGCGACATTGCGTTTGCGGGCGAAGTCATGCCGCAGAAGTCGACGGATTTCTATCCCAAACTGCTGAGTGGACTCACAATTTACGCGTTGGAATAAGCAGAGGCAATTGCGGTCGATTCTATGAGGCTCACGCTTCTTTCTTGGCCAAGAACCTTTCAATAAATCCTGTATCGAAATTCCCGGCGCGGAATTCAGGATCGGCAAGAATCCGTCTGTGGAGCGGGATGGTGGTGAAGATTCCCTCCACGATGAACATTCCTAAAGCTCGGCTCATGCGTGAAATGGCTTCGTTGCGATCTTTGCCACGCACAATCAATTTGGCGATCAACGAATCGTAGTAAGGCGGAATAGTACCCTCCGCATAGGCTGCCGTGTCGATGCGAACCCCTGTGCCGCCGGGAGGATTGAAGGTGGTGATTTTGCCTGCTGATGGCGTGAATTTTTCCGGATGCTCGGCGTTAATGCGGCACTCGATTGCATGTCCGCGAGGCACGATCGGAGTCTGCACCACGTCCGATAGTTTGGCGCCAGCTGCAATCATGAGCTGACTCTTAACCAGGTCCACGTCTGTAACCATTTCAGTGACCGGATGTTCCACCTGAATGCGAGTGTTCATTTCGATGAAGTAGAGGCGGCGCTGCTGGTCCATGAGAAATTCAATGGTGCCTGCGTTGTGGTATCCAACTTTGCTTAGCGTCTTGCTTAAGATATCTCCGATTTCCTTGCGCAACTCTGGAGTTACCCGGACTGACGGCGACTCCTCTAGCAATTTCTGGTGGCGGCGTTGGATAGAACACTCGCGCTCGCCGAGGCTGATGACGTTGCCGTGTTCATCTCCCAGCACCTGGAATTCGATGTGGCGCGGATTCTCGACGTAACGCTCAAGATAGAGGTCGCCATTTCCGAACGCAGAAGCGGCTTCGGACTGCGCTTGGCGGTAGAGAGCGGGAAGTTCATCTTCGTTGCGCACGATGCGCATACCCCGCCCTCCACCCCCTGCAGTGGCTTTCAGGATGACCGGATATTCAACCTTACGAGCCCATTCGCGCGCTTCTTCCTCGGATGCAACCACGCCGTCAGAACCGGGAAGGATGGGAACTCCATGCTCCTTCATGGCGGCGCGAGCTTTTTCCTTCTCGCCCATCAGCCGGATGACATCTGGAGTCGGTCCGATGAATTTGATGTGACATGCCTCGCAGACGGCGGCAAAGTTGGCATTCTCCGAAAGCAGGCCATATCCGGGATGGATGGCGTCGACATTGGCGATTTCCGCGGCGCTGATTACTGCCGGGATATTGAGATAACTTTGCGCCAGTTGAGGCGGGCCAATGCAGATCGCCTCATCTGCAAAGCGGACGTGCAGCGAGTTTCGGTCAGCCTCACTATAAATAGCGACCGAGCGGATGCCGAGTTCCTTACATGCGCAAATGACACGCAACGCAATCTCGCCACGATTCGCTACCAGAATTTTCTTGAACATGATTTGCCTGGATTGATTCCTGCCGGCTACCCTGCCTCGGGTTCTGAGATGGGCATCGACCGAGCAACTTCTTTCATTTTGCCGGCCGCAGCGCGAAGAGTTCCTGTCCGTATTCGATGGGCTGGCCATTAGCGACCAGCTTTTTCACCAACTCGCCCGCCATATCGCATTCGATTTCATTCATGAGCTTCATCGCTTCCACGATACACAACACCTGGCCGACTTCGAGGACATCGCCAACTTTGACAAAAGGCGGAGAACCCGGTGAGGGCGATTCGTAAAAAGTGCCCACGATAGGAGACTTCACAATATGCAGGCCTTCCTCGGCTGCGGGAGGAGATGCGCTTGCGGCAAGATTGACCGTTCCCGGCGCCGGCGCCGCGCTTGGCGGAACCGCGACAGAACCGGGATGAAGCGTTATATAGCGCGAATCCGGAATTGCCAAGGGCGGCGGATCCGCCGCGCGCTTAATCTTCACCTTGACATCGCCACGTTCCAATTCAAACTCGGCAATATCTTTTTCGATTAGAAATTCGATGAGTTCTTTTAGTTCTTTTTGATTCATGTATGCGGCAGGCTATCTTCGATCTGTTATCTTCTTCCGTTCGTAAAGACGTTGCCCTGTCCCACTGCGCGGCGGGAGACGTGGCGAACCAACTCTCTAAAGGAAAAGCAGATGCTATACGATAACAAGCTCTTTGTCTGTGGGAGTAAGCACTTCACAGCCCGAAGAGGTAACCACCACCACATCTTCGATCCGCACTCCCCACTTCCCGGGAAGGTATGCACCAGGCTCGATCGTAATGACCATGCCTGCTTCCAGTTCCTGGGTTTGTCCAAGCGCCAATCGCGGCGCCTCGTGTATTTCTAATCCTAAACCATGGCCGGTCGAATGAGTAAAGTACTGCGCCAGTTTTCGTTTGCGGAGCACCCTTCGCGCCGCGTTATCGACATCGCCTGCGGTAGCACCGGGCCGCACCGCGTTTATGGCCGCCTGTTGCGCCTCCAGTACCGAATCATAGAGGAATCGCGCTTCTTCGGACGGCTTACCCACGTGTATGGTTCGAGTACGATCCGAGCAATAACCCGCAAGTATAACACCAAAATCACAGACCACGAATCCATGGTCCGGAACTCGGGCGCTCGAAGCACGGCCATGCACGATCGCCGAGCGGACTCCGGAAGCGAGTATTGTCGGAAAAGCCATTCCTTCCGCTCCCACACACCGGGCCTTGTATTCCAGAGCGGCCGCGACTTCAACCTCAGTCACTCCCGGCCTGAGCTTCTCCCGTAAAACGTTAAACAAACTTGCGCCGAGCGTGACTGCTTCGCGAATGAGTAGGATTTCCGCAGCATCCTTCACCATGCGCGCGCGTTCGATAAGAGGCGGTGCGGAACATAGGCGCGACTTTCCTTTTAGGAGAGAGGCGAGTCGATCGCGCATAGCGGCGCTAAGATATTCGGCTTCGATGCCCACGGGCCGCGAATGGGAAGAGCCCGATTTCGATGTTCGCGAATGCGCCGCCACCCACTCAGCCGCCGCCACCAGCGGTGACTTTTGAGCAATGACAACCTTCGCGCCTTTGACTTCATCCTTGGCCTGCGTCCGGTAGCGGCCATCAGTGAAGAGAAAGCAACTGCGCTCGGCGACAAGCAACGCCGCCGCGCTTCCGGTAAATCCGCAAAGATACTTGATGTTCGGAAGATGAGTAACCAGCAGGCGATCAAGTTTGTGGCTGGAGAGCGAATTCCGCAGCCGTTGAAGCCGCGCTCCATGATCCATTCCGCTCGGCTGGTTTGAATGGGATTTCATTGAAGAAGGAGTTTAGCAGGATGGCGGACGTGAAATCAGAAGACTGCGGATACAAAGCTAAACCGCCGGACACTCGGCAGGTTCTCCGAGAGTACGGCGGCAGTTGCTTGTCTGGCTTCGCGTTACGTTCTTTTATGTCCTGACCTTTTTATGTCTGAACAATTTATGTCTGAACAATGCGCGGAGTTATGAAGAAAATCAGCTCCTGGTTTGAGGTATTCACTGTGCGATGCTTAAACAGGTTGCCAAGGTACGGGATGTCCCCAAGCAGTGGAACCTGCGAGATGCTCAGCGAGTTTTGAGTCTGAATAACGCCGCCGATCACCACCGTGCCGCCGTCGGTTACCAGTACCTGCGTCGTCGCCTGCTGCGTGATAAGCGTCGGGTTGCCACCCACAGCATTACCGAAATCGGGCAGCGTGTTTTCCACATCCACATTCAGGAAGATGGTTCCTTCCGAAGTGATTTGCGGGGTCACGGTGAGCCTCAGGAAGGCGTCAACATAGGTAACCGTTGGCGGGCCACCCAACTGGGCAGCGGTCACCACCGGTATTTTCACACCTTGCTTTACGACAGCCTGAATATTATTCTGCGTGACCACCCGCGGACGAGACAGCACTTTCAACAATCCGCGCGATTCGGCCATGGTGAGAATCAGGTCGATGCGCATGTTGTTGGTTGCGTTTATAAGTTGCAGACCGCTGGTCGGTCCGGTTGCGCCGAGGTTCGAAAACAACGGAACCTGAGTCGCTCCCGCACTGCCGATTACGGGATACAGTGGATTTGATACTTGTGACCCGGCAATGATGGGTGAGGTTCCAACATTATTAACTCCTCCCAGACCGGTCGTGCCATTGCCCCAGCCTAAGCCAAGTTGCACGCCGATGTCACGTGCAAAGCTGCGGGTGGCTGCTACGACGCGCGCTTCAATTTCGACTTCCTGCGTCTTGCGGTCCATCTGTTGGATGATGCGGTCAATCTGCGGCAAAACCGATGGGATGTCGGAAACGATCAGCGAGTTCGTGCGTTCGTCGGCTACAACGTCGCCACGCTGACTCAGGAATTTCTTGATGGGCAGAAGAACGTCTTTAGCGTGCGCGTAGCTAAGGAAACGTGTGATGCTCACTTTGTCTACCGCCAGCGCTTCGGCGTCGATTTGTGAGCGGCGATTCTCGGCTTCCTTCTTCAACGTGTCGACTGTTGCGATGCGAAGGACGTTTCCATCCAGCTGTCGTGACAGGTCGTTATTCTTGAGGACGATGTCGAGTGCCTGATCCCACGGCACGTCATCGAGCACAATGGTCAAGCTGCCGTGCACCTGGGGATCGAGCACGACATTCAATCCGCTGATCTCATGGATGAGTCGGAAGAAATCTTTTAGATCGACGTCCTTAAGATTGACCGAGATCGGCTCGCCGGTGTACTTCGCTCCGGTAGCGGCCGGTTTCTGTTCCAACTGAGTTTTCTGTTCTGCGGCCAGATTCACCGCCGGCTGAATGCCTTGCGCGGTTGCCGCAGATTGCGCCATGGCAGCGTTGGAGTTGGCGGCGACGAGTTCCGATGCCGTCTTATCAGCAAATCGACTGGCAGCTTCCTGCGCTTTTACGGCGGGCGCGGCAGAGTTATCTTTACTTTCATTCTTCACCGAATAGCTGGGTTCAACGAAAGCAAAGTCCGTCGGCTTCTCAACATTCTGTGCTGCAACCGGAGCGGTAATTGCCGGAACTGACGCCGCCATTTGAGGCGCCGCAGTTGCCGATTTTGGAGCTGCAGCCTGGTGATGGGCGACAGCAGCATCGTGAATCGTAAGTACGAAGCTGCCGTTGGGTCCCGCCACGAGTTCATGCTGAGAACTGGCACTGCCAGTCCCGGCGAGATCAACAACGACGCGGGTAGAGGGCGGCACTTGCCCGTCCATTCCAACGCGGACATCTTTCACGCCGTCACTGCCCACGCTGATGCGGCTCTGCGCCGTGGCCATGACCGTGTTAGGGAAATCGACGACGATGCGTGACGGAGAATCGAGTGTCGTCACCTTGGGCGCTAGCGTGCCTTTGGCTTTGAACTCAATCCTCAGCCCGCCCTGGCCTTGTGCGACCTCGAGCTTCTGCAGTGAGGCGCTCGCGGCCAACCCGTTAGCCGTCATGTCAGCCGCATTGGCGATCAGTACGAACGCCATCAGCGGAACGAATAGACCCAGCAATTGCTTTCGCATTTCCCTATCTCCCCATGCGAGGCCGTTTTGCCTCGATGTGCTTCTTCGAAGTCGTCTGTCCCTCAGGCTTATACCGCCGGAGTCGTAATTTTCTTTACTACTTCACGCGTAAAACTCTTGCCCAAACGGTCCTGCAGCGTTTCCTGGAAAACGATGGAATCGCCCGTGATCTTCATCACGTAACCATTGAACACGGGATCGTTCTCCCGCAGAAAATAAGCCTTATTAAGCCCGTTGCTGACCACTGCAATGAATCCGCTTTCGCCATGTACCACGCCACGAAGGTTGATAGTCCCAATTTCGAGGCATTTCTTGCCGGAACTGCAGCTTGAACTGTTGGCATGGCTCACGACCGGACTGATAAAAGGATCGCGCCGGCCATTCGCGGCATACTTTGGATCGGGCGCCAGAGAGTTTTCACTCTCCTCGGTTCCGCGCGCCGGAGGCGCATTGACTGCCTCTTTTCGAGCAGTAGGTTCTTTTTCTTTCTCTTTATCCTTAATTTGAGCCTTCGGTTTATCGTTGGCTAGAACCGCTGCCTTTGGTGCGCCGACAATCGCAACAGCCGGAGCTTTTTTCGCTTCGCTCTTATTCTTTACAGTCACCACGGAAACCTTTGCCGGGGCCACAACCGCATGTCCGCTGGCGGGTTTCGCAGATTTTGCAAAAGGCGTCACCGAAGGCTGCGAAGAAGTATTTGCCGAAACCGCTTGAACCTTTACCGGAGCCGGGGCGGGCTTCGCCGGCTGAGCCTTCGCCGGAACTGCCGCAGTCTTCGCCGCGACATGCGCATGGCGCGTCGATGAGGGCGCTGACTCCTGCACTCCCAGGGCCTCATTCGAAGCGGCCGTCGAAGTGCTGCTCACAGCGTTCATCGTGTTGCGTGTGTTCTGGATAATGCTGGGATTTTGGGCCCAAGCGGAACCCGCGGCCAGCACGCAAACCAGAAGTTTCACTGTCGGCTTCATTCTCATATCTGTCTCTCCTACTTCTTCACCGGGGTTCCGGGCTTGCTTGCCGGTGTAGCCGGATCCAGATCATGGCTGAAATATGTAGTCGTCAAACAAGTCGCCACAATGCTCTCGTTGGAAGCGTACTGATACGTGTGCTTCGCTTTAGCCTCGGTCGGTTTCCGAACGGAAGCCATCAGCAGGTTCGAGACATTCACGATGCGTTCCACTTTTCCCAGCCGATCGAAAAAACCGAGCATCGAGTAATAGGGACCGTCTAACTCCACTTCAAAGGGAACTTCGGTATAAAAGTCTTTTGTGACATACGGACGCGCCGTGTAGCGCCGGACTTCAACACCTGACTTGCGCGCTTCTCCGCTCACCATGCGCATGAAATTGTCGACTTCCTTTTCATCGGGCACAATGCGCCGTTCGATATCAAGTTGCTGTTTCAGATTGGAGAGCTGGCGCTCGATATCAGCCAGTTTCGGCCGATAGGCTTCGAGCTCCGCATTCTCGCGCAGTTTGGCCTGCAACTTAACCTGGGCCGCCTGATTCTGATCGCGCTGCGACTTGAAAACCGTGTAGTAGAGGCCGCCAGTTACAATGGCTGCCCCTAGCACCAGAGTCGCCAACAGTTTCACACCTGATAATTCGCCAAGATTCATAGTCGGATCCGCCTTTACGACTTCTTCTTTTCGCAGGTCAGCGTGAATTGAAAAGCCTGCATGTCTTTTACCGAGTCGTCCTGGTAACTTTCTTTGATCTCAATGTTGCGGAAGTAACCGGTCTTTTCCAGGTTCGAAATCAGGTTGGCGACGGCATCGCTGCTCAGCGCCGTTCCGTCGATAGCAATGTTTGCTCCCTGGTCCAACATGCTGTTCAGCCAGACAGCTTCCGTGTTGTTGATCGTGTCTCCGATGGTCGCCATCAGATTCACCGGCCCGGACTGGTTGGACCGCAACTGATCAATCACATCGACTCGTCGTTTATAAGAATCTGCTTGCCGTTGCCGATCCAGGTAGCGGACCTTGATGTCCGCCAGTTCGCGATTTTTCTGTTCCGCGACCCGGGCTTTTAGTTGAATGGCTTTGCTCTCGCGGTCGAGCTGATACCAGTAGCCAACATTGATGGCCCCCGCGATCAGCAACACCGCAGCCACTTGGATCATGGGACCGCCTAAATTGCCGAAGTCAAAACTCGGCATATTGATGGCGGGACCCTTTTTGCCTTTCGGTTTCGGAGAGCCGAGTAAATTAATTCGGATCATAATTTTTCAAAGCTCCTCAGGGCCAAACCCACGGCCACTGCCAACTGGCCAGCATTCTGTTCGACCAGTTCGGCTCCGGCGCCATCCGCAGGCGCCAGCACTTTTTGAAAAGGGTTGAACAATTCGACTGGCATCGAGAACTCATGACGCAGAGCTTCTACCAGTCCAGGTACCTTGGCCGACCCGCCGGCGAGATAAATTTTCTCGATGTGCTCCCCCGCCGCGCTGGCGCGAAAGAAGTCGAATGTCTTCTGAATTTCAAGAACGATGATTTCCGTCACTTGTTGTAAGATCGGCGTTTTGGCGTCGTCCTGTACTGTGCCTACCTTGCGTCCGAGTTTGAGCGACTCCGCATCGTCGAAGCTGAGGTCGAGCTCTTTCTGCAACGAGTCGGTGTACTGGTGCCCGCCCACTGAAACGTCACGGGGAAACAGCGGCGTGGTGCCCTTCACGATGTTGATGTTCATCACGCTCGCACCCAGGTTGAGCAACGCAACCACCTGCGTCGGGGCCGGCTCGTAGTTGAACTCGTAGCAATTTTGCAGGGCGAGCGCATCGATATCCACAATAGCGGGAGTCCGGCCGGCCATCGAGAGTACGTTGGTGTAGTTCAGAATCTTGTCTTTCTTCACTGCCACCAGAAGTACATCCATGGTTGGACTGCTCGCGTCGTCGGACAGAATTTGGTAATCAAGGTTCACATCGGCCAGATCGAAAGGAATATGTTGGGCCGCTTCCTTCTGGATGGTCTCGGCCAGTTCCTGATCGCTCATGGAGGGCAGCGAGATTTTCTTAACGATCACCGAGTGCCCGCTAACCGCTGTGGCTACCGCCTTCGACTTGATCTGCGTATCGGTGAACAGCTTGGCAATGGCGGCGGAGACTGTGCCCGAGTCGACGATCATGGAATCGACAACAATGTCGGGCGCGATCGGCTCCAGGCCGAGATGCGCTACTTCGATTCCCGTGCGTGTTCTCCTGAGTTCGACGGCCTTGATGCTTGAAGAACCCACATCCAGACCCACAATCGTTTTCGATCCCATTCCAAACATGTGCCCGCCTTTTTCTACGAACTTCATTTTTCGAAGTTCGTTAAACAAGTTCGTTAAGTAATTTCTTTAAACGCGTTCTCAAATCAATTCGTCTACGAAGTGCCTGCGGCTTTGACCGCCGCCTTAACTTTTTTCTTGCCCTTCGCTTCCGTTTCCATCGACTGCTCTTCCATCCACTGATCAAGCTTCGATTTCTTGAAGCGCCAGCGATTCCCTAATTTGAACGCTGGAATTTTCTGCTCATTCACATACTTGTAAAGCGTGTCCGGACTCACTCCCAGATACTGGGAAGCTTGGCGAATGTTCATCACTTCTCGCGAGTCGGCCATATACGTTTTTCACTCCCGAACTTGGATTTCCGCTCGAGTCCCTCTCACTTACTACTTCGGCAATCGAGAGAATCAAGCCCCCTATCCAAATGCATTCGAGGGTATTTTGGTGTGCTGAGCATATCGCAACCGCTCCCAAGGGCTGTCAGCGTGGATATTCCGTTTTTGCTGGGTTCTATAGGGTTTTTCTGGATTTCACAAAAAGGGTATTTGCAGATGATGCCCAGATATTGTAGTTCAGCACGAAATGCCTACTACATGTAGTACGCAAACGTTCGTTAGGTCACCCGTCACTGGAATTTCGGTAACTAAGGTACTAGAGACGGTACGGAAGTACTGGAACGGCCGCGCAACCAATTGAAAACAAGGCTATAAACGGCACGCCTGTTGGGCACGAATCTCACAACTTTACATCCACTTTTCGCTTGCGTCGAGGGCGAGCCGCCGGCATTTTCAGCGGTCGTCGCTATTGCGGATCACCAACAACTGTCACTTTGCTGTCGCTGCGAAACTTCTTGTAGTCGCGATAGTTTTGTTCGACATCATCGTTATAACTTTTGAACAACGCGACCCTGGCGTCAAAATGTAATTGCACATGCTTAGGCAACCACACTTCATCGTTTACTCGAGTCATTTCGACGACGAGATGCGTGCCCTTATGGATTCGCGCGAGTACAAATCCGATCGCAACCGTATCAACCGCTATAACATCAAGCTTGACCCATTGCACGTCAGTCTTGTCGATCCAAACACGGCCTCTAAATTGGCTCAGTATCCTGGCATTGCGGTCTTTCGCCTGGTAGTCAGGACGCGGATCGCCCTCGAGTACCCACGCATCGCGTCCCTCGATTGTCTCCGATCCCATTAAACGAAAATTGAACGCGTCCGCAATCTCAAGGACGAACTTGCGATCTTCTGCGCGAGCCTTCTCTTCTTTTTCAAGTCGTTTGCGGCGTTCTGCTTCGGACTCATTCTTACGTTTGTCGATTATTTTCTGAATTTTGTCATCCTCTTTTTTTGCCGCACTCGCGGACAACGGCTTGCCATCCTTCTCAGTCATCCGCGCGAGCGGCTCGCCGTAGATTTCAAGAATCTCGGACGTCCAAGTTTCAGACTTCTTCACGCTCCCATGGCCGTCGAGTTGTCGGCGATCAACTCGTTCGATATAGGTGTAATCGCGCTGCTGCTTGTCGTTTTCCAGATCTTTTTCTTCTGCGCGTTGCAGAAGTTGGCGAATCTGCTCCGCAGGAACGGCGCCGTTGGCATCTGGTGTCAGATGAACGGGTTCGGAGACCGCCGCTGCCAGCTGTGCTGTTCCGGAAACACTCTGACCGAAAGCAAAGCTATCGAGCAACGCGACCGCCAACAAAAAGCATAAACAGAAACGCATAACCGACGTTGACATCAAAAACTCCGCCACTACAAAAAACCTTCCCTCTTTGCCACTTTGTGAAACCCCTGGTGCTCGGCGGCGGTTAAGATTTTTTCTCCGCTCGCTCCAGGCAGCCTGCCCGGAATGACCGGCCATCGAGCCGATGCAGGCGTTTTGCTTGCGCGCGATTGATCAACGGATAATGCGAAATTGTTAGCAGATATTCGGCGACAAACCACACTGGCTGTTCGGATATCATCCAGTGCAACGAATCGAATCGCCGCATGTGCACGGGCCGCGAGAAAGTTCGGAGGGTCCGCTCTCCGCGCAAGTTGAAATATGTGTCGAAATAACTGAGAGCGAGTTCACGCAACGAGCGATATACGGGCTCGCGATAGCGGCAGCCGGTGTAGTTCGATTTAGCCAACGCGCCCCAGTGTCCATCGATCCGGTACACGGCAATTACATGATCGGTGTCATGCTCGGCTTCCAGATCGAGAATCAGCGGAGGATGTCCAATAACCCGCAATGCGGCAGCAGCAAAAAGGGCTCCCTCATAGCAATGCGAAGTATCCTCCCGCAGCACCTTGCGCGGAGACCAGGCACTATCCGCCAAGTGGTATGGCATGTCGTCCAGCGCTCGCTGAACGCCATGCGGAGTTTTCAAACTCCTGAGCTTGCGCAGCTCGGCAGGCGTGAGATCCCATGAACTAGCGATATTGGTCATCCATTTTTCTAAAGCGACTCTATTGACGCGGATTTGCGAAGCTAGCTGAAAGTAGCAGGATTAAATGGATATTGGGAATAGAAGGATGGATGCGCGAATCCGAATAAAAACGTCGTCCTAAATAAAAAATGCGGAGCGTCGGAATCATTTCGCTCCGCATGGGAAACTTTCTTCTGTGGGGCTGCTTGGCCTTGCACACTGCCTACTGCGGTGGCTGATCCGTTGCTGTTTCTTGCTCCTGGCCTTCAGATTTCTGCCATCCCGAGACGACGGCGTATTCCTTCATCGCTTTGCCAAGGCTTTCGGTTCTAGGCCCCAGATCCTTTTCGTATACGGTTCCATCCTGATTCACGATGAAAGTCATTACCCCAGAGGATCTATACTCCGCCGGATAAGCTACGAATGCGAAACCCTCGGTCATTTTTCCGTCAGCGAGATAGCTTTTCGCATGACCGCCATTTTTCTTTTCCCCAGTCAAAATATGAAAGTAGTAGCCGCGGTATGGAGTAGAGCCGCTGTCGCGGCTTTGGGCAAAGCCCTTGGGAACGGCGAGAGCAACGAGCGGACCAATCGGACTCTGGGGTTCGCCATTCTCGGCTTTCCAATAAAGGCCATCCTGCCCATGATCGCTGAATATGTTGCGAGCATATTCCTTGTGCTGGGCCGAATATTCTTTTTCAGAGGCCACTAACTCCTGGCAAACGCGAATCGCGGAAATTTCGTTTCGTCCGATGCGTCGATACAGAATTTCTCTTTTGCCGGCCTCGGTATCGAAATACCAAGCATGGCCTTTATCGACTAGCGGAATCGGATAAGGCCAATTATGGGCACCGATATAGAGAACCGTCGTACCGTCGGGTTCTTTTACAAGGCGGTGCATTTCCTGATATCGCTTAACGAAATTAGCGCGGCTTTCGGTGTCATCGGCGTCATCGCCAGAGCTGACGACCTGCTTTCCGTTACGCCCGAGAATATCGAGCATCGCTTTTTCGTCATTACTTTGAGTGGACGCGACCAAAGCATCGCTCGCCCGTTCCGCAGATGAAAACGTCTTCTGACCCGGCTGCTGCGCCCATGACGAAGCGGGAGCAAAGGCCACCACAAGAATCGCAGCAGCCGCTGCCTTGGCTAACTTAGAAAGATTGACGGGATGAAAACCATCTTGGTGTAACTTCATTTCCAGCATATAGCTCGCTCCATTCTCAAAAATTGCATTCTCCCGAAAAACTTAAAGTAAGACTTGAATTATTTTTAATGATGACGATTAGTGACGACCGCCACCACCGTGACCTCCACCAGTGTGGGATCCTCCGCCTCCGTGGGGTGCCCCGCCTCGCCCTGCTCCACCACCCATGCTGGCGTTTCCGCGCGATGAATAGCTTCTTGCTTGCCCACCGTGATCATACCCAGTG
>Ga0182024_10010216_pt1 | contig 19196 bp, 16 predicted proteins | sample P32metaG_FD_120480 | JGI IMG/M metagenome (GOLD analysis project Ga0182024, IMG submission 120480) | Permafrost microbial communities from Stordalen Mire, Sweden - P3-2 metaG (Illumina Assembly) | ecosystem: Environmental > Terrestrial > Soil > Wetlands > Permafrost | place: Sweden: Stordalen... | reverse complement strand
CTGAGGTGCGATTCGTTTGCGAGCCAGTGGCGCAACGCCCAATACATCACCTTTGGCGCAACGACATGATCGCCGGGCGAAAGGGTTTGAAAGACGCAGGTTGCCGCGGCCATCCCGGATGCAAACAGCATTGCAGCGGCGCCGTTCTCCAATTTTGCCAGCACGGCTTCCGGCTGATCGAACGACGGATTGTCTGCCCGCGCATAGTTACGTCCGCTGCGGTAGAGATTGTCGGCATCGCGCTCGAAGGTCGAGGAGACATGAAGGGGAGGGATGACAGCGCGCGTCTCGTGGTCGACCCAGCCGAGAGCCTGAGCCGCGATCGTGTCCGGGTGATTCGCAAGGCTTTGTTTGTCGTTCATGGGTTTGCCGGTTGGAAGATATCCAGGACATCTTGCGGCGAGCCTATTCCGCCGCTCGGCATTTGAACATCGCACGCCAAAGCGCGACTGGCGTCAGGCGGCGATGCTGATGGCTCCGGGCGTCTCCGCGCAGACGGCCTCGGGGCTTCCGCGACCAAGTTGCGCGCACATCCAGCGCGTCGCTTCGCGCAACACCCCTCCGCTGCGACTCCAGTGCAAGAGAAGGTGGGGCGCATCGGGTACGACAAGCCACGACTTTGGCCCGGCCAGATTGTCGAACAGCTGGCGGATGCAACCCTGGCGCACAAGTTCGTCGCGAGCGCCAACCATGGTGAGAACGGGAACATTTACCCGCTTTGCTTCACTCACGGACGCGAGAGCAAGCGAGGCCATGCCGCAAAGCATTTCCGGCGGGATGTGGCGCATCACCAATGGATCGCCGAGCAACCGGATCGCGGCGGCCGGCGTCAATTCCCAGCCGCTCAAGCGTTCGAAGACCAGTTCGGCGTCGCCACCCATTGCCCGCAGGGACGCAGCAAACCAGGCGAGCAACCGCTTACGTAAAGGTGACGCAAGTGCGCCGGGGGCGGCAAGCACGAGTCCTTTCAGAAGCGGCGCCATGCTGCTGGCGGCGGCGTGGATCGCAACCGCGCCGCCCAGACTCTCTCCAATCGCAAAGAGTGGCGAATTTGCGGGCACGCGCCCGCGTACGAACTGGGCCGCCTCGATCATGTCGTCGGCCATACGCGCAGTGCCTGTCCAGGTACCGCGCGAGGCGGTCGCACCGAAACCGCGCTGGTCGAAGGCGATAGACGTGAAACCGCGCCTCGCGAGCCTCGGTCCGATCTCCTCGAATGCCGCGGCATAGTCGAATGCGCCGTGGAGGAGGAGAACCGCCGCGCGTGGTTTCCGCGCGAGCCAGAGGTGGTAGGGCACCTCGGCTCCATCGGACGCCGCAAAGGCGCCACACCGCAAGCGCGCGCTCGGATCGACTCCCGCATTTTCCCAATGAAACGAGTCGACACGCTTGCGCCGCGGTTCGGCGCTCGGCTCAGGAGGCCTGAAGCGGACGCCGAATCGATAGGGGCGAGAAACGCGAGGCCCGAGACTCATCGTCCCGCAATGCTGCGTCCGATCCTCAGCCCCAGCACAAGAAAGACGAGGCAGAGCACCAGGAAGATCACGAACAGGAATTTGGCGATCGCGAAGGAGGCGCCGGCGATGCCGCCGAAGCCAAGGACCGCGGCCACAAGCCCCAGGACCAGGAAAAGGACGGCAACGCGCAACATTACGTCCACCGATGATTGGCTTCACAAAAGGCAACGTCTCGGCGAAGTCAATGTTCCGGTGACCCTCTTGATTTGCAGTCTTCCTCAAGGCTTCCGCGCTGACAGGTCCACGCGATATCCGCGTGCGGCAAGAAGCGCGGGAAGACCGCGCGGCCCCGCAAGATGGCCCGCCCCGACCGTAATGAAATAGATGTGGTGCCCGGCCATCATGCCGGCCATGCGCTGAACCCACCGCGCGTTCCGATCATCGATCAGGAGTTTCATCGCGCCGGGCGTACTGGCAAACGCCTTGTTCATCAGCTTCGCCACGTCCGACACTCGGCCCTCGGACCACGCATCGACCAGCGGACCGACCTCGCTCATGTCGGTCTTCAGTTCTTTCAACGTGGCGTCGAATTCCTCGACCTCGAGATTTTGTTTCTTCGGCATCAGCATCGCCAGTTGGTCGTTCACCGTCTCGAAGGTTTCGATGGATTTGTGTTCGGCCGTGGCCAGGGCGTAGACCTGCCGATCGACTCCGCTCGTCGGCGAATAGTGCGCGGCTTCCATGACGCCGCTCTCGAGCACGATGGCTGCGAGCCACGGCCTCATATGTACGAGCATCTCGGGAGAAACATGCGCTGCCTGAACGGCATCGCGATAGTCCTGGCGCGCCTGCCCGTCGAGCAGCGAAGGCAGCGACGTATCCGCCGGCAACATGCCGTTGGCGCGCACGAAGTCCTGACTCTGCTGTTGTCCCGCGTCCCCCAGCGGAGCTTCGAATACGAACACGTCGGAAGCGGCCAGCGCGGCGTCGATGGAGCGCGAGTGCCAGTCCAAATTGGGCGGCAGAAGGTGAATCGAGCCAAACAGATAGGCAGTTGCCGTGCGGGAATGTACGGTCCACAGGGCAGGATGCGCCTTGATCTTGGCAAGGACGGGCGGAGACTCCGGTGCGCCGGTGGCGGCGGCGGGACCATGCAAAAAAAGTCCCGCAGCCACGGCCACGAGCCAAATTCTCCTGAGAATTTTAGCCATTCGCACTCTTTCGGTAAGCGCGGGGCGGGACGAGATTGCGCAGGATCGAGTCGCGCCATATTCTTCATCCGGAGGAGCCTTGCCGCAACAGCCATGAAGGGCTTGATGATCGTCATGACGCGGCGCAGCGGCGGACCGCTGCGCGTTGACACCATCGATGCAAAGAAAGGCTTCCGGTTCGCGGTCCCTACTACAGGTCATGCGATGATCGCGCGCGGCGTCTGCACGTCCGCGGGCGTGCTCGATGCCGATGCGATCCTGCATGCCGTCGATCACTCCGCGATGTGGCCGGCCGACCGGTAAGGCAGTTTTTTCACGCGGAAAGCGGCGCGCGCTTGAGCGGCGCGTACTGATTCACATTACGCGGGGAATTCCCAGGCGACGCTATTGCACGGTGATCGAGACAGCGGTGGACGGAATGCCGTTCGCAACCACTTCGAGCGAGCTTGCTCCGGTCTCTGTGGACTGAGGCACATTCGGTCGGGAGAGCTTCAGAAGCGATGCGAAATGCCGGCATAAAGCTGGGCGGCGGGCGTGGAGGCGTTGAGCCCGAGATTTGCGCCGATATCGAGTTGCAGATCCGCAGTGCCCGGAGGTTGCCATGTCGCGGCCAGGTCGAAAGATTCTTGCGTTGCGTCACCCGAGGGATCGCCGTCGACGTTCGCCCACAGCTCTGCCGATGCGGCGACGTTCGCGGAGATTGCGTGCGTGACGCCAAGCGCGACTACGCCTGCGGGATGACGGCCGTCGCCTGCGCCATCCTTCAGCACGTCGATCTCCGGCACGAGAGACAGCGACCAGGTGTCGTTGAGAGTGAATTGCAGAGGTGCGACCATGCCGCCCTCCACCGCACCATTTCCGATGCCGGCCGGCGCGGTCGACACTTTCAGAAAGGGATCGAGGGCAGCGCTGAAATCGCCGGCGCCATTTCCGGAAACGCTCCATTTCACCCGCAGAAACATGTCCCCGAAACCGGAAACGTCCGTCCGCAGTCCCGTTCGGCGATCGCGCGTTTCGACATCCACGAACGGCGAGATGTTCACCTCCGCGTCGACATCGTCGGTAATGCCCAGCCTGAAATTGGGACTTGTGTAGATGTACGTGTTCGTCTGTATTCCCCCGGCGTCCTGAAAAGTCGCGTTGAAGACATCCGATTCAATCTGAAGATGCCCCGCGTCGACGGTGCAGGGGCCCGTTCCTTTTGTAGGGCGGTCGGTGCAGAAGGGACGCAGCGCATCATCCGGCGCGGGATTGAAGAGCGAATAATCTTGTGTCGCGGAGGCGGTATTGTCGGCAAGCGCCGTCTGACCCGCAGCGACCAGGATCAACACGAAAAATACTGTCGCAACCGGTCGGCGAAAGAAGGCAATCGCGCGAATCGCCAGCATGATTCCCGACACTACACCCCAGCGCCCAGGGCCATCACGGAAATACAGTGAACATGTCGCTCAGATCTGTTTCCTGGCCTGCGTCCCGCAGCAAGGGCTTCAGCGAGAAGATTTTCTGCATGGTTCGCAAGGTCGATCCGTGAGTGTAGTGGACGCTGTTGGAATAGCCGGAACCCTTGGCAAAAGGCGACAACACGATCATCGGGATCGGTCCGTCGCCGGAATCGGCCTCGTCCCAGGTGATGAAAAGCGCGCCGCCGTTTTGGTAGGCGGCGGAATTGAGGATTGCCGGCACATTTTCCGACAGCCAGGTGTCGCCATGCGCGATCGAATTTCCCGCGCAACTGTCGTGCATGTCGTCGCAGAGATTGGGCGTAATCCAGTTGTACTGCGCGACCGTATTGTTCTTGAGATCGCGCGCCAGCTCCGAGGAGGGCCTGATGTGAGCGATGCAATAGGCTGACTTCTTCTTGAGGTGATTTGTGACGTCATCAAAATAGACAAAAGGATCATGCCTGACTGCGTAGAGAGGATTGCCGTTCTGGTCGATCTTCCCAGTGTCGGTGAGCGGACATGTGTCGCCTCGAATGTTCTCCATGTAGCCCTTCCAGCTCACGCCGGCATTCTCCATCAGCGTCACGAGATGTTTTCTTGTCGGCTGTGAGTTCTGGCTTGGCGGGCCGTCGTTCAGGATGCCAAAATTCGTTCCCGCTTCCAGCCACAGATAGTTCGGCAGGCTCGGATGGTTGTGCGGCGGATTGTAAAACTGCTCGGCGTGCGACGCCATGGGGATAAGCGTGTTGTTGATATAGGGGGCGTTGGCGTTTCCCTTGATGTCGAGATTTCCGTCGCCGGTCCAGTTGTGGTTCTCCATCAGGATGATGAACACCGTCTGGATGTGATGCCGGGGAGGCGAACCTGCGGACGATGGATTGGGATCGGCCGCAATCGCAGCTTGAATCAGGATTGTCGCCGCGGCAACCAGCGCCACGGACAGGCCAAAAAGGAAATTGCGCCGCATGGCTCCTCCAATCCGGAATTTTCTGGACTGCGCGACGGTGAATCCGGCGCGCAGCAGTTGAAAGATCGCACACAAAAATCTCTGCGACATTAGTCAAGTCTTCGCGGGCGCGCCATGGCCGCGTGACGGGGAACAAGGTCAACGATCGCAACGCTGCGGCGGAGCCTCGACGCCCCCCTACAGTTCGAATTCCTGGTGCGTCGCAGGCATTTCCACGCGACCCGTCGTGACGAGTTTGGCAAAAATTTGCATGACCTTTTGTTCGCCGTGGACGAGAAACGTCGTCTTTACCCCGGAGATTGCCTTGCGCCACGTCAACAGACCCTGTTGATCGGCGTGGGCGGAAAACCCGCCGATCGTATGGATTTGCGCCTTGACGGCGATGTCTTCATCGAAGAAGCGGACCGATCTCGCGCCGCTGATGATCTGTTGCGCGGGCGTGCCCTGCGCGGCGTAGCCGACAAAAACCACGCTTGCCTCCGGCCGCCAAAGATTGTGCTTGAGATGGTGGCGGATGCGGCCTCCCGTGCACATTCCGGCGCCAGCCATGATGACCGCTCCATTTCGAATCTTGTTGATCGCCATCGAGTCCGCGGTCTCGCGCGTGAAATGCAATCCTGGAACGTGAAAGGGATCCTGCCCGTCACGAAAGAGCGCCGCGGCCTCCGGTTTGAGACATTCCGGATGCCGCGCAAAAATGTCCGTGGCTGAAATCGCCATTGGCGAATCCAGATAGACCTGGATGGAGGGAGGCAGGCGATTGTCGGCCACACCCTGACGGAGGAAGAACAAAATCTCCTGCGCCCGCTCGAGCGCAAAGGTGGGGATGACCACGTTGCCGCCGCGCGCGAAGGTCTCCAGGATCGCCGTGTAGAGTTCTTCGATCGACGCGTCGCGCGGCTTGTGAAGACGATCGCCATATGTCGTTTCCATGACGACCGCGTCTGCGGAAGGAGGCGTCATCGGCGAGCGCAGAAGCGGGCCGTCCGCGTAGCCGAGATCGCCGGAAAAGAGAACACGCTTCGTCGCGCCGGCCTCGTCGACCTCGACGAGAATGCTCGCCGAACCGAGAATGTGCCCCGCGTCGAACCATGTCGCGCGTAGGCCCGGTCCAAGCTCGAGTGTTTGTCCGTATTCCACGGCTCGCCCGAATTTGGTGAGAATGCGCGTCGCATCGGACGTCGTGTAGAGAGGTGTTGCGGCGCGCTGGGAAGCGGCGCTTCGGGCGAGCTTCATGGATTGACGCCGCGAATCCTCCTCCTGGAGATGCGCCGAATCGAGCATCACCAGCTGCGCGAGTTCGCGCGAGGCGCTGTTCGCTATGATCTCGCCCTTGAAGCCGCGGTTGCCAAGAAGCGGCAGGCGCCCGCAATGATCGAGGTGCGCATGCGTGAGCAGCACGTGATTGATGGCAGACGCATCGAAGCCGAAAGGCGCCGCATTGTCTTCGTTCAGCTCTTTTCCGCCCTGGAAGAGGCCGCAATCTATGAGGACGCGGCGTCCCGCGGCCTCCAGCAGATGGCACGAACCGGTGACGTCGTGATCCGCGCCATGAAAGGAGAGTTTCATCGTTCGGTTCCTTGTTCCTGGCCAAGCAGCGGCCGGCCCGTGACGTCGTACCAGTCCAGAATGCTCTTCCAGATGTCCTCGGCCGATTCCGCAAACCAGAAAAGTTCGCGATCCTCGGGATCGATCACGCCCTCAGCAACAAGGAATTCCGGATCGAACACTTTTCGCCAATAGGATTCGCCCACGAGAATAACCGGGAGGGGGCTTTGCTTGCGGGTCTGGCCGAGGGTCAGAACCTCGAAAAGCTCGTCCATCGTTCCGTAGCCGCCGGGAAACGCCACAAGCGCCTGGGCGCGCAACAGGAAGTGCAACTTGCGAATGGCGAAATAGTGGAAACGCAAGCAGAGCTCGGGAGTGACATAGGGATTGGGGAACTGCTCGCGAGGAAGAGTAATGTTCAACCCTACGGATTGGGCGCCCGCGTCGCTGGCGCCCCTGTTTGCAGCTTCCATGATTCCCGGTCCGCCGCCGGTCACGATCACAATTCGGTTGCGCTTGCGTTTCGCGCCGGATTCGCTGACCAGGCGGCCAAATTCGCGCGCGATCTCATAATATTTGCTCTTCGCGAGAATGCGCCTGGCAATGTCGAGCCGGCGCGCCAGCTTATTGTCGGCGGGCGTGGCTTGGAGCTCGTTGGTGAGAACATCGACATTGCGCTGGGCTTCAGCGGGTTCGCAAATGCGCGTGCTGCCGAAAACAACGATCGTATGCGCAATGCCGCGCTCCTTGAGCAGCAATTCGGCCTTCTCGTAGTCGAGGGCGAGCCGCATGTTCCGTGTGTCGCGGCGGGCAAGGAAATCCGTGTCCTGGTCGGCCTGGCGGTAGCTCGGACTCGCGAGAATGGCCTTGAGGGCCGCGGGCGCCTGCGGGTCTTCCGCAGCCGGCTTGGGGTGCTGCGAAGGCAGCGGCGTGCGCCGCTCGATCGGATTCGGCGGCTGCGGAATCTTCGAGCCCCGAGGCGCCCTTCGATTTTTCTTAACGATGGTACCCAACGAGCCGAGCGGTTTACAGACTTGGTGGCGGCACCTGGCCTTGCGGGGGGTACGCGGGCAGTAGAGGCGGCGGCGGGGGCAGCCCGCCAGGGTGCTTCTGCAGCGCGCGCATCAGGTATTGCACTCCGGCTTCAAGCTGGGCGTCGTGGCCGGCGAGCAGCTGGCCCGGATCCGTAACGATGTTCATGTCCGGGTCAACGCCGTGGTTCTCGATAACCCACTCGGATCGCAATCCGTACAGGCTGTCTTCGGGAACCGTGATGTAGCCGCCGTCGAGCAGGGTCCAATCGCCACGGATGCCGCGAACGCCTCACCAGGTGCGCGTGCCGATGAGCGGGCCAAGACCGTATTTCCGGAAGTAATAGGGGAAGATATCGCCGTCGGACGCGGAATAATTGTTGATCAGGCACACTTTGGGTCCCGAAATCAGCTGTTGCGGAATGGAGGTGGAAGCTCTCTCGCGATTGGTATCGAGGCCCACCAGGATGCGCCTCAGCCGCTCGAGAATCATCTGATCGATATTGCCGCCGCCATTCCAGCGGTCGTCGAGAATCAGCGCTTGCCTGTCGATCTGCGGGTAGAACTGCCGGATGAACTGTTCCATGCCGAGGGTTTCCATGTCGGACATGTAGATGTAGGCGATCCGGCCGCCGGACATTTTGTCGACCACCGCCCGGTTATGGTCGATCCAGTCTTTTTCGCGCAGTGAAAGTTCGTTCTTGATGGGTTTGACCGTTACATCGTGGGGTTTTCCGCCGCCTCGCTCAACCGTCAGGGTCACCGGCTGATCGTCGACTCCGACCAGGAGGCTGTAAGGATCTGCTGGAGCTTTCAGGTCGCGGCCGTTGACTGCGAGCAGAACATCGCCTTCGCGCACGTCCACGCCCGGCTCCAACAGCGGACTGCGATAATTTTCGCGTGTGTTGTCCCCCGGATAGATTTTCGCAATGCTGTAATGGCCTGACGACGTTGGCGCGAAATCGGCGCCAAGCAAAGCTGTGGACACCGTATCGGCCGGATTGTCCTCATCGCCTCCACCCACATAGGTGTGCGAGTTGCCGAGTTCGCCCTGCATTTCACCGATGAGATAGGTCAGATCCTCGCGCGACCCGACGAGCGGAAGAAGTTTTGCGTAGGCATCATGCACCGCTTGCCATGCCACCCCGTTCATTTTCGGATTGACGAACAGATCGCGCTCGAGCCGCCAGGCGTTGTTGAACATCTCGGCCCATTCTTGGATGGGCTCGATGCGTGTGCGCATATGCGAGAGATCGAGCGATTTGGGATCCGGCTTTTTGTTGTCTTCCGGCATTTTTGCGTCGATGATGGCGTAGCTTTTGTCGCTGTCGTCATCGCTTTCGTCGCCGCCGCCAGTCTTTTTGTAGAGCGCCTTTTCTCCATTGTAGGACAGGCTGTAACTGTCCAGATCCTCGACCAGCGTGGCGTCCTTGCGCTTTTCGAGATTGTAGACGTGCAGGGCCGATTTCATGCGCGGCAGGGGCCCTTCGAGCATTTGCGGCTGCGCGATGCGGTAATAGACATTGTCGTCGCGGGTATCGAGCTGCGCGATGTCGGCCGCCGGAATCGGCAGTGGCACGGCGCGCGCCATCAGGCCGTCGAAATCGATTGCCACCGGCCCGGACGCGCCTGGTTTCCATGGCTTGCTTTTCGAGTCTTTCTCGGGCTCGAAGGCGCCTTCATCAGAGCGTGGCGCGAACGCCGAGGGTTCGTTCTTGCGCAACGTCGCCACATAGATGCCGTCCATCTCGATCGATGCGACATTGAACTCGATTTCATTTGCCGTCGGGTTCTCGTGACGCGTCGAAACGAAATACAGATATTTGCCGTCCGGCGAGAACACCGGATTGGTGTCGTTGGCAAGCGGTTCCGAGACGCGTACGGACTTGCCGCTGCCGATATCGTCCACCCAGATGCCCTTTAGCTGATTGGGGGCGGTGATGCTGTAGGCGAGCCAGCGCCCGTCTGGTGCGAAGCTCTGGTCGTGGATCTCGGAATAGGGATCCTGCGCCACCTGCGTCGCGTTCCCGCTGCTCGCATCGACGAGCCAGAGTCGGTGATTTGCGTCCGCGACGGCCAGCCGTTTGCTGTCCGGAGACCACAAGGGGCCGTAGAGGAAGCCCGTGACGAAATGGGTGAGGATTTTCTCGGCACCGCCCGTGGCGGCCCGAACCGCTATCTGCTGCTCGCCGCTCACATCGGTCGTGTAGGCGATGGTCTTGCCGTCAGGCGACCAGCCCGGATGGTCTTCGTCGGCGTTGCTGGTTCCCGTGAGATTGCGCGTAGCGCCATGCTCGGCCGGCGCCGTGAACAGATCGCCGCGCGCCGAGAAGATTGCGCGTTTGCCGTTCGGTGACAGCGCGTAGTCGGTGTCCTGCGCCGTGTCCTGGTCGCGAACGGCCTTGCCCGCGTCGGCATAGCGGGGTCCGGTGCGGGTACCGTCATCCGGCACGCTGACGTTCAGCCGGTGCAGCTTCTCCGATGGCAGATCGATCACCCACAGCGCTCCGGCCTGCGCGAACACGATGCCGTCGCCGCCCTTGCCGCCCAGTCCGAGGCTCGGGAAATCGATGTCGTAATTGGTGAAATGCGTGACTTCCCGGAACTGCTTCGAGTCGAGGTCGTAGACCCAGATATTCTCGCGGCGCTTCGCGTCGTGATCCGACAGATAGTAGATTTTCCGGCCGACCCACATGGGCGCGGTGTTGGTGCCCATCCATGTGGTGATGCGGGTGAGCTTTCTCGCATCGAAATCGTAGGTGTAGACGTCCTGGCCGAGACCGCCATTGTAGCGTTTCCAGGTGCGGAAATTGCGGAAGATGCGGTTGTAGGCGATCGACTTTCCGTCGGGGCTGTAGGTCATGAGCCCGCCGCGATCGAGCGGCAATGGCTGCGCAAGACCGCCGCCCGCCGGCACTTCGAAGAGCCGACCGTACCAGCTGTTCCACGCCATGCGCCGGGAAAGAAAGACGATATTCTTCGAATCCGGCGTCCAGGTGACCACCATATTGTCGGGGCCCCAGCGCGTGGGCGCGCTCTCGACCACGTCGGAATGGAAGGTGAGCCGCTTCGCAGCGCCGCCGCCGGCGGGCATCACATAGACGTCCTGATTGCCCTGGTAGAAGCCGGTGAAGGCAATCGCGCTTCCGTCGGGCGAATAGCGGGGCATCAAATCGTATCCGGGATCGGCGGTCAGCCGGCTCGCCGCGCCGCCCCAGCGTCCGACCTGCCACAGATTGCCATGCGCCTCGAACACGATCATTCCACCGTGCAGCGCCGGAAATCGCATGAATGTCCAGTCGTGCGCGCTGCTGGGCACGGCCTGCGTCCACCCCATCGCGATGACCGCCGCAAGCGCCGTCCGGCGCCAGACCTGGAGCTTCATGCGTGTGTCCTCAAGCTGCAGTGCCTGCCGAATCGCGGGTCACTCGAGAAACCGCTAACAAATCGCGCTATTGCGCACGTTGCAAGCCCGGTCGCTGCTCCATATCGGAATGTTGAACAAGGCCGAGTGGCCGGTGCTGGCCGATTTTGTCCGCCGGTGGCCGAATTTCAAACGCGAGTGGCCTGATTTGGTGACTCGCGCTTTTCTTCCCAATTTATACTGATGCGTGCGCGCAAAGCGTTGGGCGTCTTAGTTTAGCGCCCGCTTCTTGCACTGATTATCCGTGCAATTGTGATAGGGACAACAACTGCTGGAACCTTTGATGGGCTCCAGACCCGCATTGTCCATCTGCGGCTCTCCAAAGTGGACGCTGCCGGTTACGCCGGTAAGCTGCAAACAAAATTCGGTCGTGTAGTGGTGATGTATACTCCCCGGATCATGATAGTTCGCTCGCCCGAAAATAAAATAATCCATCGTCGGGCGTTCGAGCGTGGTCATGCGCGTCGGGTCGATGAGACACGCTACGATTCCGGAATGTTGTTTACCCGCAACGAAGATAATTCCCGGGAATACGGGAATACGGGGACGTCTAATTCATTGTCGAAGTTTTGCACGCGACGGAAGCGGCGACAATCGGAGACAATGATTTTGCAGTCCGCGGGCAGGATTGGCGTATAGGCTCGCCATGGCCCGCCTCGCTCGCATCGTCGGTCCCGGTTGCCCGCATCACGTCACCCAGCGTGGAAACAGGCGCGAGGCGATTTTCTTCGAACCAGGCGACCAGGAGATATATCGCGACCTCCTCGCCGAGCATTGCAACAAATCGTCGGTGGAGGTTTGGGCTTATTGCCTGATGCCCAACCACGTTCACTTGATTCTCGCCCCGGGCAATGCCGAGGGTCTTGCCCGCGCCCTGGGTGACACGCATCGACGCTATACCACGTTCGTCAACGCCCGGGCCCGATGGAGCGGCCATCTTTTTCAGAACCGCTACGGCTTGGTAGTCATGGATGACGCCCACCTCATTGCTGCGGTTCGCTATGTCAGTCTCAATCCCGTCAGGGCGCGGCTTGTTGCGCACGCCCAGGATTGGCCCTGGTCGAGCGTGCGCGCCCATCTGGCGCGGGCCGACGATGAGCTTGTGAGCGTGGCGCCGGTCCTGTCTCGCGTCCCCGACTTCGCTGCCCTGATCGCTCGGGGCGCGGCAGACGAGCCGCTCTTCACCGGCATTCGGTCCGCCGAACGAACCGGACGGCCGCTCGGCAATTCGGAATTCATCGCGGGTCTCGAGAAAATCCTCGGCCGGCCCATTGCAAGACGAGCACCGGGCCGCAAGGGCAAGATCGCAATCGAAGACGAACCACGCTTGCTGTAAATGGATTAGGCGTCCCCGTATTCATCGTATTCATCGGGGCTGGCAGGAAACCGCCGGCACCCCCAAACGAGGTGCCGGCGCTCCATGCCTGCGGCTGTTCGGTCTAGCGCGTAAGCTTGTAGATGACCCCGGCACCATTCGCGCCGCCGTCAATCGTCGTTCCGTAGAGCTTGCCGCGTTTCATTACGAGGTTGCTGATCGAGTAGAGACCGTCGCCGCCCCCCGTGAAGGTGTAAAGTAGGGTGTATGTCCAGCTTCCGCCTGAGGGTGTGAGCTCGAAAATCGTTCCGGCACTATCGGCGCCGTCGCAATGCGTAGTGCCGAAAATATTGCCCGATGCATCAAGCAGGAGGTCGCGGAAAGTTCCCGAGATACCCCATCCGGGAAGGCTGTAGAGCACCGCGAAAGTCCAGTTGCCGTTTGAGGGTGTGAGCTCGAATATCGTCCCTCCGCCCCCTGTGCCGCCGTCCGTAGCGGCGCCATAAAGATTGCCCGCTGCATCGGAAATCAGGTCTGCGTAGGGATAGGCCCCATCCGTCGTGTTGTCGAAATTGTAAAGAATGTTTTCTGTCCAACCGGATCCCGGCGTCAACCGGAAGACCGTGCCGTATCCGTAGGTACCTCCCAACGACGTCGTACCGTACAGGTTGCCGGCCGCGTCCAGGTTCACACCGCCGATCGGAGTTGCTCCGTCCGTACCGGTGCCGAAGCTGTAGAGCACCGTCTCGGTCCACCGCCCGCTCTTTACCTTTGGGGCAACGAGCTCGAAAACCGTGCCATTGCCGGCCGATCCGCCCACGCTGGTTGTGCCGTAAAGATTCCCCGCGGCATCCATGACCAGCCCTGCCTGGGGATCCGCGCCGTCCGTGCCCCCGGCGAAGCTGTACAACACGGTCTCCTTCGTTCTCTTCACCCTGTACACCGTTCCCAGCCCCGAAGTGCCTCCAGTCGTGGTCGTTCCGAAGAAAGCGCCGCTCGGGTCCTCGATCACGCCCCCGTTTGGAGTTGCCCCGTCCGACCCGCCGGCGAAGCTGTGCAGCACCGTTTCGTCGCCTTTGTCACCAACCTTGAACACAACGCCGTAACCGGAACTACCGCCGGAACTGGCAGTGCCGTAGAGAGTCCCGGTTGCACTCATCGTGAAGCCGTTGACGGGATTTCCCCCGTCGCTTCCGCCGGTGAAATTGTGGACGACGCTGAGGGTTTGAGCTTGCGCGCATGGGATGGCGAGCGCGGCCAGCCCAACCACGGACGCGAGCGCAAGCATAAGCTTGCCGGGACCCGATATCGATTCACATTCCATGATTCTCGCCTTCTCGTTTATCGGACCTTCGCGGCTCCCGACGGGGACCGGCGGTGGCCGCAGACCAGATGTCAGCCGCAGAACATCTTCATACAATTCCCGCAGCACCGCGACCTCCGGTGGGGTGTACCATGATTCCCGCCTCGATGTTCAAACCACCTCGTGATTACGATAAAGGAACGGTGTTCGTCGTCCTGAAAATTTACGCTTCATCTGATGAATGCGGTATAAAGGCCGGCGTGTCGGGTTACCAAAAATACGTCAATCGTCGCGTATTGTCGCGCGCATCGGTCAAGGGGCCAGATCGCATGGCAAATTTTATTAAGATTGCTCTTGTGATGATTGCGCTGATGGTGGGCCTGACCGCTGCCTTTCAGCTCTACCTCGAAATCTCTGGTGTGCTCGTCCAGGCGGCCTATGCGCCCAATCTCAGTTTTACAGGTATAAGCCATTTCGGCCGGGCCACCTATGCCGGCTTCTCCTGGTTCCAGAATCCCCAGAAGCCGGGACCTTGCCCATTGGTGATTCATCTGGCCGACCGGGATCTGGGCGTGGAGGATTTGGGAAACGTAGAGCGTTTGCGCGCCCGCGCCTTCAGGCCCGATCTGCCTGATGAACGTACAACCGCCATGCTGATGAAAGTCGCCGCACAGGCCAAGATCCCCTACCAGCCTCTACCTCCAAACTATGTGCGCCGGGATGGCCATCTGCTGATTTCAGTAGGTATTGATCCCAAGGGTCCACATGCGGGTCTGCGTTCTGTCTGGGTGGGCTACCGAATGGCGGAGCCGCGGCCATGGCCGCGCAGAAGCGGCATCGTGAGCATAGGGGGCAAACGTCTGCCATTGCCCGTTACCGATACAGAACTCGCCGAGATTCTGGGTCCGCCATTGTGGAGGCAACAGGGCTGGCCGTAGAAATCCCGCGCGTTGACCCGAAGTGGATTTGTAGCACGTCCCTTGTGCCGTGAAGGCTTGTGACAGGCACCGAACGTCCGAGGGATTGGTCGAGCAGAATTCCTGACAGGAGAAAAAATGCGTGGCACGCTTGAGAACCCGTCAATAATTTTGGTACAGGATCGCTTCAAGCTTGGGTTGAGTTTGACAGCTACGGCCGGAGTCACTCTGCTTTTTGCTATCAAATTGTCGACTGGCACGGGAAGAAGCGTGTTTTTTGGACTCCTTCCTGATACTTCTGTTTGGCGTAATTTCACTCTTCCTGATTTATGCGTTGTTTCGCCCAGGGTATTTGATTTTGGAACCAGGCGGTCTTACCTGGCGCACAGGTATCCGCACATTTCGATATTCCTGGAATGATTTCACGAACTTCGCAATTTATTCACCACGCCTGTTTTCGCGGCAACCGGGATGCGTCTATGCCGATGGCTCTCAAGAAAACAAAATCATCCGGGGCCTCACAGGCGGAATAGATTCGTTTAGCCCCTGCTGGAAAGAATCCGCTTCGGAGATTGTCGATCTTCTCAACAAGGCGCGTGCACGCTGGGGAATTTCAAATTAGGTCACTGCGGCGCACCGGACCGGATGAAAGTGGGAACTGGTTACTGATCCTGGTCCGCCGACAAATACCAATCTGAGGGGCGGTTTCTCGACGGAGTTCGCATTTCTATCCTGTATCGTGACTCGGCAAGCCCAGCATCTTCAATGGGTTAGGCGCTGGCGCACCGGACAGGATAGAAATGAGAACTGGGCTTTCGTCGTTGTACGCCGACCACATGCCGACGCCGAATAAAATAGAATGGGTAGCGCCATCTCTTCGCACGACGCCTGACGTTTGCTTCAGGAACGCCTCAATGCCATTCCGGCGTCGATAGACCGGACTCGTCTCCGTGATCGAAACGGAATTGCTACGGTATTTGCGCTCGCTGGCTGTGCCGTATGGGTCGCTTGAACGTCAGGGCGCGACCTTGAAGACGGCGCCACAGCCGGCGACCTTGCACACGCCCCGGCGGTAGCCGCCATCCGATGTCGTGCCGTAGAGCGCGCCGCCCATGCCGAAGATCGGTCCAACCCAGGGAACGTCTCCGCCCCCCTCGTTGAAGCTGTGGAGTATGGTCTCGGTCCAGCCGGTCGTCTCGCCGGCATCGTTCCCGGCCGGCGGCTTCAACTGGAAGATGGTGCCGTGTCCATACGCGCCGCCATTTTCCGTGGTGCCGTAGAGATTGCCCGCATCGTCAAAAATCAGGCCAGCAGTCGGACTGTCCCCATTGCTGCCCTCGAAGGTGACCAGCACGGTCTCCGTCCAGGAGCCTCCCGGCTGGCGGGGTGGTGTCAATCGAAAGACAGCGCCTGGAAAGGCGGGGCAGCCTCGCGCCGTACCGTAGAGATTGCTGCTGCCGTCAAAGATCGGATTGGTCTGGGGAAAACAGGTGTTGCTGCCGAACTCAAAGAGCACGGTTTTGGTCCAGTGGGCGCCCGGTTTGGCCGGGGGCGTGAGCATGAAGACCAGACCGAGATTCTGCGAGCCGCCATAAAAGGTCGTGCCGTAAAGGTTGCCCGCGCCGTCGAAAACGACGTTGCCGGACGGACAGCTTTCGTCGCGGTGAAAACCGATAAGCGAGGTCTTGGTCCACCAGCTGCCCGCCTTGGGCGGAGGGGTCAGTTGAAACACCGTGCCGTTGAAATTGGGGCCGCCGGTACACGTGGTGCCATAAAGATTTCCCTTGTCGTCGGGAACCAGGCCGGAAAATGAAGGGACCCCGTCGGTGTCGGGATTGAATCGATAGAGATCGGTCTCGGTCCAGGCCCCGAGCGGCTTCGAAGGCGGAGTCAGCTGGAAGGCCGAACCGCAATAGTCCCCGGGCACGCAGGAGTCGGGGGCGCCATATGGAGAATCGGTTGTCGTTCCGAAGAAATTTCCAGCAGCGTCCATAGTCAGGCCGGCCATGGGCCACCAGGGTTTGCTGCCGCCCGCAAATCGGAACAACACATTCTCCGTCCAGGGACCGCCCGGCGCGGAGGACCGAGTAAGTTCGAAGACGGTCCCACAGCCGGTGCTGCCGTAACGTACGCAACCCCCATTACCGCCCGCGCTGGCCGTGCCGTAGAAATTGCCCGCCCCGTCGGCAATCAATGGGGCAAGCGGACGGGCGCTGAACTTCCCATCTACGAAACGATGGAGAACGGTGTAGCTTGGGTTGGCTGCCGAACCGGTGACTGCGCATGTGAGAACGGCAATACACAGGAAGTCTCTGAGTCTCATCTTAACAGACATTCGCCAGAGGGACGGTCGATCCAGCCATATGGACGGGAAGTTATAGCCTCATCCACCGGGAAGCGCGAGAAACGGCGCCGAGGAAAAAGCTGGCGCACCGGACAGGATAGAAATGGGAACTGGGTGTTGGCCCTGATACGGCGACAATCATTATGTTAGTCGCTGTTTTTCTGGCCCCATTTGAGTGCCGAGCCGAATGGTAAACTTGCGAACTGCTTCAACGGCCTGGGCCGGTGCCAAGAAAATCGAGCCGGTTCAGCCTCTTGGGCGTCACCCGCCCGGAATCTGCGCGCCGGTGGCCGCGTCGCTGGTGTTGGGGGCTTTAACCAGGCCCCCGAGAAATGCAATTGTCTGCTTCAACCTGAGCCCATCCGGGAATGTCAGGTCAATCAAACTTGAAGGGGGTTTCGATGAAACGTTTTCTAGCCGCAGTGGTGGCATCTGCCGCCTTGTCGACCTCGGCCGCCTTGGCCGCCGACGCCAATGCACCGTCCTATGACAACGGGCCGGTGTGGGACTACGCAGCCGTAAAGACCAAGGATGGCCACTTCGACGATTATATGAAGTGGCTCTCGACGGAATGGAAGGGACAGGAAGAGGCACTGAAGCAGGCTGGCGTGATAATGGATTACAAGGTCCTCGTGGTGACAGACCCGCGCGCCAACGACCCGGATGTCTTTCTCGCGCAGGAATACAGGAACATGGCCGCGTTCGACACGCCGGTGGCGCAGCAATATGCGCTGTACGCGCGGATCTCGGGGCCGCTCGTCAAAGCAAGCAAAGAGCAGGAGGCACGCGGGGCCATTCGCACGCTCATGGGCGACGTGATGGTGCGCGAGGCGATTCTGAAATAGCGGTTGCGTTCCATAAAGTGGACAAAGCGCCCCGGCCGCGCAGTCGGGGCGCTTTCACGGCGGAAAACAAAAAATTCAGGCCCGATACGCCTTGCGCACCGGACAGGAGAATACAATACCAATACCAATACGGGGACGCCCAATCCGTTTTCCGAACTTCGCCGTGGCTCGCCTTGGCGACAAACAAAAACATTTGATGCGTGGAATGGCGTTGAAGGGATCTACGCCAGACGCGCCGAGGGCGGTATATCCTTGCGATGGCCCGTCTCGCCCGCATCGTCGTCCCCGGGTGTCCACACCACGTCACGCAGCGCGGCAATCGCCGCGAACCCATCTTCTTCGAACCCGGCGACCAGGAAATCTATCGCGACCTGCTCGCCGAGCACTGCCAGAAAACCTCCGTCTCCGTCTGGGCCTATTGCCTGGGTCGGAGCAGCGCACTCTATTCTCATTTGCAGTCGCCTGAGTCGCAGCTCTTTATTGCCTCGTCTATTTCAGCAGAATCTGTCATGATGTTGCCCTACCACTCATTAGGGGGGAAACCATGATACGCGATCGAATCGCCGCTTTGTCCGCCTTTACCGGGCGCGGCGGCGGGCTCGCCCTGTGCGCCGCAACCTTGTGCGCGGCAACGGTTGTGCCAGCCAGCGCCGGAATCGTGAAGTTCGATGTTCACGGCGCGACCGCCACCGACCCCACCGCGATCAACGTCAAGGGCGCAATCACCGGCGCATACGAGGACACCAGTTTCGCGACCCATGGCTTTGTGCGTGCGCCCGACGGGACTATCAAATCTTTCGACGCTTCCGGCTCGATCGCCACCTTACCCAACGCTATCAGCGGCAAAGGTACGATCGCCGGCGACTACGCCGACGGAAGCTTCACCTTTCACGGGTTCGTTCGCTCCGCTCATGGCGCGATCACTTCCTTCGACCCCTCCGGATCGATCCTCACGGCGGCCACCGGCGTCAACGACAATGACACGATCGCAGGCTATTTCATGGACGGTAGCGGCGTGACGCACGGATTCCAGCGAACAAGCGACGGCACGATTACCGTGTTCGATCCCAAGCACTCGACCTTCACCGTTGCCAACGCCATCGACAACAAGGGCACGATCTCGGGTTATTTCATCAGCAGCATCGACGGCGCCTATCACGGATTTCTGCGCACTCCGGTCGGCAAATACAGGACGTTCAGCGTTTCTGGCGCGATCGTCACCGAGTCCAACACCGTCAACAAGACGCGTGCGACCGCGGGCGTGTATGCGGACAGTGATGGTGTCTACCACAGCTTCGCGCGAAGCTCGACGGGTACGATCACGACATTCGATCCCACAGGAGCCATCACCTCCTTCGCCAGCGGCATGAGCGACGACGGCACGATTGCCGG
>Ga0182024_10010215_pt1 | contig 19196 bp, 12 predicted proteins | sample P32metaG_FD_120480 | JGI IMG/M metagenome (GOLD analysis project Ga0182024, IMG submission 120480) | Permafrost microbial communities from Stordalen Mire, Sweden - P3-2 metaG (Illumina Assembly) | ecosystem: Environmental > Terrestrial > Soil > Wetlands > Permafrost | place: Sweden: Stordalen... | reverse complement strand
TCTGTTCGGGTCTTTCCGGCAGTACTCGGCGAGAAACTTGGTGGTGGTGATCGACAGTCCCAGCCCGGCGATCGGTCCGAACATGCCGACCGTGCTTTGCATGATCGCGACCTGTCCGAACTGCTCCTGCGAGAGCACCCGTGCGCAGATCATCAGCGCGATCAGGTTCGCGCTGCGCGCCACCAACGCCGCCGCGAAGGACCAGCCCGCCATGGTTGCCATTTCGGCCTGGCGCGCAACCGCGGCGGCCAGTCTGCCGACGGGACCAGTGGAGTTCAGGATCGGCGCAAAGATCCTATGTGTAAGTGAGTGCATGGATGAGAGAGTGAAGACCTACTGCGTCCAGCGATTCAGAACCGTTCCGAGCACCGGGATCCCGTCCTGCTGCAGCCTGGCCATGGCGGCCTTCGCTGCTCGCCGGTCCGTCGCGCCGGATCGCACCACCAGGACGACTCCGTCCGACATATTTCCCAAAATGCGGGCGTCCGGCAGATCCATCATGGCGGGCGTGTCGATCAGGATCAGGTCGTACTCTTCGCGGGCGCGCGCCAGCAGCGACGCCATGCCGCGCGAATACAGGAGATCGAGTGCGCCGGATTCGTGCGGTCCCGGCGTCGCCAGCCACACGTTCGGCAATCCGGTGGGCAGCGTCACGTACGACAGCAGATGCGAGTTTTCTCCCGGAAGCGTCAGAAGATCCGCGAATCCATACGTGTCGACCTGGTCGAAGATGTCATGGAGACGCGGCTTACGCAGGTTTCCGTCGAACAGCAGCACCTTGCGATTGACGTGCGCGAGCGCGGCGGCAATGTTGGTCGCCACGGTGGTCTTGCCTTCCAAAGGCTGCGCGCTGGTGATCGCAATCACCTGCGGAGTCCGCCCTAATTCGTTGGACATCACGATGGACGCGACAATGCCGCGGAACGAGTCCGCCACCGGCGACTTGCAGCGCAGCCAGGTGGCGAGCGCGATCTCTACCGACGCATCCGGCGTCTTGGCGCCCAACGCGCGCAGCCGGGACGCATCCCACAGCGCGACGCCTTTCCCCGAAGAGAGAGCTCTCATCTTGGGCACCATCCCCAACTCCGGAACGCGAAGGTGAACGCTCAGGTCGCCGGGCTTGCGGATGCTGCGGTCATAGCTTTCCCGGCACCTCCCCAGGACCACGCCGAACAGAAGACCCGCGGTGCCACCCCACAGCAGATTCAGGAACGCATTAGGGCTGTAAGGCAGGCGGGGAACCTTCGCCGTATCCATCACGCGGGCATTGCTTGCGTGCATCGCGGACGCCACGCGAGCCTCCGCGCTCCGTTGCAGGATCGCGTTGTAGAGTTCGCGGTTGGTGTCCACTTCGCGCTTCAGAATTTCGTATTGGACGGCGCTGTCGGATTGGGCCGAAACCCGGCCGATCTGCTGCACATAGCTGTCCTCCAGCAGTTTTTCGCGCCGTACCGCGTCGTTGTAATCGATCCGAATGCTTTGCAGCATGGTGGCGCTTTCGGTGCGCACGGCCGCTTCCAAAGCCCGGATCTGCCCGTCCAGGCGCTTCACACCATCGAAATCCGGGGTGTAAACCGTGATCAGATCCGCACGCTGGCGGCGCAAATCGGTGAGCCTGGTGTTGTATTCGCGCAAGGCGCTGCCCGTTGGACCCTCCGTGGCGTCCGCCGGTGGATTGGCCGCAGTCTCCATCCGCGCCTGCCGCATGATGCGGTTTTCCTGCGCCTTGGCCAGATTCTCTTGGATTTGCCGGAGCTGGTCTTCCGCTGGGCGATGGTCGCCGGACGTCACCAGGAATCCGGATGCGTGGGCGTATTTCTGCAGCTTCATCTCGGAGGCTTCCAGTTGCGCCCGCATCTCTTCCGCCTGGCGCCCTAACCAGACCGTGGTGCCGCGCGAAATCTCCATCCGTGATTCGACGCTCTGATCGATGTATTGCTGCGCCAGCCGGTTGACGAAAGCGGCGGCGTACTTCGGATCTTCGCTGTCGTACGTCAGGTCCACGATTCTGGCTTGCCGCGATTCCCGCACGCCCAAATTCCGCTCCGCGTTCTCCACAATCTCGTCGTGCGTCACCGCGGCCGATGATGTGGTCGACCGGGCCGCTCTCAAACGCGACCACCACCCGCGCATCCCGGCGGGCGGTTGTTTGGTTTCCTCCGGCAGTTGGTTGAGAACCCGCTCCAGCAGGCTCCGGCTTTCGAGGATTCGCAATTGTGTCTGCAGGTCGTTGCTGAACGAACTCTGCGGCGACGCCAGCAACGGCGATACTTCTTTCAGGTTGAGGAAATTATCGTTCAAGTCCTGGATTTCGATGTTCGCCTCCGCGCGATACAGGCGCGGCTGGCTCATCGTGATAGCCGCCGCGATTCCCAGACCCAGAAGCGCCGTGGCCAGGAATACCCGGTAATGCCGCCGGATGAATTCCGCGAGGTCCAGGATCACCGATTCGTCCACCGTGACCGGTTCACGCAGGCGCCCGGGAACACCGGACAACGGCAGACGCACCACCGTGGGGGCAGCGATCGACGGCGACTCTTTAGGATGCGAGATGGCGGGTAAATTCGGCATGAGATTAGCGTCCCCAGACCACTACGCCTGTAGCCATCTGCAGTCCAGTTTCCAGGATCTTGACCCCGACCGTCTTCATCGTGCTGCTGGGGACGAACAGGACATCGTTGGGCCGAAGCGGTTGATCCGGTGCCGCATTCGCGAGCATCTTTTTGATGTCGATCGGGATTTCGACCGGCGCCGTCGAACCCACGGAAGCGCGTAAAATCTTTGCGCCCTGCGTCAGCGCTCCCGGTTCCACGCCTTCCGCCATCGCCAGGGCTTGCAAAACGCTGATCGACTCCCGCTCGGCCAGCGGAAATCCGCCCGGCCTCTTGACTTTGCCCAGAACATACACCAACTCGGCCCGCGGAACCGTGATCACGTCGTGCGCGCGGATTTGGATATTGGCCTCGGGTAGCGTAGCATCCATCAAGCCTTTCACCTTTACTTCCGCCGTCATGAACTCGCCAGTCGCGTCTTCCTTCGCGTTCGCCAGAGGAATGGGCCCGGAAGATTTCGGACGGGTGATCTTGATCTCGTTCCCCGCCTCGTTCTTCAGGCCCTCCGCCAGCGATAAAACTTCCACCAGGCTCTTGCTGCCGCGAAGCTGGTGGACGCCCGGCCGGTTCACCGCTCCCAGCACGGAAACCGGTTGCGATCCGTACTCGCTCACCTCCACCGTCACCACCGGGTTCTGGACGATCCTCGTGAGCCTGGTTTCGATTTCTTTCGCCAACTGCTGCGTGCTCAGCCCTTCCGCGTGCAGGTTGCCCACGTACGAAAGCTCAACCGCGCCGTCCTGTCCGATGCGCGCGGGCCTGATCTCGATTTCCTTCCGGTCGCGAAGGCTCACCGTGATCTGATCTCCAGGGCCCAGCAGATAGCTGCCGGCGGGAGCGGGCGGCGCCTGAGCCGGCATCACCTGCACCGACAGCACCACTGCCAGCCATAGGCCGATCCACTTCGTCATTTCCACTCTCCTCATGCGGCGCTTATCAAGACCTGACGTTGCGACACGGGTTCCACCATCACATCGTTGATCTCAACGGCGACGGCCCGCTGGAGCAGGCTCACCGAGACCACCAGGCGCCGCTGGTTTTTCACCTCCACCAGCACTCCTTCGAGGCCCTTGAGCGAGCCATGACAGACCCGCACCTGGATCCCGGGACGCAGCGACTCGCTCAGCACTTCGACTCCAGAGTCCACGACCCTGCGAACCGATTCGATTTCAGCATCTTCGACCGGGCAATAGCGGCCTCCGAAGCCCACCACTGAAACGATGCCGGCCGCCTGCAAGACATCGGAAACCTGGCCCGGCAAAAGTCGCGCGAAGATGTACCCCGGGAACATCGGCATTTCGACCGTACGGACCCGGTCCGCCCAAACCCTGCGTTGGGGCGCGCACGCGGAACATACCTCATACCCTCTGCCTTCCAGGTTGGTGGATGTCAGCTTTTCACAACGGGAGCGAACTCGGATGGCGAGCCATCGTGGATTCGGATTCACGTGCGGACTCGCATTCACATGTGGATTAGTATTCATAGCCGTAATCGGATTTTGGGCAGCTCCCGCCCTCTCAGTCCACCTTACGAACTCGAAATCCAGCCCTTTGGCATAGTATTTCGATCTGGGACTTTTCGAGGCCCCTCCACAATACGGTCGGGATCGTTACTAACCAATAGGAGAATAGTCGTCAAGGTACCGGTACGGTCACCACGCAATAGTAATAGGTCGGAGGAGCTTTGCGAATTTCACGGCACTCCTTTCGCTCCAGACGATGTTTGAATGTACAAAGTCGCTGATGGGGGCTGTTGGTGTGGAACAGAACGCGAAAACGACCGGCCTCCACGACCGGCGCAACGATGACATCCGGTTGTAAGCCAGTTTTCGGCGCGATACCACGCGTCCAAGCTGATCTTTACGGAGTTTTCTCCAAGTATCCTTCCAACTCCGGTTCGAAGGCATATTCCGGCAGGAGATAGATTCTAGGGTCCCTGCCCAGATCGCCCATCCTCAACCTTCCGCTGGTCGGATCAACGCGGTGCTGCCAATCTAAAGAAGGGTTGCTTCGGTATGACAACGGCCACCGATCGGTTGTCCTCAACGTATTGAGCGGTGGGCGGTTCTCATCCGGAAGAATCGGGCTCGGCAACTGCGGCAGCGAAGTGGGTAGCGCCCAAAGATACGTTCAACTGCGGACCGTGTGCCCCGACTGTGCGACCGGCGTGTGTCGGAGGACCCACACTTCGGGCATGAAAGATCGGCCACAGACTCTTCTTCGTGTTCTTCCAAGACAATCGATCCCATGAATGCCCCGGGATTTCCATTTTGGCTTCCCATTCTCAGACAGCATACGGTAAGCGGCCTCAATCGCGACGAATCTTCGGTACTGGATCGGCCGAACTAGTAACGGTATTTCAAAGTAGCCCGAGAGAACTGATGCCTGTGGACAATTCGCCCTTCACGATGATCCCCTTTTTTCCGGAACCGCGCGGAATGGGATGTCGGAGGGAAGCAGGCTGGATCACTTCAGGTGGCGGCCTGTAAAGGACCGGCTGGTGACAATCGCCGGCCGGTCCGATCCTGAGACTTGGCACCCACCCGGCCGGTTGACACCGCACCTGGGAACCCGTAAAGTCAATTCCATATGCGGAGGATCGGAGCGAGTCCGGGGGACAGGCCGCGAAACTGCGCTGCGGCGTTCCAAGGCGCCCAGCGAGCGGATCTGGTTCCCGGCGCCCCGCAGAATGTGCGTCTCATCCGTTGCGCTTTTCTTGCGCTGATGGCGTGCGTGGCGCTGCGAGCGTCGGGGATCGCGAACACGCCATGTCCGGGGAGCGGCACACTCGACCAGTTGGTCGCCCTCAACAGCAACGCAACGCCCGGCTGCACCATCGACGGCTTGAACTATTCCGCGTTCGCGTGGAACGAGACGGGCGGCAACACCACCGTGCTGGCGAGCCAGGTCAACTTCACCACCAGCACTTCTCCGGGAGGGCTCGGCCTGCTCGATATTTCCTCCAGCCAGTTCTCGGTTTCCGGTTCCGGAGCGAACGATGCGTTGAATTATACGCTGACCTACGAGATCGATCCACCTCCGATCATCATTCGGATGTTCGACCAGGATTTGTTCGATCCGGTGACGTCCCCCGGTCTCGCAGATGTTGCCACCGCCATTTGCCTGGGCGCGGCATGGGCGGGTAGTGTGTGTCCCACGTCGTCGACGGCCAGCGTGGACACGTTCGATCACGGCGGCGGTGTAAATCAGTTACACAGTGCGGTTTCGTTCGCGCCGCAGAGCACGGTGGGGATTAGCACGGTGATCAACCTTCAGGCGAATGGCGCAAGTGCATCCATCAACGGTTTCGGAGACACCACGCAAATCCTTCCAGAACCCGCCAGCTACTTGCTGGTGGCCTTGGGATTGGCCGCGCTCGTCTGGCTTCGCTCGAAACGCGCAAGATTGGTCTCGATTTCCGTGCGCAGGTCGGACTGACCGGCGCCCACCAGCGCCAGCGCTTTTCTCTCGGTCTCCATCGCACTCGCAGGATCATTGTTCGCCGCTTCCGCCCGCGCGAGCGTGTCCAGCATGGCCGGATCGCTTCCGTTGGTGATCGCGGCCGCTTTCCGAGCATACAGCAACGCCTCCACGGGATCGCGAAGCTCAACGAAAGGCGTGGTCAGCAGCAGCCATGCATATTGCTGCATGTCCATCTCGGACGCCTGCTCAGCTCGGACCAGCGGCTTGAGCATCGCGAGCGCGCGTTCGGTGATCGGCCGTGCGGCGGCCTCGCGGCCCGCGCTCGACAGGGCGTCGGCCATCCTCCCGAGAGTGACCGTCATATCGCGCTGGGACTGCTTGTTCTGAGGATCTTCTTTCAACTGGATCTCGATCAGGTCCAACGCGCGATGATACGCGCCGATGGCTTCGCTGGTTTGGCCCGCGTCCCTCAGCGCGTCTCCCAGCACCTGTTCGACGGTGATCAGCGAACGGCGGGCCGACGGATTCCCTCGATTGGCGTCGAAGATCTGCTCGTAAATGGCGAGCGCTTTCCGGAGGGTCGATAAACCTTCCTCGCGCGCTCCGGATTTGCCGAGAATCTCGCCCACGTGATCGTACCCGGCGGCGACGGCGCGCCGAGTCGCCTCGCCGGGTTGCTGGCCGCCCGCCGCTTCGATGTTTTGCACTCCCTCGGCGATTTGCAAATACCGGCGATAGCTGGGGAGCGCGGATGCAAGGTCGCCGGTCGCAAATTGCACGAAGCCGATCTGGCGAACCGCCCCCATCACATCTTCCTGCCGGAGCAGATTATGGGGATCGCTCGCCGCCAGGGCTTCGAAATGCGCCAGGGCGTCGCGATAGCGCTTCAGAGCTTCATTCCGATCGCCGCCGAACGCGAGTAGATCGCCCCATTGCGACTCCGCGCGCGCGACATCGCGGCGGGCCTCGGGATCGCGCGGATGAGCGGCGTAGATTCCTTGCGCGATGTCGAATGCTTTTCGCAGACTCACCGCCGCTGCCGCCGGATCGCCAAGATTAGCGTGGTACGGATTGCTTTGCACGTCGGCGATGCGGAGATACGCTTCCATAATTTCGCGCTGAAGCGACAGATCGCCGCCGGCCTCCGGCTGCAATCCGTTTAAGTACTTCAGGTCTTCCGTGATCAGGAGCTTGCGCGCGGGCGTGATTCCGGATTGCATGGCGGGGTCCAGATCGAAAAGCACGAATCGGGCCAGCTTGCGGACGTCCTCGAAACGGCGTTCGGCGCGTGTGCGCTCGCGCGTCGCCTGGCCCGCATAGTACATCGAAACCACGGCTCCGCTGATCAATGCCAGCACGATCGCCGCTGCCGCGGCCACGCTCGCCATGTGACGGCGAACGAACTTCGCCGCCCGGTAACCCATCGTGTCGCCGCGCGCGATCACGGGCAAACGTTCGAGATGCCGGCGAATGTCTTCGGAAAATTGTTCCACCGACACGTAGCGCCGCTGCGGTTCTTTGCGCAGGGCTTTCAGAACGATCATGTCGAGATCGCCGGTCAGCTTCTTCCTGAGCCGCTTGCGAGCCCGGTCGCGCGATTCCATGGGCGCTGCCGAAGGCACTTCGAGCTTTTGCGTGGCTTGCGGAATCGCGGCTTTCGCGTCGCTCAGAACCACTGCGCTCGGCCGCTTGGGTTCTTCTTCGCAGATGGCCTTCTGGACCTCGGTGACCGTGCCGCGGCCGCTGGGGTGAGGCAATGTTCCGGTCAATAGCTTGTAGAGCAGGACTCCCAGCGAATACACGTCGGTCGACGTGGTGACCGGCTCGCCGCGGATCTGTTCCGGACTGGCGTAATCGAGCGTCATCGGACGTTGATCCAGGCGCGTGGCTTCGTGGGGAACAAATTCGGGACGCAACAGCTTGGCGACTCCGAAGTCGAGCAGCTTCGGCGTACCGTCCGCCGACACCAGAATGTTTCCGGCCTTGATGTCGCGATGCACCACCAGGCTTCGGTGCGCGTATTCGACGGCCGAGCAAACCGCGCGGAAAAGTTGAAGGCGCTCCGTGATGGTGCTCTTGCGGCTCTCGCAATACTGGTCGATGCGCGTCCCATCCACATACTCCATCACCAGGTAAGGCAGGCCCTCCGGAGTGGAGCCGCCGTCAAGCAGGCGCGCGATATTGGGGTGGTCCAAACCGGCGAGCACTTGCCGCTCCGTGCGAAAACGCCGCAGAATTTCGCGCGAGTCCATGCCGCGCAGCACCATTTTGATTGCGACTTTCCGCTCGTATTCGTGATCCACGCGCGCGGCCAGCCACACCGATCCCATTCCCCCGCGGCCGATGCAGCGCTGCAATTGATAGGGTCCGATCCGGTAGCCTTCGGGAAACTCGCCGGTATCCTCGGCGGCGCCGAACAGGCCGCGGCCCAGATCGGCGGCCGGCTGCGCCAGAAAATTCTGGGCTCCGGCGTCGCTTGATAGCAGGCTCTCGACTTCGGGGCGCAAGTCCGGATCTTCGGCGCAGGCTGAATCCAGATATGCATTCCGATCGGCGGGATCGAGTTCCAAAGCGCTTTCGAGGATGGTGCGGACTCGCGACCAGCGCTCCGGCGTCATTCGAGGTTTATTCCAACCCCCCGAGGCCGGCCGTCTCGTCGATAAGATTCTCCGCTCCCGCTATTTGCCGATGCAGAAACGCACGCGCCGAACTCCAGCTCCGCTTCACCGTGGCCGTCGACACGCCCAGCACCTCCGCGGTCTCCTCCACGGACAGGCCGCCGAAGAAACGCAACTCGACTAATCGCGATTGATCGGGATCGAGCTCGGCGAGCTTCTGGAGCGCATCGTCGAGGGCTAGCATGTCCAGCGGGTGCTGCTCCACAATCGCCATGGTGTCTTCGAGCAAAACTTTCTCGCCCGCCGACCCGCGGCGCGCCGCGGCGTGCTTGCGAGAGTAGTCCACCAGGATGCGACGCATCTGCGTGGCGGCGACGGCCAAAAAATGGCCGCGGTTCTCCATCACCGCGCGCTGATCCACCAAACGCAGGTAAGCTTCATGAACCAGGGCCGTGGGCTGAAGAGTATGGTCGCCGCGCTCGCGACGAAAATAGGATCGCGCGAGCCGGTGCAACTCGTCATAGACCAGCGGCAGGAGCTGGTTGATCGCGTCCTTCTGCCCGCGCCCGATCTCACCCAGTAGCCGGGTCACCTCGCTCGTCGGGTCCATAAAACGGAGAGCCTGATGCGGATTATAGCAGCAGCGCCGGGCCGTTCAATGCCCGTTCGAGCCCGTTCGAGCCCGTTCGAACACGACACCCGTTCGAACACGACAGGGTACCTACTTGGTCTGCGTCACCACTTGCGAAGCATTTCCTTTGATGGGACTCCCGGCCGGCGACGTAGCGATCCAGATCGCGCCCGAACGATTTTTCCCCTCGGACGGTTCAACGCTGTAGGACACGATTCCCGATCCACTCACGCCGGAGCCGGAAAGGATCTTGATCCAACTCACGCTCGCCTGCGCCTGCCACGCACAGGAACCCGACGCGTTGATCTCGATCAATCCCTCTCCGCCCGCCGCTCCGAACTTTACCGCGCTCTTGGCAACCGAAATCTTACACGACGGCGGCCGATTCAGCAGGCGTTGCGCGACCCCGCCCGCCAGAGAGTCCACCAGCCCCACGCTTCCCATTCCGAATCCCACGCTGCCAACCGGCGGTGCACCCATCGGAGACATTCCCATGCCTCCGATCGGCATCGGCGGAAGAGCGCCGGGCGGAAACGCACCGGCCGGTTGAGGGAGGACCGGACCGGCGCACCCCGCCTGTAACGAAGCCCCCGCCTGTGACGGAGGCCCTGCCGGCGCCGGAGGCATAATCGCCGGAACCGGCGGGGCGGTGGGAGCGGGTTCCGGCGGAGGCGGCACGGGCGGTCCCAAGGAAGCCTGGTGAGCGACGCCCGCCTGTGCTCCGGAGTTTGTTTCGGGTAGCACCAGGACCACGTCGCGGTCGGCCCGCAAGGTCTCCAGGGCCTTCGGAGAAATTTGAGCTCGAACCACGCTCGCGTCTTCGTACCAGTGGAGCTTGGTCGCGTTCATCTTAAGAAGCCGCGCTGAAAACAGGGCCCTCGATTCGGCCGTGGCGGCGCGGCTGACGATGTAGACCGCCGCCTGCGCGGCGCCTTTCGCCGGGATCGCTGCCCGCTGCGTGGGTCCTTTAGCGGAGGTCGCTGCCCCCCCTGCGGGCCCTTTCGGCGGGATCACCCCATCCTGTCCGGCCAGGATGGGCATGATCGCGATCAGCAGGCTTAGAGTTTTCACGACGGTTCTCCTTTGGGTCCATCACCATCCCGTCAGTACTCCGTGAAAAGGCTTCTGGCCGCGATGACGCTGCCGCCTCCGCCGCAGCTTCGAGTAAAGTAAGTGCATGTCGATGAGACCAGGACATTCACGTAGGCTTGTCGCACCGCGCCGTTGTTCGGTGCGATGTAAACGTAGATGATCCCCGCTCCGCTACCCGTGCGAGCCGAGTAAATATCCATCCAGGCCGCGCCGGCACCCACCTGCCACGCGCATCCCGGCTGGGTATTGATCTGCACGGCGAAGTCTCCGCCACCCGCGCCGACCGGCGCCGGCGTGCTCGCTGAATAGGTACAAGCCATCGCAGGCAGCAGGGTGACCGCAGCCAGTGCCGCCACACGAATCGATTTCATCAAGAAGTTGCTAGTCATGGAAGTTCTCCTTTTGGGTTTTGATTTACGGCGCTCACTGATCTCGCCGTCACTGATATGCGCGCAAACCGTCGGAATTCGGGATCACGAATTATCGGGCCCGTCACGCAATCACTGTTTTGGGCGCGAGCCTCGCCCTCCGCTGGATCTGTCGTACAGCACGGCGCCGAAGCTGAAGATGTCGGCGCTAAAGCCCAGTGCTCACCGTGCAACTGCTCGGGCGAGAGAAGCACCACCCTATTGGGTAGGGCTGGAACAAACATGCGCTCCCTAATGGTCGCGTCTCGAGTACACAGGCTGAAGAGATTGCTCAGACCGTTCTACGCTTCAATCCCGGACTTTGGAAGCTGGGATTCGAAAAGACTCGTGGTGTTCCCAAAAGCTTCCCAGCCCCTCCGTCGCTGCCGGCAGAATAGCTCAACCTTGCTTCCTGGACAGGTCGCCTCGACCAAGGCGTAGAACTCGTCGGGCTTGCGCGAGTGCTCGCGTCGCGCTGCCTGGATAACAGTCGTATGGCTGCCGTTCAAGAATACCGGCTCGCGCGGATCGCCAGCAGGCTTGGAGCGGCGAACCGACTCGATGCGGAGCAGAGTCGGACCATTAGCAAATTTCAAATGTTCAGGAACATTTTTCCACGACTACGAAAGTGATGTCGTCAGTCTGCGGCATGCCCTGAGTGAATTCCTCAATTGCCTTCAAGAGTCCCAGTTCGACCGCATGGCTTCCCGAGGGAGCCACCTGCTGAATCAGGTGTCGCAGTCTTTCTTCTCCGAACATTTCTTCCTGCGGGTTTTCCGCGTCCGTGAGTCCATCGGAATACACCACCAGAACGTCTCCTTTGTCGAGACGGAAAGTCCGCGATTGATAGGACGCGAAGTCGAACATCCCCAGGACATGAGCGTCGGGGATCAACTCCTCGGTCATCCCCGTAGTAGAGCGGAACAGATAGGCCGGATTATGTCCCGCGCTGATGAATCGCCCTGCTCCATCCGGATCTAGCAAGAAAAGAAAGAGCGTAACGAACTGGAACGGAAGAGATTTCTCGCAAAGGAGCCGGTTGATTCGGCTCAAGACCTCCTGCGGTTGAGTCCTTGAACGGAATTCCATGCTAAGAGCACCCAGTACCATCGAACTCAACAAAGCGGCGGGCATCCCCTTACCGGAGACGTCCGCCAGGACTCCCATCCATTCGCCCGAATTCAGTTGTAGGAAATCGTAGAAATCTCCGCCCACGTAACGGGTCGGATTGCTGAAAGCATGGATCCGAAAATTGTCGAAATGAGGGAGGCAGCGGGGAAGGAGACTCTCCTGAGTTTCCTGCGCCAAGGCCAATTCCTGCTCGCTCTTCTTTCGCTCCTCCAAAGTCTTAAGACGAATGACCTCGCGGCTAGCTTCCAGCGCAAGTACTGTCTCCTCCAGCGCCTTGCTGTAGTTCCTGGATTCGAGATGTAAGAGGCGCACTTCCAAAATGTTATGGACGCGCGCCCGGAGCTCCGCCAGATCAAACGGTTTGCTGACAAAATCCTTGGCTCCGGCTTCGAGTGCGCGCAGCTTGTGGTCCGGCTGCGCGGTGATCACGAGAACCGGCAGGTAGCCGTCCGCTTCGATTTCCTTCAGCCCTTCCATCACCTGGAATCCATCCATCGTGGGCATCTGGAGATCGAGCAGGATAAGGCCGTAGTGGTTCTTGCAATGAAGTTCGCAGACCTCTTTCGGATCTGTGGTCGACTGGACTGAAGTATAGCCGGCGACGCGCAGCATGCCCTCGATCAGCCGGACATTGGCTTCTTTATCGTCAACCACCAGGATTTTGGCATTCAGAATATCGGTTGAGCTGATCATGAAGATCGTCCGGATTCATGCGATCTGAACGACCTCTTGTGCCGCGAATTCCAGTGCTTCTTCCAGGGTCTCCATAAACGCATTGACCCTGATCGGTTTGGTCAGATACCGGAAGAATCCGGCCTGCAGGCCCTTCTCGATGTCGCGAGGCATCGCATTGGCGCTGAGAGCAACCACGGGGATATGCGCGGTGGCCGGGTCTTCGCGGAGGATTTTGAGGGCCTCGATGCCGCTGATGCCTGGAAGATTGATGTCCATGAGGATCACATCCGGCTGGTTTGCGCGCGCAAGCTGGATGCCCACATTGCCGTCTCGGGCGCTCAGAAGGCGGATATCCGGACGGCGCGCGATCAATTGCTCGATCAGCTTCAGATTCGCCGGATTGTCCTCTACATAGAGCAGGGTGCGGAGCGCGCCATGCTGAATCTGCGCGTGAGCAACCGCCGCGGGCTGCGCCGCATCTATTACAAGTTGCGGCTCAAGGGTCGAGTTCAGTTCAAACCAGAATACACTTCCCGAACCGACGACGCTATCGACGCCAATCAGCCCTCCCATCAGTTCCACCAGCCGCTTGCTCATCACCAGGCCGATCCCGGTGCCTTCCTCCGTGCTCCGCTCTTGCCCCAGACGGTTGAATGGCTGAAATAGCTGCGAAATCATGTCCGGAGGCAGCCCGGCGCCAGTATCCCTGACACTAATGCGAATGCGTTGCGGGATGCCCCGCTTCGCAGCGCTCAACGTGCAATCCACCACCACCGCTCCATTTGCCTGGTTGTACTTGATCGCATTGGAAAGAAGATTGATGAGAACCTGCTTCAACCGGGTCCGGTCGGCATCCACAAAGTAAGGAATGTCGGACTGCGGAAAGGTCATTTTGATGCCGCGCTTTTGCGCCTGCGGCTCGATCATGGCCTGGCACTCGAATAATACTTCAGCCAGTGACGTCGGTTCGCTGGACAGCGCCAGCTTACCGGACTCGATCTGCGCGAGATCCAGAATTTCGTTGATCAGTTGCAGCAGATACCAGCCCGCGTGGAGAATCTGGTCAATGTTGGCCGTCTGAGAAGCCGTCGGTGGCGGGGTCTCGGAGTTGATGAGCTGCGCGAAACCAAGAATCGCGTTGAGCGGCGATCGAAGCTCATGACTCATGCTGGAAAGAAAATCTGATTTCGCGAGGTTGGCTTTTTCGGCCGCGGCCCTGGCTCTTTCCAACTCGACATTATTCTCTTGAAGCGTGCGCTCAAACCGTTTGCGTTCCGTGACATCGCGTGCGGCAGCGAACACACCTTGAAGTTTCCGGTCGCGATCATGGAAGGTGGTCGCATTATAGGAGACCACGGTCTCCTTGCCGTCCCGAGCGCGTGCAGTGAGCTCATAGTCGGTGACCTTGCTTCCGGTCAAAACTCGCTTGATACCCGCATCGGCCCGGTCAGGATCGGTGAAGTAGTTCTTGAACGGCGCGCCGATCAGCTCATCGCGCGTGCAACCGGTGAGCGCCTCCATCTGCTGATTGACATCGGTAATGATGCCGCGCGGATCGGTGGTCATCAATGCGTCAATGTTGGATTCGATGAGCGAGCGCGTGTAGAACTGCTGATCGCGCAGACGCTGATCAAGCTGCATTTGCTCGGCTTCTACCTGCTTGCGCGCGGTATTATCGGTTCCGATTAAGAGGTAACCGATAATCCCGCCTTGCGCGTCGCGAAGAGCCGTAACCGACACCACCGCTGGAAAGCGGCTCCCATCCTTGCGGAAGTACGTCAATTCGTAAATGTCTTCAATGCCGCGCGAGGCCTTGAAGGCCAGGGCATCAAAGCCGGGCGTAATCTGGGTGGCCAGCTCCAGACTCAGAGCTTTGGCGCGAGCGATCACCTCCTGCGGATCGGAAATGTCGGCTGGAGTGATCTTATCCACCACTTCGATGGCCTTGTAGCCCAGCATGCGCTCGGCCCCGACATTGAATAATTGAATGACGCCTTTCTCGTCGGTGGCAATACTCGAAAAATTTTCGCTGTTGAAAATCGCGTTTTGCAGCGCCCCGGCCTTAAGCAGCGCGTCTTCTGCCTGTCTGCGCGCGGTATTGTCGGTGCCGATCAAGAGGTAGCCGATGATTCCATCGTGATCGGCCCGCAGCGCGGTGACCGACACCACCGCCGGAAAGCGGCTGCCGTCTTTGCGGATATAAGTTAGCTCGTATATGTCCTCGATGCCGCGCGAGGCTTTGAAGACCAGGGCCTCGAAGCCGGGTGTAATCGGGGTTCCCAGCTCCAGGCTCAAGGCTTTGGCCCGGGCGATCACTTCCTGCGGATCAGAGATGTCGGCGGGGGTGATCTTGTCCACCACCTCGAGGGCCGTGTATCCCAGCATACGCTCGGCACCGACATTGAATAGCTGAATGACGCCTTTTTCGTCGGTGGCGATGCTGGAGAAGTTGGCGCTATTAAGAATCGCGTTCTGCAGCGCCCCGGTCTTGAGCAGGGCTGCTTCGCGTCGAACCTCCGTGACCACGTCGGGAATGACATCCACCGTTCCTGCGGGGCTTTCGGGAATGACGGGATCGCGGTATTGCGCAGACATGTTTCAACCTCCGTCGAGCTACGAAACCCTCGTGAGCTTGCCGGCCCATTCCTTTAGTGGCACAAATCGCAGGGCCTGTGTTCCCAAGTCCCATCAAGCAGTTCTACAAATTCGGTCAAGCATCCAGCCGGGCTGGACTAGAGGTGGCCCGGCCCTCCGAAACGCACTGTCCCCACTTATCTAACGGCACGTGCCCCACCGACGTCGTGCATCCTAAACGTGCTCGTTATCTGGGTGTTTTGTCGTGAGCTGAAGCGAATGTGGTCCTGGCGAGTGACCACAAACGGTCAGATGACTGAGTATGGTCAGAACCGCGACGCGGGAATGCGCCCGATGCACCGGAGAGAACCTGAAATGTATTCGCTCGCCCATCCGATGGCACATTCGTCAGGATTACGCCGATCCAGGCCCATTCCGGAACCATTTCAACGAAACACATCTTCGGTCCCGAAATGTTTGGCGCACCTCGTGCATCCTAAAGAAAGGAACGCGGGCCACGTTTTCACAGAGGAGACCACCATGCGCGGGCGCACCGGAAATCCGCCGAACAGAACGGCCTCGCGGCATACGGGCATCGTACTGCGGGGTGACGATCTTCGTGAGATCCTCGAATTAACCCTGGAATCACCCTCGTAACCTGGAATGACCGTCCCGCAAGAAAAGGCTAAGGCGTGGAGCGTTGCGGAACTCTTGAAACCGCACTCGAAAGCCTTAGCGTTGGGGCTTCTGGCGGTCATCGGCGAGAGTGCCGCGAGCCTGCTCGAGCCATGGCCCCTGAAAATTGTTCTGGACAATGTTTTGAAGTCCAAGCCGGCGGCTGGGTGGGCTCAAGGGTGGCTTAATGGACTGATCGTGTCGATCGCCGGCACGGATAAATTGGCGGTCATAAAATTTGCCGCGCTGGCGGTACTGGCGATCGCCGTCCTGGGCGCGCTGTGTTCGTTCGCGGAAAAGTACTGCACCACGAGCGTCGGCCAATGGGTGATGCATGATTTGCGCAGGACTCTTTACTCGCATATTCAGCGCATGTCGCTCGCCTTCCACGATCAGTCGCAGACCGGTGACCTCATCAGCCGGGTGACCAGCGACATCGACGCGGTTCAGAGCTTCATCGCCTCCGGATTGTTGGGTGTCTTGATCAGTTGCATAACCATCGCGGGAATGATCGCCATAATGTTTTGGGTCAACTGGCGCTTTACGCTGATCGCACTATCCGTGGTGCCCGCGCTTTTTCTAGTGGTTTTCACCTACACCCGGCGCATCAAGAAAGCCTCTCGCGAGGTACGAAAGAAAGAGGGCGAAATTGCGTCGGTGATTCAGGAAGTATTCACATCCATCCGGGTGGTAAAGGCCTTCGCGCGGGAAGATTACGAACAGCACCGTTTGGAAGAACAGAGCCTGGAAGGCGTGGAGATCGCCTTGCGGGCGCGCGGCCTGAAAGCCAAGCTGGCTCCGATTGTCGAGATCATCGTAGCAGCCGGCACCGCTTTGGTTCTCTGGTTCGGAGGGCGTCTGGCGCTGGAGGGCGGCCTGGCGGCCGGGTCGCTGGTCCTGTTCATTTGGTATATCGGCAAGATGTACAAGCCGATGCAGGACCTTTCCAAGATGACCGACGCGTACTCCAAAGCAGCGGTCGGCTACGAGCGTATCTGTGAGGTGTTGGAGACCGAGCGCGACGTTCGGGATCTGCCAGGCGCCCGCGTGGCTCCTCATCTTCAGGGCAAGATTGAATTTGAAAACGTGAGTTTCAGTTACGGGGAAGACAGTCCTACCCTCTCGAATGTGAGTTTCACGATTGAACCTGGGCAGGTTGCGGCGTTGGTGGGTCCGACGGGAGCCGGGAAGACCACTGTGATCAACCTGATTCCCCGTTTTTACGATCCGAGTAGCGGCGTGGTCAAGATCGACGATCGGGACGTGCGGCAACTCAAGCAAAAGTCGCTTCGCGAGCAGATCAGTTTCGTGTTGCAGGACACGATTCTCTTTCGTGGGCCCGTTTGGCAAAACATCGCCTATGGCAAGCCCGACGCGAGCCGGGCCGAGATCCTGCACGCCGCGGAGCTTGCCAACGCCAGCGAATTTATCGAAAAGATGCCGGAAGGTTACGATGCCCTGGTCGGCGAGCGAGGGGCGACACTCTCTGGCGGCCAGCGCCAGAGGATCGCCATCGCCCGTGCGATCATTCGAAACACTCCCATCCTCATTCTGGATGAGCCGAGTTCGGGGCTGGACGCGGCCTCGGAGCACCTCGTGTTCGAAGCTCTGGATCGCCTCATGGAGGGAAAGACCTGCATCATCGTCGCGCACCGCCTCTCGACCATTCGACGAGCGGACGTCATTTTCGTAGTGAAGGATGGCGCGATTGTCGAGCGCGGCAAGCATGACGAGCTGGTGAAGGCGGGCGGCTTGTATGCAGAGCTCTGCGAACTGCAATTCCAGAGCGACGAAGGGGAGCAAGCCAGGACGCCAGGCAAGTAAACGTCCGTCGGACTATAAATTGTTCAGCCCCTTGATCCTGCTCTGAACGATCTTGCTGAAGCCTTCCACCTGATCGGGAGTGTATCCAGCGGCGCGGAATGCATCCCGGATCTGGTCCGCTGAGAGCCCCGTTAACACATGTCCAATCCACTGCGCATCGGCGCGGGGGATATGTTTGTCGAGGCTGTCCAATCTCACTCTCCTCACGTACTCAGGAAGTCTGAAGATGTAAATCAACGCCGGCGCGCCGGGCACGCGAAAATCTACAAATTCGGGTGTGACTTTGGTGATGAACTCTGAACGAGCGTACGCATGAAGGTCGCCCTTGGCGTGGCTTAGAGGGACGGTTAGCCCCGTGCCTCCAAAGCTCGACCCCAGATCGCTCACGACGTAAATCTGCTCGGATGTATTCTTTCCGCCGTAAATTTCGTTGTTGTCGTCCTTCAGATCCCAGTTATTGATCAGTGCCATCATCACCTTTAATCCGTTAAGCCCTCGGGTACCGGTCAGAGGATCATGGCGCCAAGTCCAGTTCTCAATCTTCTTCTGGTCTTCGAGATGTCTCTTTAGCCGCGCGGCGTGCATGGACCCGTCCTTGGCAACCAGGTTTCCGCCGCGCTTCAGATGGGCCGGCATTTCATCCACCCGCAAATCCTGCAAGAAGTACTCTTCGTTCGTAAAATAACCGGCGGCCCAGACCAATCGAGACGCGACGGTTTCAGGGCGTGCTTCGAGGCCGAGCTTCACGGTCCACTTGACCTTATCCCTATCGCGAACAATGTACTTGGGATTGGTGCCGTTCATATCCTCTTCGACAAACGTAAAGGGGCCGTGAGGCTGGTGCTTCTCGCCGCCGGGTCCATAGAAAAGGTTGCGGGAGCTTAGGTCCACAGGATCGCGCCAGAGTACTGCTGACTCCCTCCGGGCAGTTTCCGCAGTTGACTTGGTCACTTTCGCATCGCCACCCGCCACTGGGAAGCTTAGGAGAGCGAAGGTGATTGGAAACATCAAGTTACGTGGATTGATAAACATACGGATTTTCCTCGGACCCGGATCAGCGGGCTCCTCTGTGTTAGTTGGAGCAATAGCAATGCCAACGCGAGGTTGGTGCTGAAGTTGCTCCGTCATAGACGGATGAAATTATTGATTCAGCCGGGCGACGGCGTGATGCCGTTGGTCAACGCGATTAACGACGCTAAAAAGAGCGTGGAAATCCTGATTTTTCGCTTTGACCGGATGGAGATCGAAAAAGCGCTAGTCAATGCGGTGGCTCGCGGTGTGACTGTGCGGGCGTTGATCGCCTACACCAACCGGGGCGGGGAGAGAAGCCTCAGAGCGCTGGAAATGCGGCTTTTGGGTGCCGGCATCACCGTAGCACGCACCGCCGACGATCTGGTGCGTTATCACGCCAAAATGATGATCATCGACGGCCGGATGCTGTTTCTGCTGTGCTTCAACTTTACTCGCCTCGATATCGAGCGCAGCCGCAGCTTCGCCATTATTACCGATGACCAGGCAATCGTGCAGGAAGCGAT
>Ga0182024_10010214_pt1 | contig 19198 bp, 16 predicted proteins | sample P32metaG_FD_120480 | JGI IMG/M metagenome (GOLD analysis project Ga0182024, IMG submission 120480) | Permafrost microbial communities from Stordalen Mire, Sweden - P3-2 metaG (Illumina Assembly) | ecosystem: Environmental > Terrestrial > Soil > Wetlands > Permafrost | place: Sweden: Stordalen... | reverse complement strand
GCTCGTCTGATCAGGCTCAGCCGCCGGAACACGATTCTCGTTTTGATGGCATCGTGGCTAATCCCCTCCGGCCTTGCCAGCGCTTACGAGTGGCAATGGATCTCTCAGTCGCTGTGGCGCGCTTACATTACGAATAATCCTCTACTGTGGATGCCGTTATTCGTAATGGGCATTTGCGCTACTCGCATGCTTCCGGCCTGGAGGGAGATCCGAAGCAGCACGGCGAATGTTATTTCGACAGCGGTGTTTGTGGCACTGATCGTCACCGCTCTTTTGTGGCCCCACGCGTCGAGCGATGTATTTGTCACCGGGGGCGTCGCACCCTTGTTAGGAGTGCTCATCGTCTGCTTCACACGAACATCGGTTTGGCTAACAAAGGCGGTCGGAACATCATTCTTCAACACCCTGGGAGAGGCGAGCTATGCCATCTACATACTTCAGGCACCCGTGTGGCATTACTGGCAGGAGTCCACAAACCACATGCGGAGGGTACCAATCCAGACAAGCATCGTCGCGACATGGCAGGCGCTTGCGTTCGTCCCTGTCCTGATTCTGGTTGCCATCGCCGCGCAGCGCTTTGTGGAAAGCCCACTGCGCGGCTGGCTCGGAAAACGGGGGAGAAACCAGCCCAGAGGCGGTGCGGCCCATAAAGGATCGAATGCCCGGTAATCGCGCCCGAGACAGTCAAGTCATTTTAAGGGCCGCTATTTTCTGTTCCTACGGATTGGCTTTCCCCGAATCTTTGGCAGCAAGGTAAGCCTTGGATGCAGCTTCGTCCTTGTGCGGCGTCACTTTGTCCGGATCGACGCGCACCATCAGGTAAGTGATGTGATCGTCGATCTTCGTGAACCAGTGTCCCGTGCCGGCGGGGATGATGACGACGTCGCCGGGCTTGAGTTCATACGTCACTCCGTTGCGAATGGAAGCGGCGTTGTTGCCGGGTCCGTTCAAGGTCCTCACCTCGACCGCATCCGCCGGCCTTCGCCTTTTATCGACGAGGTCTGGGCCCGTCACGAGCGTCGCAGAGCCATCGATCACGTGGTACACCTCGCTCACCTGATCGTGCTCGGCGACGTTAGGCAGGGCAGCCGCTAGTTTGCTTCGGTAGACAATGCCGACGTCAATATTGGTCCTTCCCGCGTCCACTGCCCGAACCTGCTGGTCGATAAGGTGATTTGCAATTGCTCGCTTCACATAAGCTTGTAATTCGCGGTTGGGAATATATGTCCCCGGACAATTTTTACAGGTAGGTTGAATATCCTGCGCCGAAACAGCCGACAGTGCGAACAAAATAGCAAAAACAGTCAAAATTGCCTTTAGCATCGTGCGCTCCTTTACAAAGAGTGCGGCCGGTAAATGCTCCGGTCCGCCCACAGTATTTAATTGATGATTCGGACGCAAGCTACATGAATTGCAGCGAGTACTCAAGCGAAGTTTTTGTGCGGAGTATTTCGTCCATTCGCGGCGTTCTTGGCTAACGGCTTCGAGTCCTGGCGCGTCAGTGCGGCGTCCACTGGGGATGGCTGGTGAAGAGGCCGTTGACGAAGCCGATCTGATACACGAGGAAGAGGCCGGAAGCAACGCTGATCAGCCCGGAAGCGACGCGGAGTCCATCGTTAAAACGCGAAAAGCGCTTATCGCCGTAAGCGATGGGAGCCCCCATTGCGCCGGTGATGAACATCATTCCCGCGATCGTGCCGATGCCGAAGAGAAGTAGATACGCTACCGCCCATTTCGGATGAGGAATCGTGGTGAGTACGAGCAGCGCGACGGCCGCCGATCCCGCGAGGCCGTGAACGAGGCCCACGACGAGCGGCCGAACCGAGTTGTATAGGCCCAGGCGGCCGAAGTGACGGTCGAACCAGTTCACGGGAGTCTGCGTCGGCTCGTGAGGATGAGCCTCGGGGCTATGCGCGTGCGGATGCGTGTGGATGTAGTCTGCGTGGCTGTGCGCGTGCGAATGCAAGGTGCTTGGCCGGCTGTGCATCTGGGCCGAAAAAGTATTCGTCATCCACTGCAGGATACCGGTCAGGTTCAGAACCCCGAGAAGAATCAGCATGAGCCCGACGGAAAATTCCATGGACAGTCCGATCCTCGCGGGGATCACCCAGCCGAAGAGAATGATTCCGCCGCCGACGATGAGAATCGTCAGCGTGTGGCCGACTCCCCAAAGCGCGCCGATGACGGCCGCATGTTTCACCGAGCGATGGCGCGAGACGATCGTCGAGACAGCAATGACGTGGTCAGGATCGGTGGCGTGCCTCATCCCGAGGAAGAAGCCCAGAGCGATGATGGAAAATAAGCCGATCATGAGTGGCTCAATTGCCGGTACGCGTCAGAAGAAATGGGCCCAGTCCAAAGCTGAACTTCTTATCCTTGCCGCGAAGCTGTTCGCCTTTCACGCGCTCCATTCTAAATCAAACGAGCCGTGCCCGCATGCGTGAGGGCCTGCAAAGAGGCGGCTCGGCGCGATCGCAAGAAATCGAGATAGGCACCCATTCCGGCTCCGGATTTTGCCGACACGTTCAAGATTGGCATTCTCGGGCGAACGGACTCGATGCTGTGGGTGGCCGCGGTGGCGTCAAATTCCACGGCCGCGGCAAGATCCATCTTCGTAATCACGGCAACATCCGCGCTGTTGAAAATGGTCGGATATTTCAAAGGCTTGTCCTCGCCTTCGGTGACCGACATGAGCACGAGCCGAAGATCTTCGCCAAGATCGTAGGAGGACGGGCAGACGAGATTGCCCACGTTTTCGATGAAGAGGAAATCAAGATCGTTGACGTTCCATCCCTCGATGGCAGTTTGAACCATGGCGGCTTCGAGATGACAGAGCGTTCCCGTAGTGATCTGCTTGACGGGCGCCTGGCTCCGGGCGAGGCGGACGGCGTCATTTTCCGTAGTGAGGTCGCCCACCAGCGCCGCACCCCGATATTCAGGGCGGAGAAGCGTAAGAGTTTTCTCGAGCAGCGTCGTCTTTCCGGAGCCGGGGCTCGAAACCATGCTGATGACGAAGCAGCCCGCGTCGTGAAAGCGCCGGCGAAGAGCGCGCGCGAGCAGATCGTTCTGCTTGAGGACGTTCTGGCGTACTTCGATGATGCGCGTTCCGGGGCTCACTCTTGGACCTCCAGCGACACGACTTCGAGTTCCTTCCCTTGCACGATTTCCGAAGCAATCGAGCCGCATTCGGAGCAGCAGAACCATTCCGAGGAGCGCACGGGACGGCGCGCATCGCAAGCGGTACAATAGACCACGCCCGGAATCTCTTCAACGACCAACCGCGAACCCGCCAGAGGCGTATGTTCACGGGCCATTTCGAAGGAAGAAAGCAACGCGTCTTTCACAACGCCGGCGAGAAGCCCTAATCGCAAGTGTACGGCGGTGATGTGGAGGCCGCCTCGGCGCTCGGACTCCTTTTCGGCAAGTTCCACGATGCTCATCGCGATGGAAAGCTCATGCATTAGGGGCCTCGCTCGTGTCGGCATCGAAGCGGCCGAACGCGGCCAGCGCGGCTTGGCCCAGGCTGATGCCGCCGTCATTCGTGGGCACCTCGCGATTCGTCCAGATCGCGATCGGGCTGGAATTTAGAATGGAATGCAGGTCGTCCAGCAGCAGTTCATTCTGAAAAACTCCACCTGAAAGAACCGCGGTGTCGATCTGGCGGGCATTGCATAGCGCCGTGATTGCGTTGGCGAGACCACGAGCGATTCCGCGCTGAAATGCGCGAGCGATTTCCTCTGGCGGACGGCCGTGCGCACGGTCACTCGCGACGCTATGGAGCAGCGGACGGAAGTCCAGTTCTCCGCCAGCACGGGATTCTCATTCACAACCTCATTCCAGGTTTCAAACGCGAGAAGCGATTCGATGGCGCCCGCCGGGCTGGGATAAAACGCAACCACGCGGCCGTGCGGCGAGCTATTGAAAAAAAAGGCCATCTCGATGGGTATCATCAGGCTGTTCCACTGTTCGTCCATCAGCCGGAAATTCGGAAGAAACCGCACGCGTCTCGGCACACGCCGCAGCTTCGTATCGGCCGCCGAGAAGAGAATCGCGCAGGCGTCACACGCGCAGACCAGCTTTCGCTTCTCGGGGTCGATCAAATGTTGGTGATCGACGGCAAGTTCGCGACTGCACATTTCGCAGCGCTCGGTTTGCGCCCGCTTTCGCGCGAACTGCCGCAGGCTTGCCACAGACCCGCTTTTCGCGACCGTGTCTGAAGGCGGCATGTTATCCCGCGCTCCGTTCAACTCTGGAAATAATAGCCACCTTGGCCCTGCCGTTTTCCTTCAGTAGAGGTATCGGGTCGAGGTGCAGGGCGGCTATGTCCACGCCGCGACCTGCATGCACCAAGTCATAACGCTGCTGACAAATCGGGCAGGCGAGAATCGCGTTTTCGACGCGTCCACCTTCGAGTGGCTGGCCGCAACCCGGACAGATCATGCCGTACGCGTAGAAATCCTCGTTGAGTTTGCAGAAGAGAACAGGATGACCGCCCACCTCCTGTTTCTGCAGCGTGCCGGGCGAAAGCGCGTCCAGCCCGAAAACATCCTGCCAATCGGTGGGACCCGGCGCCGCCGAAACCGGATAACGATCGTGACCATTCCCATTTGACTGCAGATTGGCCAGCGGCACGAACGTTGCGTCCGTCGCAGGCTCTTGAACAACGCCCTCGACGACGATGACCGTCACATCCGGTGCAGCTTCATAGATTGCTTGCTCGACGGTCGATTGCAGAGTAACCGCTGAAGACGGGCAGCTGTGGCAACTTCCTTCGAGGCGCAGCGTAACTGCTCCGGTGTCGCTCACGTGGACGAGTTCCACATTACCGCCATGCGAGCGGAGGTACGGTCGAGTTTTTTCGAGTGCCTGAAGAATGCGGGTCTGCAAGTCCACGGGGTGCAGGCCATAAAGCAGGAGCAGGCTGCGCACAAGGTCATCGCGGCCCATCTCGTCAATGACTTGCCGGCCCGTGTTTCCGGTGTTGTGCACGATCTCGAGCATCCGCTCGATACCGGCGCCGTGCATATCCATTAATGACTGAACAAGCTGCCTGGACAAACTTCGAACGGTGGGGTCCGACACCTTCTCAATTTCGCGAACCAAGCCTTCGATCGACTCAATCCGCTGCTGTACATCCTTTTGTTCGGGCATCCTGTGCCTTCCTCCGATGCGATGACGCGAAAGGTTCACGCCTGACAGTGCGTGGCCTTCGCTAACCGCCCAACGACGGCGCAAGCGGGACGCGCCCCGTTTTATGATCCGGGGAAAGCGCCATTTATTTACCGGGGATTCTCCTACAGGGATTTTTGTATGTCTTCTGCGCAAACAAAAATACCTCAGCTTGCGAGATCGGCCGGCGCTCTTCAGGGACGATGCGGTCAAAGATAAGCTGCGCCGTGTCTGAAAAGTTTGCCTAATGGTTCGACGTGTACGATGCGAGCGGCAACAAATATATTGCCGCTTCCTTTTGACGAGTACGGAACAGCTACTTCTATGTGCGTGCCTTTTTGATACCGATTGTGACTCCGAAAGGACAGGCCTCCTCGAGAAATATCGTCGCAAGCAACGATTTCGCCAGGCGGGCCGCATTGGCGAACGCAGGCACTGAACGTCGTGTGCAGGCGTTTGTGCTTGCGTCTCGACTCGAACGGAGTTTTCGCATTGGGGGCCGTAGTTGTGACCGGCGCCGCTGCTTCGCGAAGCGGAGTTTCTAACCCATCCTCTGAACCCTGGCTCCGGACGGTGGTAGTGCGACATACGTTGCATTGCCGTTGAAGTGTCTTGGTCGTTTCCAGAACTCGGATTTCAATTTCGTCCAGATACGCAATTTCGCGGGTGTTGCACCCTTTGCAATGTAAAACAATCCGAACGAGCGGATTCTGATCGACGGGCAAATCCGGAAATTCAAAATCCCAAAGATTAACGGACGGGTCCAGAAGGGCGACGCCATAAGAAAATTTATTGCCCTCCTCCCCAATGAGTCCCACAATTCGTCCCTCACACTCTTTGGAGTTTGCCAAATTGCGGATGGTCATAACTTGGTCGGGCACCAATTTGCAATCTAACTGGATGCAAGCGCCGTTCTGGTTTATGACGGAGGCCGTGCCGGTTCTAAAGATTTGCAGACCTACGGAGTCCGACCCAATTATCTCGACCGGAATGGTCAAATCGACGCGGTCAGTGCGACGTTTATCGGTAGGCTGTGCCATTGGTAAGCGGAAGGCATCATGTGTCGGATTGGTGCTCGCCGGCTTGCTCGCGGCCGCCTTCCTCAGCCGCCGCAGGTGGAGTGTCTGCCTTCAAGATTTCGAAGAACTCATTTTGCAAGTGGAGATACTTCTTCAATGCTTGTGTTTCCGCCATCCGCAGGCAGACCAAATTGGCGTAGTCATGGGCGCTAGCTGGAATTGACAGTTTCTCGAGCGACATTTTTAATTCCTGAGTATGGTTGGAGAAGGCGGCAAGAGCATCCAGCAAGCTTTTCCAGCGATCATCAAGTCTTGTCAAGCACAACCCCAATCTTTCTTAGCGCGGTATCCGCGAGACGCGGAGCACTTCTATTGTATCGCGTCGCGTTCAGCCTAAGCATTAAAGTCCCTGCGGGAACACAACTACGTTAAACCTTTCACACCATTTCCGGATTCTTCGTTCCCACCTAGGTTGCGGTTTCTGCTATTACGGGAGCTGCGGCTGAACTCACGTATAGCATTCGCTTTTTTGTCGCACGATGCTATTGACAAGAGAATGGATCAGACATCCGCTGAAGCCCCTATTAAACCGGTTAAGTTGCTGTAGCGCAATCATTTCCCTGTTTTATGACAGCGTATGTGCCAAACTCTCGACGTTAAGGAACTAGGCGCCACGCCGCTTTTGCGGAGAACCACCGAGCCCGTTCCGCGAATCAGGCGTACAATCATTGCAGCCTGCCCCCAGATCCCAAATTCTCGAGAGCCCGTACTCGGCGATGTCCTGGCCCACGAATCGTTCCGGGCAAACCTCTGTCTCAGAATAAGCTGTCATTTATGCATCTGACCGCCAAGTGGAGCGGGAAATGGAAGTTCTATTAGACAAATGGCTCGTTTGGAAATGGTCCGGCACCTTCCCGGCATCCCCGATTGTTATTGTGCTAGCCGGCCACAGGGCCTTATTCGTGAATCGCGTCGAGGTCGATCCTTTGTGCCGCCACGGCGTCTGCCATCCTGGCCCTCTGCCTGAAGAATTTCTCTCATGGGTGGACTAATGGCGGAACTGCGGATTCCCTCGGCTACCTATCGGGTACAATTCAGTCTGAAATTTCGACTTCCCGACGCGCTTGAGCTTGTGCCATACCTCAACGAACTGGGCATCTCCGAGCTCTATGCCTCGCCGAGCTTCAAAGCGCGCAAGGGAAGCTCTCACGGATATGATGTTGCCGACGCCCAGCGCGTGAACTCCGAACTCGGAACGGAGGAGGAATTCGACGAACTTGTGCTTAAGCTCAAGTCCTACTCCATGGGCTTGCTCCTCGACATCGTGCCCAATCACATGTCGGCGACTCATGAGAACGCGTGGTGGATGGACGTTCTCGAAAACGGACTCAGCTCGGAGTTTGCCGATTTCTTCGACATTGATTGGCACCCTGCCGCGACAAAAGCCGCCTTCCTGCAGGAAAACAAGGTTCTTCTGCCGGTTCTGGGGGATCTTTACGGCAACGTCCTTGAAAACCTGGAATTGGTGTTGAAGTTGGAAGAGAAAGGTTTCCGCATTCGGTATTTTGAGCGCCAATTTCCGCTCGATCCCAAATCCTGCCGTCCTCTCGTCGAACAGGTACTGGAAGCTCTGCAAGGCGCTTCCGAAGCGGACGCCGAAATCCTGGCCCGGGTAGCCGGCATTCTCGAAGAGATCGACTGGATGCCATCCGGATCGAGTTTGTCACCTGAAGATAAAAGTTTGAGACGAACAAGCGCGCGAAAAATCAAAGAAGACCTGTGGCAACTGTATGTTTCCAACACCGAGGCGCACAAGGCGGTCGACGAAGTGATGCGCCGTTGGAACGGCACGAAGGAAGAGCCTCAAAGCTTCGATCATCTGGATCACCTGCTCTCTGTTCAATCTTACCGCCTCGCACATTGGAAGATCGGGTCGGAGGAAATCAACTATCGCCGATTCTTCGACATTAACGACCTGGTTGGCCTGCGCGTTGAAGATCCGCATGTTTTTGAAGAGCGGCACCGCCGCATTTTTTCTATGGTACGTAGCGGCAAAGTCACAGGGTTACGGATCGATCACATCGACGGGCTGTACGACCCTCTCGGTTACTTGCAACAACTTCAACAAGGGGTTGCTCTCGGGGAATCACGGCCCGGCGACGAAAATATTTATGTCGTCGTGGAAAAAATACTGGGTGAACGGGAATCGCTGCCCGAGGATTGGCCTGTCGCGGGAACAACCGGATATGATTTTGTCAATGCCGTTAATGCAATCTTTATCGATCCGGAAGGGCTCTCCAATTTGGAAAGTGTATATGCAAGGTTCACCAGGAAGGTTGTGCCGTTTGCCGACGCCAGCTACGCCGGCAACAAGCTGGTCATAAGTCAGCTCTTCGCCGGAGACATCCAGTCGCTTACCCGTAATCTGGCAGGCCTCGCGGCACAGGACAGGCAGGCTCGCGACCTTCCCCTTCACGAATTGGTTCAGCTTCTTATCGAAGTGACCGCATGTCTTCCCGTTTATCGAACCTACATGCGCGCGGGAATTATCTCTCCTCGGGATCGCGTGTTCATCGAGAGAGCGTTGCAGCTTGCGAGGGAGAGGACGCCGGCGCGTAATATCAGCGACGCCGCGCTGGCATTTCTCCGCCAAGTGCTTTTCCTCGAACCCCCTCCCTATGCGGAGAGCCAGCGCGAAGCGTATTTGAGGTTTGCAATGCGTTGGCAGCAATTTACGGGGCCGATCATGGCCAAGGGTCTTGAAGACACCGCCTCCTACGTGCACAACAGCCTTATTTCTCTCAACGAGGTCGGGGAAGATCCGCTGCGCGAATCCCTGCCTTTGGAAGTCGAGGCCTTTCATCTCTTCAATCAGGAACGGCAGGAAACATGGCCTCACACCCTGAATGCCACGTCCACGCACGACACAAAGCGCGGAGAAGATGTCCGTGCGCGAATCAACGTGCTGTCGGAACTCCCCGCCAGATGGGAGGCCGCATTAATCCGCTGGAGCCGCTGGAACCAGTCGCGGAAGAAGACTATTGGCGACCACGTGACGCCCGCTCCCGCCGAAGAAGTGCTTCTCTACCAAACGTTGCTCGGTGCCTGGCCCTTGCTGGAAGAGCAGGTCCCGGAATTCAAAGAAAGAGTCAAGGAATTCATGGTCAAGGCAGCCCGTGAGGCTAAGGTGTTTACGAACTGGATCGAACCGAATCCAGGCCATGAAGCGGCGCTCCAGGATTTCGTCGAAGCCGTCTTCCGTGCGGACGTAAAGAATCGCTTTTGGGCCGATTTGACCCACTTCCAGAAAGAGGTTGTCTTCTACGGCGCACTGAATTCACTCTCTCAGGTCCTGCTGAAGATTTGCTCTCCCGGCGTGCCCGATTTTTACCAAGGAGAGGAACTGTGGGACTTTAACCTTGTAGATCCCGACAATCGCCGGCCAATAGACTTCCCCTCCCGTGCAAGGCTGCTCGACGAATTGAAAGCGGCCGAGCAGCGCGACTCCGCCGCTCTGGTCGCGGATTTAGTCGAGCATTGGCAGGATGGCCGCATAAAACTGTATCTCACCTGGAAGGCCGCGCGGTTTCGCCGTGAATACAAAAAACTTTTCGAGGAAGGCAGCTACGTACCTCTGCCGGCCACGGGCAGAGTGGCTTCGAACATCTGCGCGTTTGCAAGAAGAGTCCAGAAACAATGGGTCGTTTCGGTCGCGCCGCGTTTCTTCACGCGTCTGGTTGATCCCGGGCAGCCTCCTCTTGGCAGCGATGTTTGGGGCTCGTCCGCCCTGTCGCTCCCCCGCGGGGCACCTTTAACGTGGAGGAACGTCCTGACGGGACAACTGGTGAACGCAAAAAGCGCCGCGGGCCACCAGAGCCGCTTGTCCTTGGCGACCCTGTTCAAAACTTTTCCCGTAGCCCTCCTCTATGCAAATTCCGAAGACTCCGCATCTGCCGCGAGCAACAGCACAAGTCCAGCCGGCCCTCCGGCTGAAACGCTGATGCGACTGTCATGAATCTTCGACCAAACCACATATACACTGGCACAATGACTCCCGAGTGGAGCGTCCTAAGGCGTCCGCCGACCTTGCCGGTCAAGGAACAATACACTTGAAAGCGCTACGATTCCATCGCACTGGCGATATTTCGAATTTGCAGCTGGAAGAGGTGCCCAAGCCTGTTCCTGGTCGTGAGGAAGTGGTCGTACGCGTCCACGCCGCGTCCATAAACCCGAGCGACGTTCGAAACGTTCAAGGAAAATTTCATCAGACCACCCTTCCCCGGATTCCCGGCCGCGATTTAGCGGGTGTGGTGGTCGATGGAAATAAAGATCTGGTGGGCCAAGAGGTTTGGGCAACCGGCGGCGACATCGGGTTCACTCGGGATGGAAGTCACGCTGAGTATATTGTCCTTCCCGAGAGAGGTGCGCGCCTCAAGCCGTCATGCCTGTCAATGACTGAAGCGGCGAGCGCAGGGGTTAATTACGTCACCGCCCATACGGGATTGATTACCAGAGCGCAACTGAAAGAAGGTTCGACGGTCATGGTCACCGGTGCCGCCGGAGGCGTGGGTAGCTCCGTCATAAAGATCGCGAGAACAAAATCGTCCCGCGTAATCGCCATTGAGCGGCAAACGATGACCCCTGACCAAATGCGTCGCTTAGGCGTCGATCTTGCATTGAGCAGCCAAGATGACGACATTCTTAGTCAGGTGAGCCAATTCACTAGCGGCCGCGGAGTCGATGTAGTCTTCGACTGTGTTGGAGGACCGCTGTTCGAACTCGGGCTCAAAGCCTTAGGAAAGAATGGGCGGCAAGTGAACATTGTTTCCGTGGGCACGTCGAGGGTTAGTTTCGATTTGACCGACTTCTATCACAAGTCACTCACCCTGTTCGGCGTCGATTCATTGGCGCTTGATACGGTCGCGTCGGGAGAAGTTCTCGAAGCGCTTCGTCCCTCTTTTGAGCAACGACGTCTGACTCCGCCGGACATCTCCAGGACATGTTCTCTCGACGAAGCCAAGGACGCCTACCGGGAGATAGATCGCGGGGCCGCCACGGGAAAAATCGTAATCACGCCCTAGCGTCTTTCGACACCTGCAGACGACTGATTCGACCAGAATTCCGGAGCAGGCCGCGCGAACTCGATGCCTACCTGCGCCAAACCCCCATAAGGAGGTCCGAAACGCGCCACCCGGCCTTCAATTTCGACATGAGTTTTCAAATTCTCCAGGGAAATCCACTGTCCCACTGCCACCTTCCTGGCCAGGACAACTAACGCTCCATGCGCACTCACGGAAATAGTGAACGTCTCTTCCTGGAACGGTTCTCTAAGCACGGATTCACCTCGAACGATAAGCGCAACATCCATAAGGAACCGCGGGCTGCGTCTGCGCTCGTCCTGACTCAACATGGCAGCTTCACTACTCATTTGCGCTTGAGTATAGCAGAGGATGAAGATTGAGCTTCCCTGGCTTGCGCCGGCAATCTCGATGAAGATTAATCTATTCCGGGGACCAGCTGCGCAGAATCGTCTCAAATCCCTGTTGTTCGATTTGCTCTTTGACTTGAATGGTCGAATTTTCGTCCGGGTAAGGCCCTACGGCCACGCGATAGAACCGATCACCATCGCGCCTGAAAACAAACGCCGGGAAGCTCTTTCGATGCAAGATCACGGCAAGCGCATCCGCGTTGTCCTCGTGCGTCATTGCACCCACTTGGACAACGTAGCCACGAACATCCAGTGGAAGCCGCGGAGGAAGCAAATCGGGTTTCGCGGCCGGCGTGCTTGCGGGAGGGGTTGCTTTTTTGGAAGGCGTTTCGGCGAGTTCAGCAATCGATGTTTCGCCGCCGGCGTTCGACCGGCCGACTACATTCGGCAAATAATAGCCGATACAAACGAAGGCGGCACAAAGGACCATCGCCGAGAGAAGGATCTCGGTAACATGACGTTTCGATGCCGCGCGAAGTTGCGGGCTACTCGGCTCTCGTAGCGCAGCTTCCGGCAAAGGATCGTTTGGGATTACCTGCAAAGCGGTCGACGACCAGACCTCGACGTCGGCCGGCTCGCCTGCCGGATAGGCTCTGGCGGATATCCAGTTTTTTAGTCGTTGGCGGCAAGTGTCGGCCAACTGGACAAAGCGCACGCCGGTTCTATTTCGTGAATTGCTCGTCCAGGCAATTTCTGCTTGGCCCTGAATCAAACCATTACCGTCCGGCAAATCAAGGGCCATCGAGAAGACGCTATTGTGAATAACGCCGCCAAAGGCCAGGCCCCCTTCGCTCAGATCCAAAACGGGACCGCCCTTGCTCCCTTCAACGCGCACGAACAGCGGCGAATCGGGCACTAGTCGCTGGTAGCGTCGGCGCTCCTGCATCATTCCGTTCTCTCCCTAGGTCTCTGGCGAGCTTGATAATAGACTTAAGCCCCACAGTACGAATTTCATTTCAGGAACGATTTGTTCAAAGGGGAAACGTGCGGAGTCAAAGACAATGAAATCAGGAGGGTTATCTTTCGCTGACAGGGCGGCTAATGACGCCCGCTCACCAATAAAAGAATCAGCAGGTACACCCAGAGCCCGTCCATGAAATGCCAATATAGTGCGACGCTCTCGGTCGCGGCCTGTTCCAATCCGGCACCGTGCAGATGGTTCGCTCTGGAGATCGCATACGCGAGAACGACAATTCCGCCGGCCAAATGAAGCGCATGTATCGCGGTGATTACATAGAAGAAAAGGCTGCCGGCATTCGACGCCAGATAGATGCCTTGCGACACCAATTCGCGCCAGGCAATTATCTGTCCCCCAACAAAGGAGCATCCTAGTAAAAGAGTGACCCACAGAAACCGGCGCGACCTCGTGCGATTCCCCTTGCTCGACCAAGCCTGAGCGAAACCCACGGTGATGCTGCTACCCAACAACATTGCCGTGTTCAGGTACAAAACCCGCGGGACAGGAATCGGAATCCATTGTTTCGAGTGTATCCACCCTGTTTCCATTACCGTACTGATCGTCGCGAACAGGGAGGCAATCGAAGCGATTGCCCAAAATACCCCAGTTCGATAAGCGCCCCGTGGGGTGAACCAGTACTCGCGTTGACGTCCATCGTTGTCGTTGGGGCCGTCGTCCCAATCTCCAAAATCACTGAAATCGCCGCCGTTCGAGCCGTTTCCGCCGTTGTCGGAAACGGGCACCTCCTTTTCTTCCGCGGGAACGAATTCCGAAGAAACTGCGTCCTGAAAAGAAACCAGCCTATCCAAGTTCTTTTCTCTTTGGAGTATGTCGGACATTGTGCCTCCGAGAGGAACTGCGCCACGGCGGATTTCCCGCGAGACAGGTCCTCGTGGCAAGGCCAATTATGTCCTAGAAAGTTTTGATCACAAAGGGTCCATTGCCCAATGGAAGCCGTCAAATTCTGTCGTAATTGGCCGCTAATAGCAAAGTCGCATACCCTCCTCCCGGCATCGTCCCTCGCTTTTTTAGAGGATGATTCACCGGCGAATATGCGCTATAGTGATGAGGTTCCGGGTGTGTGTAGGCCCCTTAAATATCCCTTTGGAATTTCGAATGACCTGGATTCCGGATGCAAGAGCACGTCTGCGAAGACTGCCACCAACCGCTGCTCTTGTGCTTGTTCCGATTACGGTATTTGCGCTCATAGGCTGCGCGAAACAGCAGGCCGCTCCGCCTCCGTCCCCGGCTGTCTCGGTGGTAGTGGGCAAAGTTACTCAGGACACAGTTCCCGTACAGATAACCGCCATCGGGAACGTCGAAGCATATTCCACCGTCTCCATCAAGGCGCAGGTTTCCGGCGAGCTTGTTGGCGTTCACTTCACCGAAGGCGATTTTGTTCATAAAGGCCAATTGCTCCTGGAAATTGACCCCCGCCCGTATCAAGCCGTCCTGGCCCAGGCGCAGGCTGCGCTGGCACGCGATAAGGCCGTTGCGGCGAATAATCGCGCCCAAGCGGCGCGTGAAGCCAAGCTGCTAGAGGCGGGGATCGTCCCAACTCAGGAAGCAGAAGGGGTTGTGAGCACGGCGGATGCCTCGGACGCCGTCGTGAACGCGGACGAAGCCGCCGTTCAGACAGCTCAGATCAATCTGGAGTTCTGCAGGATTTATTCGCCCATCGATGGCCGGACGGGCATCCTGGCTCTGAAGGCAGGCAATTTAATCAAGGTCGCGGACGTCCCGATTCTTGTTATCAATCAGTTGGATCCTATCTTCGTGAACTTTACGGTTCCGCAGCAGTATTTGCCCGACATTAAAAAGTTCATGGGCCAGGGAACACTGCGTGTTTCAGCGATTGTGCCTAGCGATGCCGGCCCTACGATGCAGGGCACCCTCACCTTTGTCGATAACTCCGTCGATCCCACGACCGGAACCATCCACTTGCGAGCCACATTTGCCAATGCGCAGAACCGCCTTTGGCCGGGGCTTTATGTGAATATCGTTCTCACTCTTTCCGAACAGGCCAACGCTACGGTTGTTCCCGCGCATGCGATCGTTCCCGGCCAGAACGGCCAACTCGTGTACGTCATAAAAGACGACGATACGGTAGAAGCTCGCGCGGTTGTCTCCACCCGCGCCGTGCAGGACGAAGCCGTCATTGATAAAGGTCTTCGACCCGGCGAGACAATCGTAATCGACGGCCAGTCGTTGCTGATATCCGGCGCCAGAGTAGCGATCAAGAATCCACCGAGCGAGCCGGCTCCCGGACGTTCATCCGCCAAGTAGCGCAGGGGCTAGTTATGAACATCTCTGAAATCTTTATTCGTCGCCCGATCGCAACGACGCTCGTTGTGATGGCGATTTTGATATTCGGGATTTCAGCCTACCGGCTTTTGCCGGTGAATGACCTGCCCAATGTCGATTTCCCGACAATCAACGTACAGGCGAACCTTCCGGGGGCTAACCCGGACACGATGGCGGCTGCTGTCGCCTTGCCCTTGGAGAAGCAGTTTTCCACGATTCCGGGCCTCGATTCGATGTCTTCGCAGAACACGCTGGGCAAAACTTCGATTACCATTCAGTTCAAGCTCGACCGCGATATCGATGGGGCCGCAAACGATGTGAACGCGGCAATTGCCCAGGCCAACAGGAACTTGCCGCTGAATATGCCGGCGCCTCCTTCCTACAGCAAAGTGAATCCCGCCGATCAGCCTGTTCTCTTTCTGGCGCTTCGTTCTTCGACACTCCCCATTTCCGATGTCGACGAATACGCTGAAACTCTTGTGGCCCAAACCATATCGACCGTGGATGGAGTGGCCCAGGTTCAAGTTTGGGGCGCGGCGAAGTTTGCGGTGCACGTGCAAATGGATCCTCGCGCGCTTGCGGCTCATCAGATCGGGATTGATGACGTTGAGAATGCCCTGAATAACGAAAATGTGAACTTGCCCACAGGGACTCTCTGGGGACACCAGCAATCGGCAAACGTCGAAGCCTCGGGACAACTATTCAATGCGGCTGAATATGCTCCGATGATTGTCGCTTACCGCAACGGTTCTCCCGTAAGGCTTCGGGACATAGGACGCGTGATCGACGGCGTAGAGAATCCATACAATGCCGGCTGGTATAACGGAGTGTTTGCTATCCAACTGGCGATCTTTCGCCAGCCCGGGACGAATACAGTCGAGGTCGTAGATCGAATCAAGGCCCTGCTTCCCGGCCTTGAAGCGCAACTCCCGCCCGCGGTCCATATGGACGTGCTGGCGGACCGATCCATCACCATCCGCAGCTCATTGGACGACGTAAAGTTCACGCTCGAGTTGGCATTGTTCTTGGTGATTCTTGTTATCTTCCTCTTCCTTAGGAACCTTTCCGCAACCACGATTCCCAGCCTTGCCCTGCCATTTTCGATCGTAGGCACGTTTGCGGTGATGTACCTATGCGGCTACTCGCTCGATAACCTTTCGATGATGGCGCTGACGCTGTCTGTGGGCTTCGTTGTAGACGACGCCATCGTCATGCTGGAAAACATCGTTCGTCGGATGGAGCATGGAGAAGGGAAATTCGAGGCCGCGATTAACGGATCGAGAGAAATCGGATTCACGATTCTCTCGATGACGATTTCGTTGGCCGCCGTTTTTATTCCAATTTTGTTCATGGGCGGGGTTCTCGGGAAGTTGCTCCACGAGTTTGCGGTCACCATCATGTCCGCGATTCTGGTGTCTGGCTTCGTGTCGTTGACTCTTACGCCGATGCTCTGCAGTCGCTTTTTGAAGCCCCCTCATGCGGAAAAACACGGACGCCTATTCAACGCCTTCGAGAACGTCCAGAACTGGATGACGGATTGTTATGACCGCGCGTTGCAAGTTGCGCTGCGGCATCGCCTTGCGACGATGGCGGTTTCAGCGATTTTGTTGGTAGCCACCGTTTACCTCTTCATGATTATTCCCAAGGGCTTTTTGCCGAGCGAAGACATTGAACAGATCAATGCCACCACCGAAACGGTCCAGGGAATTTCTTACGATTCGATGGTGGAGCATCAGGCGAGAGTAGCGGAGATTGTCCAGAACGACCCAAATGTGGCGTATGTAATGTCGAGGGTCGGCGTTGGGTCGCTAAGCATCAATCAGGGGCAGCTCACAATTCACCTAAAACCGCGCTCGCAGCGCCCTCAGGTGGAACAGGTCATCCAGGAATTGCGCCCGAAGCTTGCGGCCGTTCCAGGCATCACAGTATTCCTCAGAAATGACCCGCCGATTCGCATCGGAGGCATGCAAAGCAAGTCTCTTTACCAATTCACGCTGCAAGCGGCGAACACACCCTTGCTTTACAAGGCATCGCAGGACTTACAGGAAAAGATGACGACGCTGCCAGGTTTGCAGGACGTCACGAGCGATCTTCAGATCAGGAATCCGCAGGTCAATGTGGTGATTGATCGAGATAAAGCGTCGGCCTTGGGCGTCACCGCCAATCAAGTGGAGGACGCTCTCTATTCTGCTTACGGCCTTCGCCAGATTACGACGATCTTCGCACCCAACAATCAGTACCACGTGATTCTGGAGACCGGAACGGAATATCAGCGGGACGCCAGCGCGCTTTCGATCTTGTACGTTCACTCAACGAGCGGACAGCTGGTTCCACTTAGTGCCGTGGCCACACTCACCAATACCCTTGGACCACTATCAGTCGCTCACCTGGGTCAGCTTCCGGCGGTCACGATTTCATTCAATTTGAAGCCTGGCACCACCATTGGAGATGCCGTCAGCGAGATTAGTGATCTGGCGAGGCGCGAACTTCCCTCGACGGTAAGCACGAGTTTTCAGGGGAATGCCCAGGCCTTCCAATCCTCGATTGCCGGTCTCGGCATGCTTCTCGTGATGGCCATCGTGGTGATCTACATTGTGTTGGGAATTTTGTACGAAAGTTTCATTCATCCCATTACGATTCTTTCGGGTCTTCCGTCGGCGGGTTTTGGCGCGCTCCTGACTCTGGAGACGTTTCACATCGCGGCTCAGAAGCATTGGATTTCTCCGCTCCTCGATATGTCTCTCGATATTTATGGATTCGTCGGCATCATCATGCTCATCGGTATTGTTAAGAAAAATGCCATCATGATGATCGATTACGCGCTTGAATTGCAGAGGAATGAAGGCAAAAGCCCGGCGGAGGCGATCTACCAAGGCTGCTTGGTACGTTTTAGGCCGATTATGATGACGACTATGGCCGCGCTGATGGGAACTCTTCCGATCGCTTTGGGTTTAGGTGCGGGCGCGGAATCCCGGCGGCCATTGGGAGTATCGGTTGTAGGGGGGTTGGTTTTCTCACAATTCGTCACGCTGTTTCTGACTCCCGTCTTTTACATCTACATGGAAGACGCCATGAGCTGGTTTGCGCGGCTGAGGGGCCGCAAGCAAGCATTGGTTGGCGGGCATGATCTTTCCTCGCATGGACCAATTTCCACGGGACCCGCGAGCGCGCCCATGGCGCGTTCTGCGAACCCCAGCCCGTCGGATTTTAGCCATCACAGGCACAAGTAAGTGATCGGCTCTTCGCAGAGGCTTCTATTCGGGCGGGAAGTCGCGATGACGCGCTTACTTCCGATCGAGAAGAGAAATAAGGTCCATCGCATTATCGAGGTTTTCGAGCGATAGCACCTGATCGCGAATTTCCTCAACCTGTCCGGCGGGCAGTATTCTTGCCGCGAGCTTCTGAAACTTAGCGATTACATCCTCATCCGCGGCAAAATTTTTCTCGCTGCCTCGGGGTGACTCCACGGTTTCTTCGAGGATGCGCCCGTCTTTCAGCTCTATCTGAACCCTCACCGTTTGTCGAAGCTTGGGGCCTTTGCGCGTAATCTCCGGATCGTGCATCACTTCCACTTTCTCCGCGAGCGCCATTCGCTCGGGATCGGCAACCTTTTCGTCGGTGAATTGATCGACGAAGCAGTCGCCTTCGATCAGGAACGTCGCGACACAGTAGGGAAGATTCAGCTGCGCCGACGTTAGTCCTTGCGGCTCGTATTTCCAGCCTACGTGGCTTTTCGTGACCTCCGATCCGCGCACGACGATTCGGGCCACGTCTTCGCGCGTGAAAGGATGTTGCGATTGGAGCCGCCGGATCGCGTCGAGTGTCGTGTGATTCGTGCTCACGCAGGCGTAAAATTTCAGCGCGACTCCCATCGTCTGCCAGACCTCTCCGAGGCCTGCCGTCAATTCGTTGAGATTAAAACGATCGCTCGATCGCGAAAAAGTGGTGCAGAAGCCGCCGTACTCGCTTTCCAGCACGTTCGTAATTCCTGTAAAGCCTGCCTCGGCGAACAGAGCGCCGTAGAGGCCGCTCTGCGAAGCGCGTCCCGCGTGCATGCGTTTTACCATCGCTCCATACTGCGCAGCCATGAGCCCGGAAGCCTGCGTACCTGCGATGCCGAGAGCGTGCACCGTCTTCTCGGCATCCAACCCAAGTCCTCGCGCAGCGCCGGCGGCTGCCGAGAAGACTCCGAGGGTTGCTCCCGAATGCCAGCCTTGAGCGATATGTTCCGGTCCCATGCAAATGCCGACGCGCGGGCCG
>Ga0182024_10010213_pt1 | contig 19200 bp, 11 predicted proteins | sample P32metaG_FD_120480 | JGI IMG/M metagenome (GOLD analysis project Ga0182024, IMG submission 120480) | Permafrost microbial communities from Stordalen Mire, Sweden - P3-2 metaG (Illumina Assembly) | ecosystem: Environmental > Terrestrial > Soil > Wetlands > Permafrost | place: Sweden: Stordalen... | reverse complement strand
GCGGCGCGCTGCCGTCGCCGGCCGGGGCCGCGCCCCTCCGCCCCGTCACGGTCGAGAACCTGTTCGGCGACAAAAAGCGGGTCGTCATCGGCCGGGCGCCCGACTGCGACGTGGTGCTGCCGCACCCGATGGTCTCGCGCTACCACGCCCTCCTCGAACGCCTGCCGGAAGGCCTGCGGTTGCGCGACCTGGCCAGCGTCAACGGCGTCTCCGTCGGCGGCCGGCGCATCTCCGACCCGGTCCCGGTCGTGGAGGGCGACCGCGTCGGCGTCGGGCCGTTTCTATTTTCCCTCCGCGAAGGCGTCATTCATCCGTTGGACAACAGCCGCAGCCTGCGGCTGGAGGCGCGCGGGCTGGAAAAGGAGGTGTCGCTGGGCCGCGGCCGGAAGCGCAAGCTGCTCGACGACGTCAATCTGGTGGTGCGGCCCGGCGAATTTGTGAGTCTGCTGGGGCCTAGCGGTTCCGGCAAAAGCACGCTGATGGACTGCCTCAACGGCCGCCGCCGCGCCACCGGCGGCGAGGTGCTGGCCAACGGCGAAGACTTCTACCGCCACTACGACAACTTCCGCCAGTCGCTCGGTTACGTCCCGCAGAAGGACATCGTTCACAACGGCCTGACCGTCTACCGTGCGCTGTTCTACACCGCCCGGCTGCGGCTGCCGAACGACACCGATGCGGCCGAGCTGCACGGCCGCATCGAATCGGTCGTCCGGGAAATGGAGTTAGGGCCGCACCGCGACACGCCGATCGGCAACCTCAGCGGCGGCCAGATCAAGCGCGTCAGCCTCGGCGCCGAACTGCTGGCCAAGCCCTGCCTGCTCTACATCGACGAGGCCACCAGCGGCCTCGACGCCGGCACCGAGGCGCGCATGATGCGTCTGTTCCGCCGCCTGGCCGACGACGGCCGCTCCATCCTCTGCATCACCCATAACGTCGATAACGTCGAGCAATGCCACCTGGCGCTGGTGCTGGCGCGCGGGAGGCTCGTCTACTACGGGCCGCCGGCCGAGGCGCCGAAATACTTCGGGGTCGGCCGTATCAGCGACATTTACGACCGCCTGAGCGAAAAGCCGGTGGAAGAGTGGGAGAAAGAGTACCACCAAAGTTCGCTGCACGAGGAGTTCATGGCCCGGCGCCGGGCCGAGGCGGTTGGGCCGCCGACCCCCGCGCCCGCGCACGCTTCGGGCCTCGCCGCCCTCTTCGCCGAGGGCGGCGCATTGCTTCGCGCGCCGGGAAAGCCGCTGGCTGATCGCTTCCGCGAACTGACCGCCCGTTACCTTCACGCCCGGCAAATGCTGACGCCGCTGCTGGACCAATGGCGGCAGTTCCGCGTACTGACGGCCCGCTACGTCGAGCTGCTATGGGGCGACCGTCGCGGCTTTTTCTTGCTGTTCTCGCAGGCGCCCGTCGTGGCCTGCATCCTCCTGATCGGCTTCTGGGCCATGCCCTTCCGCGGCGTCGTCAGCCCGTTCGACGCCTTCGTCGGCCCCGACGGCGCCCTGACCGCGGAAGGCGCGGGTGCCCTCGATAAGTGGAAAATAAAGGTCCATCTAGGAAGCGAAGACCGCGAAATGACCGGGGCGGAGGCTTACGATCTTTACCGCCAATTGCCCTCGCCCGAGGCCTTGTCGGGCGTCCCCGGCGCGGTCGGGCCGGCCGCGTCCGTCCCCGTCGAGGTTCGCTACAAGGGGGAGCCTTTCGTGCTTTCGGCGGAGGAGGGCCAAAAAGTCCGGCAGGATTTTGAACGCCTCAACCCGCGGAACACTTACACGCTGCTGTTCATGCTCACGGTCGTCGTGATGTGGTTCGGCTGCAACAACGCGGCCAAGGAGATCGTCAAGGAAGAGGCCATTTACCGCCGCGAACGGGCCGTCAACCTGGGCGTCCTGCCCTACCTCGCCAGTAAATTCATCGTGCTGAGCGTCGTCACCACGCTCCATACCCTTTTGTTGATGGGAATTATCTTCGGGGCGTTGGAACTGCGGGCGCGCCTGCTGCCGGGCTTTTCGGCGCCGCCGTTGGAATTTCGCCTCGACTACCCGACGATGTTCGGCGTGATGACGCTGCTGGCGGCGGCCGGCGTCGCCTTCGGTCTATTGCTGTCGGCGTGCGTCTCGACGCCCGATCGCGCCAACGCCCTCCTGCCCTACGTCCTGATCCCGCAGTTGGTGCTCGGCGGCGGCTTCCTGAGCGTCCGCGCCGGCGTGTTGGCCCTCCTGGCGATGGGGCTGTCGCCGGTCTACTGGGCCTACCGCGCCGTCCATCTCGGCGCCAACCGGCTCCCCGACGCCTTCCCCGGCCGCGTCGATAGCCCCGACGGCCTTTGGCTCCCGTGTGCCGCCCTCGTCGTACAGACCGTGGTGTTGCTGACCCTGACGTACTGGTCGCTGCGCCGCAAGGAGGCATAAAATAAGTACCAAGTACGAAGGACCAAGTACGAAACATTGCCATGTTTATTTCGTACTTGGTCCTTCGTACTTGGTACTTATTTCGCCGGCTCGGCCAGCCGGCCGAGGAAGAGGATGCTGTCGTTGCGCGTGTCGCGGATCAGGAACAGAAACGGGTGGTCCGCCCGGAACTCCGGCGTCGGCTCCGGTACGCGGACGGCCGTTGCCGTGGCGACGGCGACGGCGGTGGCGGCGGCCGCCTCCGTGCCCACCTCGTTGACGTCGATGAAGGCCTTGTGGATCACGTCGGAGATGTGCAGGTCGTGGGGTTCTCCGGCCATGCCCGACAGATCGGCCTTGTCGTCGAGGAACGCCAGTTTCATGCCCATGTCGGATAGGGTTTGCTTCAGCGAAACCCGCTGCTCAGTCTTGAACTTGGGCAGGCTGACGATCACCTCCTGCTTACGCAGCTTTCCCGTCCAGCCGGCGAGTTTGTCCGCGGTCAGCTCCTTTTCCAGATCGGCGAGGCCGTCGATCTTCTTCGGCAGCAGCACCACCATCGACAGGTCGTTGCCGGCGTAGGGCAACTCCAGCGCCTGGAACGAGCCGCCGTCGAGATAGCCGTACTCCCCGGTCTGGTGCATCAGGGGCGCGTCCGTCGCCTTATCCGCGGTCAGGTGAAACGGCGCGTCCTTGGTCCGGTCCTTTTTGAACTGGCTGGCCCAATCGCCCTTAAAGTAGATCGCGTTGGTCAGCACGAGGCGCGTGTCCTCGGTCAGGTCGCCCTGGTGGAGCAGATCCTTGATCTTGTCTCGCGTCTGTTTCTCGACCCAGCCGTTGATTGTCTGCCGGGCCTGTTCGGTCGCGGTCTTGAAATCCTCCTCGTTCAGCCCCGCGCCGTAGTCGTCCTTCGTGATTTTGAGGAAGTCCGCCTTGAACTCGTAGCCCTTCTGCGCCCACAGGGCGTTGGCCGTGCTCAGCTGATAGCCGCGCTTCTTGTCGGCCGGGTCGCCGTTGACCTGCTTGATGAGGGCGGCAAAGGCGGGGTTCAGCTTTTCCTGCGGCAGCGCGAAATGCATCACCTTGTCCATCTCCGCCGCGGTGTCGCCGCGGGCGCCGGCGCGCGTCATGGCCAACGCCGTCGAGATGCTGTACGGCGAGAAGAACAGGTTGCCCTCTTGGCCCCGCAGCCGGGCGTACAGGTCCAGCGCGAACTGATTGTCGTCTCGCGCCACCGCGGGCACGTCGGCCTTGGCGGCGGGGTCTACATTGTCAGAAGGGCTGGCACAGGACAGGGCCGCAAGGCCCGCAAAGGCGGCAAACAGACGGTTCATGGCTGCTCCTCGGGAAAGGGTCTTTGTCGGCCGCATCGGCGCGGCAACGCCATTCAGACGATTGGCGCCCGAGGACAGTTTATCCGAAACGGCGAATTAGACGGAAACAGGCCGGCCCCGCCCCGGAAGAATCGGGGCGGGGCCGGCCTGTTGCGTCGGCGGGGCGGATAGGATCACGGCTGCTGTTGCCGCGCGTTCAGTTCGGTGAGGAACTTCAGAACCTGCTTGCTATCCTGCTCCGGGTCGGCGTTCGTGTTCTTGTAGAGGACGCGGCCGTCCTTGCCGATGATCCAGGTCCAACGCGATTCCGTGACGCCGCGCTTCAGGGAAACCTCTTTGCCCGCGTCGTCCTTGACGGCCCATTCGCCGCCGCCGGACCAGGCGGAGCCGAACGCCTTGCCGACCTCGCCCTTGGCGTCGGAAAGGAGCGTCTGCCGCAGCTGATACTTCTCTTTGAACATCCGATGATTCGCCGGCGCGTCGCCACTGATCCCGACGACCTCGGCGTCCTGGGCGACGATGGCGGCATAGTCGTTGCGGTAGGCGATCGCCTCCTGGGTGCAGTTCTTCATGAAATCGCCCATGTAGAAATACAGGACGACGTACTTCTTGCCGAAGTGTTGGCTCGACTTCCAGAGGTTCCCTTGGTCGTCCTTCAGTTCGATCCGCGGCGGCTCGTCGCCGACGCGGATGTAGATGATTTTCACGTAGTCCTCTTCGGCGTTCAGCGCCCCGCCGAAGCCGAGGAGGGCTACCGCCAGCAGCCAGCGAACGCGGGCGGCGCCGATAAGTTTCTTCATCGTCTATTTCCTCGTATCAGCATCGCATTTGGGTCAATAGTCCATTTTTGCCAGTCGCAGGGCGGCGGCGGCGAGCAGCGCCGCGGCGAACAGCAGCGAAGTCAACACCGAGAGGGCGAGGTTGGAACGGTTCGACTCCAGCGCCCGCACCTCCGGCAGGGGGCGGAAGTGGCGATCCGTCCGCAGCGTCTCCTGCGAGATGCGCTCCAGGTCCACGGGTTTGGGCAACACCCAGTAACCCGCCTCGAACAGGGCGTCGGCGACGGGCGACGCCGCGGCGGCGTTGCCGTTCTCGGCTTGAAGGACCGCCGCTAGCCGGTGGAAGTTGACGGCCGAGCAGAGTCCCCACAGCAGCAGCGACCCCACGACGCAGGCGACCGTGCTCCGCGTCCAAACGGCGAGGGCGGCGGAAAAGCTGTAGAGGACGGCAAATTCCACCACGAGCAGGGGGATGCTGGCGAGGTAATCCACGCGCCAGATCCCGGTGCGTAGGCCGAGGGCGGCCCAGGTGCCGGCCACGAAAATGGCGATCTGGATGGCGGCGAAGCCGACCACGCCGAGGAACTTGCCCGCCAGCAAGGCCCACCGCGGGATGGGTTTGGTCAGCAGCACCGACGCGGCTTGCGGCTGAAGAAATTCGGGTAGGAAGCCGCTCGCCCAGAGGAGCAGCAACAGCATCCCGACCGCCCCGGCCGCGATCATGACCAGAAGAATTTGCAGGAAATGCACGGAGGAATTGGGGTCGCGCCACTGCTCGACGCGAACCGCCCCGAAGCCGAGTGAGAGGACGCCGCGCCCCTGGTTGAGGCCGGTGTACGGTTGGTGGTCGGCGCCGAACAACTCGATCTCGCCCGGCGGCCGGACGGTCGTGGCCCCCTCGACGCCAACGCTGAGGCAGAGCAGGATGCACAGGCCGCTAAGACCCAACAGCAGCCAAAAGGCGCGCGAGGCCAACGACTGGCGGACGGTGTCCCGGATCATGCAGCGGACGACCAAAACGGCTGTCGGGGAGTTCATGGCGCCGTTCTCTTGTGGCAAGGCGAAAGGGGGATATGCAACACATAGCACACGAACCGGGGCAAGGGGCGCCCCTTCCCCGGTTAGCCGCGACGCGCAGCGGAGCGCTCGATGCAAGCGCTCCCCTTCGGGTCGCGGCTAACCGACACGGCCGCCGTCACTCAATCAGCGACACCGGCACGCTGGTATCTAGGAAATTGAGGAAGGCCTGCTGCAATTTGCTCTGGCGCTGCGACAGCGTACCCGTACACCATTTGAAACCGTTGGTCGGGTCGCTGGAGGAACTGGGGAATGTGGTGCCGCCGATGGTCGAGATCTGCTGCAACAGCGTCACCGAGCTGGTTTGGGTGCTGTTGGAGTTCTCGAAAATGGCGCCGAAGGCGATGCACTGTACCGTCACCGGCCGATTGACCGTGGCGTAACCCGGCAGGCTCGGCGGCGTCGGATAACCGTTGGGCACGGACACCGGCGTGCCGTCGTCGCGGTTACAGATGGCCTCGACCACCAGAAGCAAGTTCGTGGCGCTGTATCCAGCCCCGTTGACCGTGTCCGCGGGTCGGATGTTGTAATAGGAGTTGTACGCCCCGCCGTTGGTCGGACCTGCCGTTGGCACGCTGTCCTCGTTGGCCATGCCGTCCGTCTCGTAAATGACGAGCTTGGTGGCGCCCTTGCGGCCGAGGCCCCCCAGCGTGACCGTCCCGACCCCGCCCATGCCCGTCTGATTCACCAGGGCCGTCGAACCGCTGTACTGGTTGTAGGCCTGCATGAAGCCGAAACTGCTGGACGTGTTGGAGTCGAAATCGGCGTGGGCGGAGGGGATCAAGACGGCGTTGGGATCGCCGAAGAGTTTGACGTCGCTGCCCAGGCTGCCGCTGCCTGGGGGCACCCACAGCGAAGTGAGCATCGAGGCGTAGTCGTTCGTGAGGCTGTATTGTGGGACGTTGAACTTGCCGATGCCCGCCGGGTCGTTGCCGAATACCGGCCGGCTGAACAGGAGCATGGCGACCAGGTCGTTGGGGTGGTTGTTCTGGATGTCGCTCAACGCCCCGCCGACGCCCTGCTTCATCGGGAACATGGAGATGTCATGCGTGGTGCCCGGCAGGTAGCCGCAGTCCATCATGAATTGGATCATCGTCCCCGGCCCGAACCACAGGCGATGGCGCGGCCTCCACGGATTGTCCAGGTAGTTCATGTAGGGCTGTTTGCCGCTCTGCGTGGGGGGCAGCCCTGGACTTGGGTAGTAAGTGGTGCCGGTGCCGGCGCCGCTCAACTGGACCGTCTGGTCCGTGCCGCTGGCGGTGACGATGCTCCCGCCGCTGTCGTAGCGGAAATCCGGCCCGACGCTGCACGTCGAGGTGAACGTGTGTTGAATGTTCCCCGTTGGATCGCGCCACACGCCGAGCGTCCAGTCGATGTACTCCTTCCAGAAGCGCTGGTCGGCATTGGTGATGTTGCTGTTCGACTGCGTGTGGTCGTAGGGGCCGGTGGGGCCGGACGCCGAGCCGCCGACATCGGAAGGGATGCTTCCGTAGATCTGTACATTTCCGGAGCGTAATTGGGATGGGAACGGGTTGGGGCCGCAGTTCTGGATCCAGTAGAGGATGGCCTTGTAGTTGATGACGTAGTTGCCGGCCGGGTCGTTGTAGCCGATGCCGTTGTTGTTAGCGTTGCCGGAACCGTCCTGGAACAACTGGGTGTTGTCGGTAAGCGGTGCCGAGCCGGTGGCGTTGTAGAAGAAGTTCTGCCGCCAGTCGTTCGTGCCGTTGGCGGCGGTGCCGCTAGGGGTCTTGGCACCCGATATGGCGGAGATCGCCTTCATCACCGTCGGGTTGGCGGCCGTCGAGGCCGCGCTGGGGTCGGGCGGCCATATGAAGAACGTCTTCCCCCAGTAGCCGGGGCCTTCGATGTAGCCGTTGAAGGCGTTGCCGGTGCAGGCCTTGTACCCCGTCGTCTCCCATTTGAGTGTACCCGAGCCGCCGTTGTAGGTGTTCGTTTTGCTGTTCGAGCCGCCGTTGACGATGTCGTTGACGTTCATGGCATATTTCGTCCCGGCGGTGTAGGTCTTCGACGGCGTGCCGCTGGTGTTGATGAACAGGTACTTGTCGCCCGCCACCCAGCCCGTGGCGTCGCCGTTGCCGGCCGAGGTGAAGGCGGCCACCGCCGAGGACCCGCGGTTGTTCTGGTAGAAGTCCGCGGCGGCCATGGCCGCAATGCCCTGCGAGGCCGTCAGGTCGTGCATGGTGTTGGCCTTGCCGATCATGTTGTTGCCGTTCAGCGTGTTGCCGCTGACTCCCGCCGGGCACATCAGGTTCGGGTTGGAGAGGTAGTCGGTGTAGTCGTTGCCCTGCGTCGATTGGGCCGTGGAGGTGGTGCCGGCGTAGGCGCCGAACAAGGGATATACCGTGTCGGTGTTATTGGAAGTCCAGGCGGGGTTGCCGTCCGCGGGGAACGGGTTGTTGTTGGCCAGCCCGGAGCTTGAAGAACCGGGGGGCGGCGACACGAGGGTGGCTTCCGAACCGTTGTCCAGGTAGCCCTCGCAGTTCCACAGGTCGCTTTCGTTGTTCATCGAGCCGGAGTAGTCGAGGACGATGGCCGTGTCGCGCGGCCGGTGGGCGGCCTGGGCCTCCGCCTGTACGGTGACGAGCGAGTTGAAGCTCGGATTGAGGTATTTGAACACGCCGGCGAAATTCGTCTGCACGGCGTAGGAGACGTCCACCTGGACGAGGTTGTAATTGTCCGGCGCGACGGGCGGGAACTGCGGCACGAACAGCTTACTGGAGGTGTCGTAGTGCCAGGCGCCGTAGGTCAGGGTGATGTTGGCGGCCGGGATCGTGCTAGTCAACACCTGATTGGCCTGTGCGGTCGTCTGGGCGTGCCACATGGAAGTGCCCGACGTGTTGACATCGCCGAGGTTCTGGGCCTGGTTGCCTGTGCCCGCGGAGCCGTTGAGGCTGCGGGCGCCGGCCATGGCGGCGGCGTCGGCCGCGTTCTGGCACTGCGTCTTGGCGACGGCGATCAGGCCAAGGTCGATGGCCAGGGCCACGAAGCCGCACATGGCCACCAGGGTCAAAACCACCAGCGGCAGCACCGAGCCGCGCCGCCGGGGTCGTCGGGTGTTCAGCGTCATGTCGCTTTGCCTCTTTATAGGGGAGCCATTGTATCGTTTACGGGTTTCGATCAGTTGGCCTCGCCGCGCATCATGCACTTCGCGGTGAGGTGGATGGCGTTGGGCATGGCGGTGCTGCTGTTGGGCAGGAAGTTTACCATGGTGGAACCGCCTCCCGCTTTTGGGATGCCGGTCGGGACGCCCGTCGGGAACAGGTTGGGACAGTCGGCGTCGATCTGGACGACGATGTTTTTGCCGAACGGCGTGCTGGTCCAGGCGCCGATGTTGTTGCCGCTGTCGTCGGCCTGGTAGAGCGTGGTGGTGACGTTGCTCAACGGCAGGCCCGCCATGTCGTTGTTGATGACCGCGGTCACGTCGGCCGTCGCCACGGTCGGCGTCAGGTAACTGGTGGGCGTGACGACGGCGATGCGGGCGCCGGCGCGGGCGGCGTTCTCCATCATTTGCTGCATCATGACGACGCGGCCGTACTCGAAGATGGCGAACATGAACGCCAGGCAGATGCAGCTGATAAACGCCATCTCGATGATGACGCCGCCGACGCGCCGGTCGCGTCGCTTGCCGGATCGAATTTTCATGGCAGGTTGTCCTCCCGGCCGGAATGCGGCCGAAGCCAGGGGTCAGCCCTGGGGCGGTTCCGGGGAACTCGGATACGATTTATCGACCACGGAGATCCACTGTACGGTCGAGGAGATCAGCTGTCCCGGCGTGGTGACCATCGTAATGAGGGTCCAACGGACGTCTGAGTAGGGGATGCTGACGGTGATCGTGATGGCGTCGAGATAATTGCACTGCGACACGTCGGTGACGGTGGCGCCGCCTGGGTCGGTGATGGTGATGGTGGTGACGACGTTGGTGGTCGTCAGCCCGGCCTCGGCGAGGTACTGCGAGGCGACCTGCTGGACCTGGCTGTTGGTCAGCTGGCCGGTGGCCGCCTGGCGGGCGGCCTCGCGGGCGGCGTTGGACGTCAGCTGCTGGATCTCGATGAGGCGGCCGACTTCCCAGATGCCGAGCAGCAGAGTCAGGATGACCGGCAGCAGCACCGCGAACTCGACGGCCGCCACGGCGCGACGGCCTTGCCTTCGGTGGATGGCGTGGATCATGGGTGGTTCATCCGGTCGGATAGGCGACGGCCTCAAGACAACGCACACGGTTGGCGCACGCTTCCGTCCGCAACTATAGGTCACGAAAGCGGAGGCGCGGGCAATTCGGCGCTCGGAATATGCGGATGAGAAGGCATTTGCGCCGCCGCGCGAAAACGCCCAGCCGTATTTGCCCCGGCCTGAATCGTGAGCTAGTTTTGCTTCGATTCCGGGGCGCGTCTGCGACGGTTCAGGCGTGCGCCGGCGATTTCCACCCCTTGCAGGAAACGCCATGTCCGTACAACTCCAGACGGCGCCGCGCCCGGCCGCCCCAGCTGCCGCAAGGGCCGCCGCGGCCGAGTTCGCCCACGTCGCCAAGACCTACACACACCCGCTGTTCCGAAGCCGGAAGATCGAGGCGCTGCGCGACGCGACCTTGCGCATCGAACCGGGCGAGGTGTTCGGCCTGCTCGGGCCGAATCGGGCCGGCAAGACGACGCTCGTCAAGGTGCTGCTGTCGCTGTGTCGGCCGACGGCCGGGACCGCCACGCGGCTCGGGGCGCCGGTTTCCGACCGCTCCACGCTGGCACAGGTCGGCTACGTCCACGAGAATCAGGCGTTCCCGCGTTACCTCACGGCCGTCGGCCTTTTGGAGTATTACGGAGCGCTAACTCTTTTGCCGCCGGAAGTGGTGCGGGAGCGGGCGCCGAAGTTGCTGAAACGGTTCGGCCTGGCCGACCGCGGCGGCGAGCCGATCGCCCGATTCAGCAAGGGCATGTTACAGCGGCTGGGCCTGGCCCAGGCGCTGCTCAACGAGCCGCGGCTGCTGGTGCTGGACGAGCCGACGGAGGGGCTGGACCTGGAGGGCCGGCGGCTGTTGCGCGACGCGGCGGCCGAGGTTCGCAGCCGCGGCGGCAGCGTGCTGCTGGTGTCCCACGTTTTAACGGAGGTCGAGCAGCTGTGCGACCGCGTCGGCGTGCTGGTGGGCGGCCGGCTGGTCCATGTCGGGACGCTGGCGGACTTCGTGCAACACCCGACGAAGGACAGGGTGCGTTCGCTGGAACAGGCGTTGCAGCAATTCTATGTTCGGGAGGGGAAATGACCGCAATCTCCTCCTCGCGGGCCGTGGCCTGGCTCGTCCGCGACACGTTCCGGCAGGCGCTGGCTTCCGGCCCGTCGTGGCTGATGCTGGCCGGGTCGGCCGCCTGCGCCGCGCTTTGTCTGATGGCGCCCGTGGACGGATCGGCCGCCGCTTACGCCCTGGAGCAGCAGTTGGCGAGCTGGGCGGTCCACGTCGTCGGGCTGTTGCTGGCCCTGGTGGCGACGGCGGGAATGCTGCCGGCCTTTCTCGACCCGCACCGGGCCTCCGTGCTCCTGGCCAAACCCGTGTCGCGGCGGGCGCTGTTGGCCGGCAAGTTTCTCGGCGTATTGGCTTTCGTCGCCTTCCACGCCACCTTGTTCGTCGGCGGCGCCTGGCTGGCGCTGGCGGTGCGCGGCGGCGCCTGGGACCCGGCGTTCCTGCTGTGCGTCCCGCTGCTGGTCTTGCACTTCGCGGTCTTCTTCAGCTTTTCCGTGATGCTGGCCGTGGCGACGCGGAACACCGCGGCCTGCGTCTTCGGGACGGTGCTGTTCTGGTTGCTGTGCTGGGCGATGAATTTCGGCCGGCACGCGGCCATGGGGACGCTCGACCCGCACGTCATTTCGCCGGCCTTCGGCTGGGTCATCGACTCGGCCTACTGGGTGCTGCCCAAGCCGCTCGACTTCCAGCTGGTGTTGTCGGACGGTTCGCACGGCGAGGTCTTGGGGCTGGGCCGCGTGACGGAACGGGGGGCGTGGTCGCCTGCGCTGTCGCTGCTGGCGTCGGCGCTGTGCGGCGCCGGGCTGCTGGCGGTGGCGGCGTACGATTTCGCCGGGGCGGAGTATTGATGCGGTGGAACCCGCGCTCCCCTTCGGGTCGCGGCTATGGACGGTCACATAAGTAATGTCCGCCGACCAGCTCCCAGAAACTATTTCAGACCCCTCCCCTGCCCTTGTTCCCACGTCGGGAGCAAAAACGAAAAACCCCGCACCGGCCGGACTGCCGGTGCGGGACCCTGTGGAAGGGATTCGGGCGCCCTTCCTGGCGACGGCCGGGCCGTTATTTCCTGGCCACGAACAAGGCGTCGATGTCGGCGTCGCTGAGCGTCTCCTTGCCCGTGCCGGCGTCAATGATCAGGGCCGTGCCGTTCGGCGCCACCCAGACCAGATGGTTGCCGAGCGTGAGCACGTCCTTGATCTTCGGATGCAGCTGGAGCAGCTTGAAGTAGGCGTCGCTCTGGGCCTTGATGGTCAGCGTCGGCATCTTGGCGTCGAAGCCTTCGTCGATCCAGACGCCGCCGATTTCCATACAATTGCGACCGTAGACGTTCTTCAGCGCCGTCGGGTCGAGCCGCGACTGGTTGCGCAGGTTGGCCGTCTGCAACGACAGATCGACGCCGAGTTTGCCGGCCTGCACCGCCTCCTGATCCTTGCGACGCAGGTAGTCGCGAGCCTGATCGTAGGCCAGTTTCTTGTCCTTGGCCTCCTTGCGGCCGTCATCCGCGCCGTTGGACGAGAGCTTGTCATCAGCCTTCTCCAGTTCCCGGTCGGCGTAGGCGCCGCGGTTCCGGGCCAGATCGCCGGCCTTCTCCTGGTTCCGCTTGGCGAACTCCTCCACCGAAATCGGCTTGCCGCCGACGAATCCGCCCGCGCCTGCGGCGGGAACTAGGCCCGGAGGCGGGGGCGGCAACGCGGTGCTGAACGACACGTTCGGTTTGCCGTCCGGCGTCTTGCCCTGCGCCACCGGAACGGCGGAGTCCGGCACGATCAGGTAGCTGGTGTAGGGCGTGGTGATGCCGTACTTCTTGGCCAGCGCCGTCACCTCGGCCACCAGCTCCGGCTTCTCGCCGTTGGCCCGGATCTGGTCGAGCATGTAGCCGACCTTGCGCCGCGCCCACAGCTGCTCGACGAAGGCGTGGTCGTCGTTGGTCTTGTCGGGGAACGTCACCTCGTAGACGAATTCCTTCTTCTCCATGCCGACCAGCCCTTCCAGCTTGATCGCGGAGGCGCCCTTGCCGGCGTAGCGGCCCATGACGATCAGCTGATTGCCGTGGAACAGGTCGGGCAGTTCCGGCGGATAGATTTCGTTAAACGAGATGTCATTCGTCGCGGAGAGCTTGAGGTTCGTGAGCACCGGGTTGCTGATCTTGCTATACAGGCCGCTGACTTTGGCCTCGATGTCCTCGGCCGGCCGGACGTAGGTGGACAGGGCGCGGGTCTTGTCGGCGATGGCGTCGAGGAAGGTGGCGTTGACGTCGTCGCCGACGCCGAAGGTGAAAATGCGCGTGTTGGCCGTGTTGTTGGCGGCGATGTTCTGGAGGATCTTGTCGGTGTTGGTTTCGCCGATGGTCGGCTGGCCGTCGGTGAAGAAGACGATGGTGAACGCGCGGCCCTTGTCGTCGGTGCGATAGCCGAGGGCGGCGGCCATGGCGTCGTTGATGGCGGTGCCGCCGGTGGCCTCCAGCTTTTGCACCCACTTCTTGGCCTCGGCGACCTGCTCCGAGGTGGCGTCGAGAAGGCCGCCGCGGTACTTGTTCACCGTAGTGGCGAAGTTGATGCAGGCGAAGCGGTCCTTGGGGCCGAGGTTTTCCAGGCAGTACTTCATGGCCTTGCGGGCCTGCTCCATCTTGACGCCGCGCATACTGCCCGAGGTGTCGAGCACCAGCACCATGTCGCGCGGCACCTGATACTCCGACGGGATCTCCACCTTGGGCGTGATGAGCATGGTGAAGAAGCCGTCTTCCGTGGAGATCGGCCGGTGCGTCAGGGCGGTCAGGCCCACGTCCTTATCGCCGGTCGAGTAAAAGAGCTGAAAATCCTTGTCGAGAAGCTCCTGGTTCTTGTCGAAGTGGACCGTCACTTCCTTGTCGTTGGTGCGCTGGAGCGTGATGGCGTGCGTCGGGCTGTAGACGTTGGCGATGCCGTGCTGCGACTTGATGGTCGCCGTGATGGAGAACTCTTCCAGCGTGGACGCGGCCTTGCCGTCGGTCTTGAGCGGGTAGACGTATTCGACGACGCCGTTCTCGTTGGCCGCCACGCTGTTGAAGCTGAGGCCGACCTTCTGGTCGCCGTGGGCGGGAATCGGGAAGGCCTTGAGCTGGGCCAGGTTGTTGCCGAGGTATTCCAGCAGGCCGGGGTCCTGGGTGCGGCGGACGATACTGGTGTAGACTTCGCGGGCCTTGGCCGCCTCGATGATCTCGCCTTTGACTTCCTTGCCGTCCACCCACATGCTGAAGTGGTCGAGGCCGGCGCCCTTGGGCAGCGGGAAAACGTAGGTGGCTTCGAGCGGCCGGTCGGTGTGGTTGCGGAAGGTCTGTTCGACGTGGGTGACGGCCACCTGATCCTCGATGGCGATGGTCACCTTATGGTTGAGCATCGCCAGCGGCGGGACCGTCTTGTCGTCGGGGATGAGCAGTCCGCGCGCTGCGGCGCTCCCGGCCCAGGCCAACAGCAGAACTGCGGCCGGCAGATAGCGGCTCATGGTCGATCCTTTCCTGTGAGAGGCGCGATGTAGGGACGGGGATACCCCTCCCCTGCCCTTCTTAGACGAAGGCGGGCGCGGTTTGGATTGGCCGGCGCGCGGAAGTTACGAAGGGTTACAAAGCTCGCGGCGTTGTTTAGCCGCGACCCGGAGGGGAGCGCTCGGTCGGAGCGCTCCCCTCCGGGTCGCGGCTAAACGGACAATACCCTGCCGGAGTCGTCATCGGCCTGCTAAAATCAATCCCATGCCAGGCAATTCCTTCGGCGAACTGTTCCGCGTGACCACGGCCGGCGTCAGCCACGGCCCCGGCTACCTCCTTATCATCGACGGCTGCCCGCCCGGCCTGCCGCTGGGCGTGGACGACCTGCTGCCCGACCTGCGCCGCCGACGGCCGGGGCAGTCGAAGATCGTCACCCAGCGCAAGGAGCAGGACGTGCCGGAAATCTGGTCCGGCGTGTTCGAGGGCCACACCGACGGCACGTCCATCGGCGTCCTCTTTCGCAACGAAGACCAGCACAGCGCCGATTATGGAGACATCAAGGATAAATATCGTCCGGGTCACGCCGATTTCACCTTCGACGCCAAGTACGGCCGGCGCGACCACCGCGGCGGCGGCCGTTCCAGCGCCCGCGAAACCGTCTGCCGCGTGGCGGCCGGGGCCGTCGCCAAGAAGCTGTTGGCGCGGCACGGCGTCGGCGTCCTCGGCTACGTCCGCCGGATCGGCGATGTCGTCGCGGAAGTTCCCGACCCGACGGCGGTGACGTTGGAGCAGGTCGAGGCGACGCCGGTGCGCTGCCCCGACCCGGCGGCGGCGGCGCGCATGATCGCGCTCATTGAGGAAGTGCGCAAGGACCAGGATTCGATCGGCGGCGTGTGCGAGTTGACGGCGACGGGCGTGCCGGCCGGTCTGGGCGAGCCGGTCTTCGACAAGCTGAAAGCGGACCTGGCGAAGGCGCTTTTATCGCTGCCGGCGGTGACGGCGTTCGAGTACGGGGCGGGGTTCGCGGTGGCCGCGATGCGCGGCAGTCAGAACAACGACCTGTTCGTCCGCAAGGAAGAACGGCCGCGCCATGTCGGCACGGCCACGAACCGTCACGGCGGCATGTTGGGCGGCATCAGCAGCGGCGAGCCGATCGTCTGTCGCGTGGCGGTGAAGCCGACCAGCAGTCTGCCGCGGCCGCAACCGACGGTGACGCGCGACGCCGAGCCGACGGAGATCGCCACGCGCGGCCGCCACGACCCTTGTCTGCTGCCGCGCTTCGTGCCGATGGGCGAGGCGATGTTCGCACTCGTTCTTGTCGATCATTGGCTGCGATGGCGGGCGCAGTGTGCGGACGTTTAGCCGCGACCCGGAGGGGAGCGCGGGGGCGCCGCGGGCCGCCGGTTCTCCACGCGGAAGATCAGAAATCCCAGTATGTCGTGCAAAAAGTGGGCGGTCATCGTGACGGCCAGTTCACCCGTCCACCACAGCGCCGCCGCGAAAACGACGCCTTCCCAGATCGACCAAAGGGTAAACGGCCACAGCCGCCGCCGGACGTGGTGCAGCAGGCCGAACGCCACGGCCAACGGCAGCAGCACCGCCCACTCCCGGCTCAGGCCGCGGAAGACCAACTCCTCGCCGACGCCCGCCATTGCCGCCCCCGCCAGCATCGCCGCCACGGTCTGGCCGCGAAACGTCGCCGCCAATTCGCGGTAGCGCTCCAGGTACGGCCGGCCGAACGCGAGTCCCAGCCCGCCGTGGATCAGCCCGTCGCTGACCAGCGCGGCGCCGCACACGCCGACGCCGACGAGGATCAGGTAGGGCGTGAACCGCAACGGCGGAACGCCGTCGCCGATCAGCCGGCGCAGCCCGAGACCCAGGGCGGCAAGCGCCGCCAGGGCGAGCAGCGCGGTCGGGGCGGTGCGTTTGAGGAGGAATAACACCTTTTATAACTCCTTTGTCCGCGTTGGTCCCGACTCCTCTGGCACGTCCGCCCGCAATGCACTACCCTGCATGGCAGGATATGGAATCGTCCTTGAGAGGGTCCCACACGCCATGCGCCTGTTTCGCACCGCGCCCCTCGCCCTTTTGACCGCGTTCGTCCTCTCCCCGACCGCCCCCGCTACCGGGACCGTCGGCTACTACCGCCAGCCGGCCTTGTACAAAAACGGGATCGTCTTCGTCGCCGAGGGCGACCTGTGGAAGGTCGCCGACAAGGGCGGCCCGGCCACGCGCCTCACCAGCCACCACGGCGACGAGTCGCTGCCGGCCGTCTCGCCCGACGGCAAGACCGTGGCCTTCGCCGGCCAGTGCGACGGCCCCACCGAGGTCTACACCATGCCCATCGACGGCGGCGTCCCGCGCCGCCGCACCTGGGACGCCGCCGGCATCGACTTCGTCGGCTGGACGCCCGACGGCAAAATCCTCGTCGGCACCGAAGCGCAGTCCACCCTGCCGCAGACCCGCCTCCTCACCCTCGACGTCAGCCAACCGAAACTCGCGGCCGTGCGCCGGTTCGTGCCGCTGGCCCAGGCGGCCGACGGCGCCTACGACGAATCCGGCAAGACGTTGTTCTTCACGCGCCTGCCCTTCCAGGGCAGCCACACCAAGCGCTACAAGGGCGGCACCGCACAGAACCTGTGGAAGTTCGCCGACGGCGACCCGGAAGCCACGCCGCTCACCGCCGACTTCCCCGGCACGAGCAAGAACCCCATGTGGTGGCGCGGCCGCGTCTATTTCCTCTCCGACCGCGACGGCGCCGTCAACCTCTGGTCGATGAAACCGGACGGCAGCGATCCGAAACAGCACACGTTCCACGCCGGCTGGGACGCCGCCCGCGCCTCCCTCTACGACGGCCGCGTCGCCTACCAACTCGGCGCCGACGTCCACCTATTTGACATCGCCTCGGGCGAGGACCGCGTCGTGCCGATCACGCTCGACTCGGACTTCGATCAGGAGCGCGAACACGTCGTCTCCCACCCCCTCGTTTACCTGACCTCCGCCCACCTGTCGCCCGACGGCGACAAGGTGGCGCTGACGGCCCGCGGCCGGGTGTTCGTGGCGCCGGCCCGGCAAGGTCGATTCGTGGAGGCGGAGCGCGCCGGGGGCGTCCGCTACCGCGAGGCCCGCTTCCTCGACGCCAAGACGCTCACGGCCCTTTCCGACGAGTCGGGCGAGGTTGAGGTATGGACGCTGCCGGCCAACGGCCTCGCCAAACCCGAGCAGTTGACCACCGACGCCGACGTGCTGCGCTGGGACGCCGTGCCGTCGCCGGACGGCAAACGCATCGCCCACCATGATAAGAATCTGCGTTTATACCTCTATGACGTGGCCAAGAAGGAGAACCGCAAGATCGACGAGACGAAGGCGCCCGACGGCTTCGCCGACCTGGCGTGGTCGCCCGACGGCAAGTGGTTGACTTACGTCACCGTGGCCGACAACTCGTTCCGTCAGATCAAGGTCTACGGCACGGCCGACGGCAAGGTCACGACCCTGACCACCGACCGCTACGACAGCTTCAGCCCCGCCTGGGACCCCGACGGCCACTGGCTCTATTTCCTCTCCGACCGCAGCCTCAAGTCGGTGGTCGAAGACCCCTGGGGCAGCTACCAGCCGGAGCCGTTCCTCGACAAGAAAACGAAGATTTATCAGATCGCCCTTACAGAAGGCCTACGCTCCCCCTGGACGGCCGCGGACGAAACCATGTCCGACGACAAGCCCGACAAGGCGGACAAGGCCGACAAGCCCGACGACGTGAAGATCGACCTGCCGGGCATTCAAAAGCGCCTGGTCGAGGTCCCCATCCCCGCGGGCAACTACGGCTCACTGGCGGTCAACGACAAGGCGATCTTCTGGCTTTCGACGGCGGCCGGCGAAAAGAAAGGGACGCTCAAGGGGGCCGAAGTCACCGAGGGCGAGGTGGACGTCAAAAGCCTGACCGAGGACGTGAAATCGTTCGAGACGTCCCGGGACGGCAAAAAGCTGCTGGTCGAGAAGGAGGACGCCCTGTACGTCATCGACGCGGCCGTGGCGGCCGCGGTGGACCTGGCGAAGAAGGACGTGAGTCTGACCGACTGGACGCTGACGGTGAACCCGCGCGAGGAGTGGAAACAGATGTTCGCCGAGGCGTGGCGGATGGAGCGCGACTACTTCTACGACCCGAATCTGCATGGCGTGGACTGGAAGGCGGTGCGCAAGAAGTACGAACCGTTGGCCGAGCGCGTCGCCAGCCGGGCGGAGCTGGCGGACCTCATCGGTCAAATGGTGTCCGAATTGTCTGCTTTACACATCTTCGTCCACGGCGGCGACGTGCGCAAGGCCGAGGACGTGTTCCCGCCGTCGTCGCTCGGGGCGGAGCTGACGCGCGACGACAACGCCGGCGGCTACCGCATCGACCACGTGTACCAAAGCGACCCGGATCGCCCGGAACGGGCCGGCCCGCTGTCCAAGCCGAACGTCAACGTCAAGGAGGGCGACGTGATCACGGCGGTCAACGGCGCCCCGGCCTTGGACGCGGCGGACCTCGGCGTGTTGCTGCGGCGGAAGGCCGCGCGGCAGGTGGTGTTGCGCGTCAAGCCGGCCGCCGGTGAACCGCGCAACGTGGTGGTCACGCCGCTGGACGCCGCGGCGGCGGCCGACCTCCGCTACGACGAATGGGAATACACGCGGCGGACGGAGGTCGAGGAATCGAGTAAGGGGCAGATCGGCTATGTCCACTTACGGGCGATGGGCGGCGAGGACTTCGGCGCCTGGGCGCGGGAGTTTTACCCGGCGTTCACGCGGCAGGGGCTGATCGTCGACGTGCGCAACAACGAGGGCGGCGACATCGACAGCTGGCTGATCGGCCGGCTGCTGCGCAAGGCGTGGTTCTACTGGAGCAACCGCGTCGGCAAGGCGCCGATGTGGAACATGCAGTATG
>Ga0182024_10010212_pt1 | contig 19201 bp, 15 predicted proteins | sample P32metaG_FD_120480 | JGI IMG/M metagenome (GOLD analysis project Ga0182024, IMG submission 120480) | Permafrost microbial communities from Stordalen Mire, Sweden - P3-2 metaG (Illumina Assembly) | ecosystem: Environmental > Terrestrial > Soil > Wetlands > Permafrost | place: Sweden: Stordalen... | reverse complement strand
TTCGCCCACATCGGCAGCGTCACTCAAGGACGGCAGCGCGATGTCGGCTGACACTCCCTTGAGTTGAGTGGAAGCGCCGCTCGGACGGTAGAACTTCCGAATGGTGACTTTGAGCGCGCCGGGATCAACGGAGTGCGCAAGATGGTTCTGATCCATCAAAGCCGCCAGTGGAACGACGGTTTGTACGGTGCCTTTTCCAAAAGTTGACTTGTCCCCCACGATTAACGCCCGGCCATAGTCCTGCAACGCTCCGGCCAGAATTTCCGACGCTGACGCGCTGAACCGACTCGTGAGCACGATCAGCGGTCCATCGTAAAGCTCTGGAGTATCGGTATCCGATTGGACATCCGTGTGTCCATTTAGTTCGCGGGTCTGCACGACCGGGCCTTCACCGACGAACAAACCGGTGAGGGAGATCGCTTCTTTCAGGGAACCGCCGCCGTTGTGCCGCAAATCCAAGACCAGGCCCTGGATGCGCTCGGCCTCCAGTTTGCGGATGAGCTTCGCCACATCGGCCGTGGCGCCGCTGGGGGTGGGGTGCGTCGGCCCGTCGTCGGAGCTGAGATAGAAGGACGGGAGGTCAATGACGCCCAAACGCAGAGTGACGCCGTTCTTTTGTGGCAAGTCCACGATGCGTGCCTTGGCCTGTTGGTCCTCCAGTTTAACCTCGTCCCGCACGAGGGTGATTGTCTTGCGCACGGACTCATCGGCAGCGGCCGCAGGAATGACCGTCAGACGGACGCGTGTGCCTTTCGGACCACGAATCAACTTCACCGCATCAGACAGCGGCATGTCCACGATGTCCACGGGCTTTTGATCCGCCTGCCCAACGGCGACAATGCGGTCGCCAGGTTTGAGCAGCCCGCTCCGGGCCGCCGGGGCGCCGGGCACGAGTTCGGTAATTTTGGCATAGCCCTCCTCCGCCCGCAGCGTCGCGCCGACGCCGAACAGGGAGAGGTTCATGGCGATGGAGAAGTCGTCCCTCTGCGCGGGACCAAAGTAATCCGAGTGCGGGTCATACACATGCGCCAAGGCATTGAGATACACATCGAGCACTTCCTCGGGGGTGAGTTTCGTCATGGTCTGCAACAGGCGGGCGTAGCGGCCCGTGAGGGTCGTGATGATGTCGGCGGGTTTCTTCCCCGCAAGCTTTTCCTGCAAATATTCGGCGCGAACGGTTTGCCGCCAAAGTTGACGGGCGGCATCGAGGTTCGGCGGGTGCGGAGCCTTCTCGCGGTCGAAGGAGTACGTGTCGTGCCCGGCAAAATCGAACTTCTCACTATGCAGCAGGTTCGTGACATACGCAACGCGCTGATCCAGACGTGCCAAATAGCGCTGGAAGATGGTGTGCTCTGGAGTGAGGTCGCCTTCGCGGCGGGTCAAATCGGGCAGGCTTGACCGGAAGACGTCGAAATCCTGTGCATCCGACTGAAGAAACAGCAGGTGCTCCGGGTCGAATGAATCGAGGTAACGGTCGAGGAATCTCGCGGCCAGTTCATCATCAAGCCGGTGATGCGAAAATTGGGAATGTTCCAGCAGGTCGGCGGTGAGCCGCGCGATATTGCCGTCGGTCGGGTCTTTCGTGTCCGCCGCGAGCGGTGCAGTTGAGAGTCCCAAGGCAGCCTCCGCGACGAGGCAGGCGATAACAAAAGCAGCCAGCGTGGCAATAACCGCGGGTGCGAGCAGTTTTGATTTCATAAAGCTTTGCATATTCATTGATGTTTGTTGACGAGCGACTGTGCGCTTAACCAGCACTCGCCGCATTCGTTTCTGCCCGTAAATAGAACACCGCCGAGTTGCCGGGTGCTTTCTCGAAGATTACAAGTTTGCAATGGGATGGCTAACGCGGGTCCGCGATCGCGCCGAGGAACAGAATAAGCCCGGTTTGCCTTTCCCGAATGGCCATGAAAAAGGGCCGGTCCACCACGAAATTAAACGGGGGCTGCGGTTCGCGCATGACCGCCATCGCGCGGAAGCCAACGGCCGTCACCGCCGCTGCCACGGTCCCTTCTTCGTTGACTGAGACAAACGTTTTTTGTTTGACAAAGCTTATGTACAATGGTTCCTCTGCTATCCTGCTAAAGTCCGCGTCACGGGTGAAGGCCAGCGGCATGCCCATCGGGGGCAGGACGCCGGTAAGGTCGTAATCGTTGTCCAGTTTAAATCGGGGCAACTCCACTGTGCCTTTGCACGAACGCATCCGTTGGATGGAAGTTTCGAAGTCTCCCACGGTGAACGTTTTCAGGAATTCATCCAGGCTGCCCTTGGGCAGGAAAACAAACATGCTGATGTCCCTGCCGGAATATGGAAGTTCCACCGCCTGAAATCGGCCCCCATCATAATAACTGTATTGATCGGTGCGGCTCATGCGCGGATGTTGCACGGTTTGGCCGTTGCGCAGCTTAAACGGCAGATCGCGCGTGAGGTTGGTTGCAAAAGGCGCCAGCCATTCGCCTTTGAAATAAATCGCATCAAGCAGAATTAACCGGAGCATCGGGTTCAAAGGCGGCTCAAGAATGGTCGGAATTTTTCCGTGTGTGCAGGCGCTGACCCAATCGTTGATTTTCTTGACTGTGGCCGGGTCCTGGAAATTGCCATTGGCCACATCAGCGTCATATTCATGCCGGTTGACGGAGATAAAATCCGGTTTGATGGAAATCTTTTGGTCAATCCAGAGCGCGTTGGCGATTTCCAATTTGATTTTTGGATCGAGTTTTGACAAATGGTCGAGCAACGCCTTGTTGGCCTTGTTCAACAGCGTCGGCGGGATGTTTCCGACCTGGAGGGTAGTCATGATTTGGTGCAACGTTTCCCCTTGTGCGCCGTTTTGCACCATCGACAAAGCGAAAGCCAGACCGGCCGGGCTGAGAAAGTAATTTGTTTTCGGCAGCGACTGGCGGCATTGGGCCAACAGTTGAAACCCAAGTCCGTTATACGCGCGCGCTACGTCTTCCACGTCCCCTGCGTGAGCCGGAGCAATCGTGCAAAAGAGGCCCAACGACGACAATAGCGCCAAGATGATCTTCATAAAGCCGGATTGCTGCAATTCCTTGATATTTGGGATGAAATTACTGTCTGCGAGCGCCGTCTTGTACTGCATTATACACTGTCCTTTGGGCCAGTCTGTATACAAGCCGACGCTCAAGAGCCTCCGTTTCCCGCTGCTGTCACAACCAATGTTTCTTGACCTTGATTTGGTCCAATACTGCGGTCGCGCCACTCTTGTGGGCGTCTTTGTCAGCTTCATTCCAGCCAACCCAAGTCTCGACGGTGCCGGTCAAAGTGGCCACCGCTCCGTTAACTGTGACCTTGATGTCATCCCTGTCTACGAAGGGGCTCCAGAAGAACTTATCCTCAATATTCTTCTTGATTCTTTCGTCGCTCCAAGTTGGCCGTGGACCGACCATTTCCAGCTCAGTAGGTTGGTCGTTATAATAAGGCCAGCCGTAATAACCACTATAGGCAGAGTAATCAGCATAGTCGTAGTCGGAGATCAAATGCTCAGGCTCAACCTTTAGATGGTTGCGGATCAACAACACTCCTTTAATCCGCGAAGCAACATCCTGAGCTTCGTTCTTTTCAAAACCTGAATCCACTCCCCCGGAGAGGTACGCGACGCGATTGATCACAGCCACGGTAATTGTGGAGCTGTCCACCATCGGATCCCAGAACAAGGCCGCTTTCAATTCATTCCCCATCTCCGCATCGGTGGGCCGCCCCTTTGGCCTCACCTTTAGAAAGTTGTCCACCCCTTCGACGCCTACGATGTTGAGCGCATCCTGTGCTGCAGAGGTTTTTGCCTTTAAGTTTCCCACGTTGCCGCCCAGAACTACCATTCCCCCTTCAACGGTTACGTCGGGAGAAAAGGTCGAAACGCGCGGGTCAAGATGAAGGGAAGCCTGGACTGCCAGTTTGATTTCGCTGTCAGGTCTGGTGGCGTCTGTGACCTCTTGGTGCGTAACGCTGTGTGTCTGTGGGTCAACTTTCAAGCCGCTGTAGTTCACAGAGGTGACGCCATTTACCCAGGCATCATCGAGGGCTCGGTCTTCGCTGATCGCGCTGCCGATCGTTCCAGTGAGCGTCACTTTGCCATCTTTCACCACGGAATTAATCACGCTGCCGTTCATCCAAATGTCCCATTGAAGACGGGCCTTCACGTCGGCGGCAATTTCCGGGTCAGTGCGGTTTGCCAGATAGTTAATCGTGACATTATTGTCAACCTCCTTGACCCCTTTGACTCCCTCGGCAAGCCGTGCGGCGAGCTGTTTCTCCCCATAGGAACCAACACCGCCGGTCAACGTGGCGACCGCGTCCTGTACACCGACCGCCACTTGATAAGATTCCGTCGCGGGATCTTGCAGCAAAGCCGCCAGGATGTCCTTGCGGATGTCTTCGTCGGGAGGGGACACCGGCGTCACAATGATCCGGTCAATCACTCCGAGCACGCCCCGGATGCTCTCGGCGATCTTCACTGCCCGACGTTTGGCGAGCAGGTTGTCCACCGATCCGGAAACCGTGACGATTCCCTGGCTGGTGTTGACGTCCACATCATCTGGGACCACGCCCTTTTCGTGTGCCAATCCACCTTCAATAACAGATGTGATGCCGCTGTCGGTAATTTCCTTTTGTGGTGTAGCCGCTTGTAACGTTGGCAAACTCAGCGTTTGCATTGCCGCCGCAATCAGGAGGATGGCAGAAGACCTGCCGATCGTTGCGTGGTGAGACCATTCCTTCAACTTTAATGTTTTCATATGCTATCTTTTTATAAACCAACCGTTTTGTTCCATTTCAATAATCGTTCATGACTGCTTTCAAGGCGCTGGTTAAACACCGAAGCAAGAGACGTGAATGAACGCTTCGCAGTCTTGTCCTGCTCCCCAATTACGCCCGTGCGCCGTGTGGCTCCGAATTGATGCGTGATAGTTGATGCTTCTCCACTGACTCCGGGTTGGTACGGCTGATGATCTCTTGGACACGGTCCGCTTGCGCTGCGGAGCCGTGGACGGTGACAGCGCACTTGTCGGTCTTCCGCGCTGTCTCGGACGGCACAATGCTATGCTTCAACATCTCGCATATCTCGCCACAAAAGACTCCCGTTTTGCTCCAGTATTTCATGCGATCCCCTCCATCGTGGTATGAAATCAAACGCGGTGTAAAAAAGTCTGTGTTCACTCCCCCGGCTTCAAACGCCGCTTTAGCCAGTGGTTTGCAAGCCCATGCAGACACCCATCGCCCCGCCAGACCACATGCAAGGTTCTAAAGTATTCCAACCGCGGGCTTAAAGCTGCATCGCGGCCACCAGGCCACCATTCAGGCCATCGCACGGATTCACTATGTAACCTTTCATTCGCGTGTTTTGAATTTAAATGGAGTTCCTCTGAGCCACGCCTGAGAAACCTTCGATTGTAACCAGACGGGAAGGTACGCCTGGGCGTAGGTAAAGATATTCTGAACGAGTCATTGAGGTGATCGCTTGAATCGCTTTCGTGCAATACATGAGAAGGACGAGCCCTACAAAGAAAACAAATAACAATAACGTGCGCATATTATGAACTGCATCCGCTATGAGGGTGTCCATCCCATAAACTTTTGACTCAAGAAACGATGCTGTTTTAAGTGTCCTGCTTCAGGCTTGCTTGGCGCATTTGATCATGTTCCGCCCCTTCGATGCCTTCCTCAACCAGTCTCTCATTATCGCTCCGCCCCTCGTCGTCCTCATCTGCGCTGGGAGCCGCTGGCACCTTATGTCCGGTTGAGCCGGGCACCGGCTCCCATCGTTCGGATTCGGGCGCTAATTCGAGGATTGCCTCTTTCGGGTCCGCGTCCGGTTCACCCGTCAATTCCCGTTTGGCCTGTTCCAAGTCAGATTTTGACACTTCCAGCGCGGAACGGCCGTTGATGACCGCCAGTTCAACCGCGCGCTCCCGCACCATTTTGCGCGTCACCGTGCCAATGCCACTGGAGTTTTCGGTTAAGAGGCCTTGCTTCAATGGATTTGTTATCATAGGCTGGTATCACCGCAAATGCGAAAGAATGTTTGTGAATCGTGCGTTGTCATAATTTGGCGCAAGCCGTCATCCTCTCCCTCGTCGCGGGATTTGGAAAAATCCACGTTCCGCTTTTGAGGCTTTTGGTTTTGCGCGGCTTTATCGGGTTTGGGGATGGGTGCTTTCATAACTTTATGCGGACTTGCGATTGAAACTCGCGCAGTCGTCCGCTTCGAGCCAGTCGAATGTAGAACTCGTTTCAGGATTGAGTCCGAGCGCGGTGCAGTTATCGACGAAGTAAGCGCGTTTTTCTGGATTCTTCATCATACTGCCGGCTTCCATTTGATCCGACCAGGTTTTGATTTCCTTCGGCGTTTTTGCTGTGCCGTTGGCCAGCAGCCAGGCACCGACGTCTTCATAATTTTTTGAACCTTGAATGGCGGCTTTGAATTGCGCGCCGTTGATGCCCTTGAAACTGAAGAGCATGTTGTCCAGCGGACAATCGTAGTGATATTCGCCCAGGGTTCCGGCCAGGCTGGCGCGGCATTTGTCAATGGTGCGTCTGGCAATGGCGAATCCGGAGATGCGTTCGCGCGGGCTGTGCGGGGCTTGTTTAGTCAGATCCCGGTCGATGATGCGGGTGTTCATAATGGTGTTATATTTGTTGGCTGTGAATATTGTTTTCCGAATGTTTGTGAAAGCCATGAACACGGGTGCGGTCGCGTTCCGCAAGCAAATGGGCCTCGGCTGCCAGCCAGTGTTGCACGTCGTGGCCCGGCCGCGAACCATCGTTCACATAACTGAAGTAGGCCCTTCTGGCTACTTCTTCTGTTGACGGCGAAAAATCAATTTGGTTTAAGTCCGCCGCCGATCGTGAGTTGTCAAGAACTGTTTGGTTTTGGGAGAAGTTTTTATTTTTCATAGTAAGAGAGTAGGTTATACTGCAGTGCGTTCGCTATGGGGTGTTCACCCCACCTGCGAATTTTTCAAATTAAATTCCATCCCGACCGCGGCCCCGCGAGCGGCAGCCGCCATGGGTTGCCACAGCGAACCTTCGGCTTTTCCTAAAATAACTCCCACGCCAATTAGAATCGTTTTTCCTGGCATGGGAATACCGATGTTGTTCAAAAACACGACGATGAAGACGAGCACAAATCCATAATGAGGGATGTGGGGTAGCAAAGAATGCAGCCAGTGGAGCATGTTCACCGATCTTTCTTGGTTCTACACAAATACTTTCCCCCTTTCCTACTGAGGTGATGGCTCGCGCGCTGCCAGACGTGCCTTGACTTCCTTGTCAGATAAGCGCGCATCGTAAATTGAACGCGGCTCGATCATGCGCGAAACCAAAGTGGCTGTGATCACGGCTAGCAGTAGAGGGGCCATGAATGATCGGTCCCGCCCCGTGAGTTCCATCATAAGCACGACTGTCGAGATCGGTCCTTGTGTCGTGGCGGCCAGCAGCGCGCCTGCGCCAAGAACGGCGGATAGTCCCGGCGGAATTCCCGACCCAAGCAGTGAGCCGAGGCAACCCATCGTCCCTCCGAGTAACGCTCCAACCGTTAAAGAGGGAGTGAACAAGCCACCCGGCGTGCCACTTCCCAGGCACATCACAGTCGCAGCAGGCCGGAGAATTAGCAGCAGCAGCAGCAGCGCGGAAGAGGTAATCCCGCCCATGAAAAGCAACTCAGAGAGATCTCTGCCATTGCCAAGCAGTTGCGGGAATTGGACGGAAATCAGGCCCAGCAAACCGAGTGCAAGAACGGGCGCCGCCAATCGTCGCCATCCCGTCGGCTTGTTGCGATCGGCCCAAGCAACGGTCCTCACATATCCGACAGCGACGATGCCAGCAACAGGGCCGATGATAAGCGCCCAGGCTAGAGCGCCCGAGGAATTTGCAAAAACCGGTATTTGGTAGAGGGGCGCGTTCGGCAAAACCAGCCAGGATATTGTGGTCGCAACCAGCGAGGCAAGGAGAGCGGGCAGCACAAGCCGCAGAGCCAACATGCCGCGCAACACTTCGAGCGCAAAGAGCGCTCCGCCCAGCGGAACACCATAGGCGGCCGCCATGCCTGCCCCGGCGCCGCAGGCCACAAGAAGCCGGCGCTGCTCGTCGGAGAGGCGCGCTTTGTCTGAGATGAGATCGGCCACCACAGCCCCGGCTTGCTTGGGCGCACCTTCGCGTCCAAGGGACGCGCCCATGCCGACGACAACGACAGAAAGCACCGCGCTTCCCAAAGTGCGCACCACGGGCAGCCGGCCCGCCGAAAACCAAATGGCGGAAGTAATATCGATCCCGTTGCCGCTGGTCAGCCGCACCAGGCCCAGTTGTCCGATTCCGACAACGGCCCCGGCGCCCAAAAGCACGAGGATATGACGCCAGGCTCCAGCGCGCGACGCTACATCAAGGATATGAGTGCCTGAACCGGCCCAGACAACATGTTGGATGATTTGCAAAAGTCGCGTCAGCACTATCGCACCCACGCCGGCACCAATGCCGGTGCATAAAACCGCCAGCCAAAAGCGCGGTGCTCCGGCCTGTAAGAAGGTCACGGGTATCCTATCATTGTTTGGTTGAGGCGCGTGATGCGACTTCATGACAAGTTTAGACAATCGCCGTTGGATTTTATTTCTACCGCTCGCGTTCACAGATTCCCGCTCCGACAGGGAAAAAATATTACTTAGGCCCGCTGACCACGACTGAATAATTTCGTCCTTCCCAGCGCTGAGCTTCCTTCCAAAAGAAGGTGAACTTGATCGCTGAATTATCCGGGCAATCCTTTGTGAGGAGATCGGCGAACCACACTTTCAGCGCGCTTATCTGAGTGGTATCCGCTTGGTTGGTGCTTGCCCAGTTGTTTGCGGACCAGAGGATGGTTGCGTCAGCCGCAACGATGAGGCGCAAGTCTTGTCCAGTCGGCATTTTGCGAATCGGATGACAGGCGCTCCACATTTCATGCGAATTTTTTACCGGTCTGACGACATAGCGCTGGAAGGCCGGTTCGACTCGATCAAAACAAACACCGTCGTGAGCGCTGCGCACGAGTGAAACATATTCCGCATGCGCCCAACACAATGGCATGGCCGAACCGGTCGGGTCGCCAAATTTCATGTGTTTTTCCGGCAAATCGTCCGCGTCCCAAAGCTGCTCCGGCAACATGCCTCCCAAATTCGCGAATTTCTCCATCGCCTCGATGAACGTCATGGGATCGCGTCCGGCAGCCAGTTCGTAATGACCGCGTTCCCCCGTCAGTATTGGCCAGGACCGGCCGACGCCCGTCCCATCGAATGCGCTCCCGTCGTCTTTTTGCCCGTAACCATCGTGATTGTAACGGCGCCAGCACGGGCCGTGCGGCAAATCGTGTTTAAGTGTTTGATCGATGACCGCAACGGAATCGACGACCAGTGGATCATCTGCGGCACGCACCCCCAACCGAACCAACTGGAGAAAATCCCCGCCGACGATATTCCGAGCCTGATGTTGACCGCCGCCATTGGCAATCTGAATGACCGCCGTGTTGGGATTAACCGTCCCATCGGACTCTTGCGGAATGGCAGGCGTGATACGGACATAATGCCGGGGTTTGCCCTTTACGAGTTCACCCCGGTCAGTGACCGTCCACGCTTCGAGGCGCGAGGAAAGCCAGTCCGCGTAGGAAAGCAAAAAATCTGCTGAGATTTTTTCCTTTTTTTCGCGCGCAAATTCCGCAGCGCAAACCAGGCTCGCGATGATTGTCGCCAGCGTCGAGGGCGAGTAACCCGCATTTTCCTCCCAGCGTTCCTGCGCGGTCACGGGTCCTTGGAGCAACAGATAGCTCGCAGCGCGGGAAATTAGGGTCCACGGATCAAACGTCCGCAGCGCATCCGCCTGTCGCAAGCGCCAGGCAAGCAGAATCGGCACGGCCACTTCATCGAGTTGAACGCCTTTCCAGAACGGCTTGCCCGTGATTGAACTGTTTTGCGGCATGCAGCCATCGGCCTCTTGAATACACGCCAGCCATATTAGCGCGCGCAAAGCGGATTCGGTTCGTCCACAAGCCAGTAGCGCCGTTGCGGACTGGACTAAATCGCGTGTCCAAACGAGGTGATAGCCGCCGCGATCATTATCGTCCTTCGTCTCGCCCCAGGGAATGCTCAACGATGCGACGAACGCGCCGGGGAATGTTTTGTCTTCATGTGCCAGTAAAACGCTCCGGCTGAGGCGCACAAGATGCGCGTCCCTCTTCAAGTGAGCGCTCAAGTCGTTTTCGGAACGGGTGCGTTGCCACTGACTGACATACTTCTCGCGCTGTTGGGCGAATGGCGTGGCGAAGGATTGCAGGAGTTGGGTCGAAGCGCTTTGGGCGCTGCGACCGAATGCGACGGCGAGGATGAACTCCCCGCCCTGCGACAAATCAATCTCACCCATCAAGGCAATATTGCCATCCATGGCCTGTTCATAATCCCAATCCATCTTGAAATTTTCCATTAAGTCCTGCCATCCGTCGCTGTGCCCGACGTATCCCACAGAGCGCCGCGTGAAATCAGGCGCGCAACCAAAGACCATGTAAACATCCTCGCGTGAAGCTTGGATAAATTTGTGGCCTCCGGTGTCGTGCCATTGCGCTGAATTATTTTTACCCGTGCCTTTCAAGTGCGGGGCGAGCAGCGCGTATAGGCGCAATTTCCCGCGCAGCTTCGGGTCCAGGATTTCCAGTCGCGTGTGAACCAGCAAGACCGACGAGTGCGGCTCTCCGATAATTTCCTTGATAATGCGATAACGGCCTTTGGGGTCCGAATTCGTAAGACGATAAAGCAAAGCGCTATGCTCGGGGTATTCGGTCAGGTGTTCAAGGTCCCTCTTTTCCTCGTGGCAAAATGTTTCGCCATCAGTAATAAGGAATTGGAGATCGCGCGTGTTGGGCGTATCGACGTGGGGATAATAGACCTCGTTGACGATGCCGTGGCTTAAAGTAAACCAGAGGCGGGAACTGGTATGATAGGCAGTGCCGATGCCGTCCTTGGCACTGGACGTCCAGCGGGGTTCGATGCCAGGAGCGCCGGGCGCATTTTGATTCGTTTTTGGCATAATAATATTCGTTTGGATTTATGATCAGCCCCCATGGGCGAAATCGGGGTAATCGGTCATGCCACCATCGACAAAAACGGTGCGTCCGGTCACATAGGAGGCAACGTCCGAAACGAGCACAACGACCATGCGGGCGATTTCGTCAGGCTCGCCAATTCGTTTCAGCGGGATTTTCTCCATCAATTTTTTCATGTTTTGTGGATTGTCCCAAACCGCGCGGTTGATGGGTGTTTTGATCGCCCCAGGACCGACTGCCAGGACGCGCACTCCGTAGGGCGCGGCTTCCTGGGCCAGAGTCTTGGTTAACATGCTGATGGCGGCCTTGCTGGACGTGTAGGCGCTGTAGCCGGACCAGGCGATTTCTTCGTGCACTGAAGTGGTGCTCAATACGACGCCGCTTTTCTGCGGCACCATGCGCTTGAGGGCTTCGCGGGCGCAGTAGAAAGCGCCAAACAAATTAATCTCGATCACTTTTCGCCAGGCTTCGATATCGGTCTTCCAGCCCATGGCACGTGGACCATCAATGCCGGCATTGTTGATGAGAATATCGATCCCGCCCCAAGCCTTGTCGATTTTCAGAAACATGTCCTCGACTGCATTGGCGGCGGATACATCGGCTTGGATTGAGATGGCTTTGCCACGCTTTTTTTTGATCTTTTGCAGGAGCTTGTCCGTCGCCTCGGGATGCGCGACATAGTTAATCGCCACTTTCGCACCGGCCTCGGCCAGAGCCAGCGCAATGGCCGCGCCGAGTCCGGAATTGGCGCCGGTGACAAGGGCGCATTTATTGTCAAGTCTGATATTCATGGGAGTCTTTGTGTTGATGAATGGATTTCGGCTCCTTCGAATGCTGCTGCGACAAACGAAGCTGAACAATATTCGGCGGAAACGGAATGCTTACGGCCCAGTTTATGGCCACCTCAAGCTTGCGACTGATGGTCGGCAGCTTCGCCAGGTAAATTCCCCGCCATAAGAACCACGCGAGGAAGCCGGAAAGTTTTACTCCATAAATGACCGCCACAGCGTTGTGATGACCAATGGAGGCAAGCATGCCTCGCGAACGAAAAGAGAATGGCTTCGTTGTAACGTCTCGCAAAGCGCATTCAAGATTTTCCGCCAACTGGCGGGCCTGCTGCATTGCGAACTGCGCCGTCGCGGGGGATGGCTTGCCATTGTAGGCGTTGGGCACAAGCGAACAGTCGCCCAAGCTCCAGAGATTCGCGGTGCCTGTCACTTTCATGTCCGGGTCGGTCGGCAATCGGCCTTTTTCCAGCGGCAATCCCAAGGCTTTGATAAGTGGATGCGCCTCCGTGCCCACCGTGCAGACAATCATTCCCGTCTCGATCCGTTCGCCCGAAGTCAGATGCACCGCGAGCGGGGTGGCTTTCTGGGCAGTTGTTTGCAACTGCACTTTGATTCCGTTTTGCCGGAGTTTGTGCAACGTAAACCCGGATAATGATTCGTGATGCAGTTCCGGCAGAAGGTGCCTGCCTTTATATAACAGAACGACGCGCGGGGTCTCATTTTTCAACTCTGGATAGAACCGTCGGGTCGCCCGCATCAGGTCGGCAATATGCCCCGCCGTCTCCACACCACTAAAGCCGCCGCCAATGACGACAACGGTGAGCAACCGCTGGCGCGCCTCCCTTTGGGGTTCAGTCGCGGCGGTTTCGAAATTGCCGATCAAGTCATTGCCCATGACAATGGCATCGATGACCGTTTTCAAGGCGTAAGCCCGCGAAGCCAGACCGGGAATTTCCTCGAGATTTGCCGTCGAACCGCATGCCAGCACCAAATGTTTGTAGCGCATTGCAGCCGCCGTTCCGTCCCGGCAAACATAGTGCGCTTCGTTATTTTCCCGATCAATCCGGCTGACTTGCGCCTCCAGCCACTTGGTACGCCGGGTCAATTGGCGTCCGGCCACGACGACATGCAGGGGAGAGATGGTGCGCCCCACCACTTCCGGAAGCATGGGAGTAAAGACCAGATGATTTTCGGCGCTGAGAACGACGATTTCCATCTGCGTCGGCAGCAAGCGTTCGAGGCGTTGGGCCAGGGTTACTCCGGCGAAGCCGCCGCCCACAATCACAATTCTCTCGGAAAACTCTGTCGCGACTGTTTTTTGTTGCATGATTATGGATGTTGAATTTTACGTGATTACAGGAATGCAACGAGCAGCGACAATGGCAAAAATACCCACAAAAATAATACTTGAGATCACCCCCAAATCAAAAAGAGCGCGGGCTTCGGGCGAATCGCGTTCCAGAACTCGCTTTACGGAGCCGAAGGCCAGAAATTGGCATACACAATTCTGCGTCATATCTCGCATTAATAGGGTTTCGTTTATGGAAGAGCCGTTAGGGTCTCGATGGGAATATTAGGCGTGGGACGTTTGCACTTCATATAAGGTGTTCACCCCATATGCCCGTTGAGCATATAATTATAGCTTTAGCAGACGCGACATTGGCCTGGCGCCTCCAGCCGCTTGGACTCCGGGCTTCCGAACGCTCACCGGGAGCCACAAGAAAAAAAGTTATGAACACAAATCATTACGACTTTATCATCATCGGAACCGGCGCTGGCGGTGGCGCTCTCGCACAACGTCTCGCTCCGAGTGGAAAACGTATTCTCATCCTTGAACGCGGCACATTCCTGCCCCGCGAAAAAGAGAATTGGAATACCAATGCGGTCTTCATCGAAAACCGCTACCACACGACTGAAGTCTGGCAGGACAGCGAAGGCAAACCTCTCCATCCGCAAACGGCCTATTGGGTCGGGGGTAATACGAAGGTCTATGGCGCGGCTTTATTTCGGCTGAGGGAGCGTGATTTCGAAGAAGTCAAACACGAAGACGGCATCTCACCAGAGTGGCCGTTGAAATACCGCGACTATCAGTCCTTTTACGACCAAGCCGAGGTGCTTTATCAGGCCCATGGCGCGCGCGGCTCCGATCCCACGGAACCACCAACCAAGCAACCTTACCCGCAGCCGCCAGTCAGTCACGAGCCACGCGTTCAGGAAATTTACAATGAGCTTGCGGCCGGAGGCTATCATCCTTTTCCCTGTCCCGTTGGCATTAAACTCAACGAACGGGTGCCCTGGCAGAGCCAATGTATTCGCTGCGACACATGCGATGGCTTTCCCTGCTTGGTCGAGGCGAAGTCAGACGCGGACAACAATTGCATCCGTCCCATCTTCGAATTGCCGAACGTCACCCTCCTCACTGACGCCTATGTCGCGAAACTGACTACCAATCCTTCAGGGCGCGAAGTGACCGGTGTAGAAGTGGAATTCGAGAAAGGAAAGCGTAAAGAAACTTACGCCGCCAACATCGTGGTCGTCGCCTGCGGCGCGATCAACTCCGCCGCGTTGCTGTTGCGCAGCGCCAACGCCTCGCATCCCACTGGTTTGGCGAACTCCTCCGACCTCGTCGGGCGCAACTTCATGTTTCACAAAGCGGCGATAGTGCTTTCGATTGGCCTGAAACCAAATCCCAGCAAGTACATGAAAACGGTGGCCGTGAACGATTTTTACTTTGGCGAAAAGGATTATCCCTATCCGATGGGCGGCGTTCAATTAGTCGGTTCTTTCAAATGGGAAATGATGAAAGGCGAAGCGCCACCCTTCACACCACCCGTGGTTTTGAAGACCATGAAGTCTCACTCCGTCCCGTGGTGGCTTACAACGGAGGATTTGCCGAGTCACGAAAATCGCGTCCGCTGGATCGCCGGAAAAGGCATCCAACTCGATTACACGCCCAACAACGAGCGGCCCTACCAGCGCCTGACCCACCGTTGGAAGGAAGTGTTAAAACAAGTGGATGGCGGACATACCTATGTGCCCGAAGAATTCTATCTGAAGAAATCCATTCCCCTGGAAGGCGTTGGACATCAGAACGGCACCTGCCGGTTCGGATCGGATTCGAAGAATTCGGTGTTGAACCTCGACTGCCGCACGCACGACATTGACAATCTTTACGTCGTGGACGCTTCGTTCTTCCCTTCGTGCGGAGCTGTGAACCCGTCCCTGACCATAATCGCCAACGCCCTGCGAGTCGGCGACCGCTTGCTGGAACGTTTGAAATAACAGTCAAATGGCGCAACGGACCGAAATCATAACTGTTTACTCCGCCGGCCTGATTCAAGGCGTGGCGCTGGTCACGTTCCCGGCTGCGAGCGCCGTGTTTACCAACCCAAGCGACTATGGCCTATCGAGCACAGAATACGGCGCCATGTTTGTGCCGCAGGCCGTCATGGCAATTGTTTCTTCTCTGCTAGGCGCGGGACTCAGAAAGCGGCTCGGTGCCAAATACATTTATTTGCTGGGGCTGTTTTCCAATCTGCTGGCCATGACCTTGCTCTTGGTGAGCCGGTTTGTGATGAAGGAACATTCGTTGGCTTACGGAGTCTTGCTGGTGGCCACGACCTTCATGGGAATTGGCTTTGGCTTCACCGTGCCCGCGTTAAATACGTTTGCGGCGGCGTTTTTCCCCAAAAAGGTGGACCGCGCTGTGCTGGTTCTTAATGCCCTTTTGGGTTTGGGAACGGCACTTGCCCCAGTCTTTGTCGCACTGTTTGTTGGGTTCGGAATCTGGTGGGGCCTGCCGATCCTTGTTGGCGTTTTGATTCTCGGGCTGCTGTTGTTCAGCCTCAGTCAGACTTTGATTACGGACGAAGCGCCTGATGCTGCACATGCTCACAAAGGCAAAAGGAAATTGCCCGCCAGGTTTGGGATATTCGCCACTTTTGCGCTGCTTTACGGCGTGTGCGAAACCATGAACGGCAACTGGGCGGTGCCTTATGTGACAAAACATTTAGGCGCCAGCGCATCCGTTGCGTCGTTCGCCCTGGCCATTTTTTGGGGCATGGTGACCATCGGACGTATCTTGTTCGCCAGCATCGAAAAATGGTTTCCCGAAAAGTTGGTTTGCCGTGTATTGCCGTTCGGGGTCGCAGGCGCTTTCGTTGCCACCGCTTGCGTGCCAAAAACCGATCCGTCCCTTGGGATTCTGACGTTTGCTCTAGCCGGTCTGGGTTGTTCGGCGTTGCTGCCGTTGACTATCAGCTTTGGCCAAAAGGAGCTGACAACTGTCGCCAATTCGGTGGCGGGCGGTTTCATTGCCTTCTATCAGGTCGGCTACGGTATTGCTGCTTTCGGCGTTGGCCCGTTGCAAACGTGGGGGGGCTTAAACTTGAACGTCATTTATGGCGGAACTGCAGCGGTTGCACTAGTGATGTCGGTGCTATCTTTCATGATCACGCGACCCCCCCCCCGACGGCACGAAATCTAGTTATTACGAAACTGAAGGCTAAGCGCCCTCAGCACTGATGAATTTTACACCACTTCATACCACTCTTGGTTAAGGACAACCATTATATACCACCGCTTTTTGAAATGGGCGGAAGATGATATTCATAAAGTCCATACTGGGAAAGACATGCAAAACACCAAGGAATTGATACGAGGGTTCGGTTCCGCCTGTCCCGCCGAAGCCATGGCGAAGGAGGATTCACCCGCTCCATTAATTATCGACGGCTTTCCGCTCGCACTATGGCGTTTCAATAAATAGTGTAGCCAGGACTATTTCTCCAAAGGGCTTCTGAACAAACAAGGGTGGGGACGGCTCGCCGATGCGTCCGCGGGCGACTTGGCGAGGCGCCCTATCTCCAATGAGGCCAATTGGCGCGGTGGCAGCTTGTGGGTTCTTAGGACGCCAGCCGCGCTACAACAAGTGTCAATCAAAACAAGTGTCCGTTCTGACACTTGCACTTGCACAATCGGGAATACTCTTTTTAAGGATTCCCGGGCGGAGTGGTCTTTTTGGACTCTTCTGTCTTGGTCAAGGTGCCATCCGATGACTGGGTCACGGTCTTCTCCTTCGATTTAACAGTGCCGTCGTTGCTGACGGCGCTGGTTTTATCGCTGGAAACCTCTCGGTCGCACCCGACCAGTAGAGATGACAACGCCAAGGCACACATTACCACGCACTTTACAATTAGTTGATTCTTCATGGAGGTAACATACGCGATCGGCTGGGGATTGTGTATGGGGTGATACCCTACCTCCGCTCGCTCAGCCGAAAGTTGGAAACCAAACCAGGGGTGTGGGGTGAAGACCCCATAGCAAACTTACAGCGGGATGTTATCTTGTAGCCATGAATCCTATATTACTCATACTTGTTCTTCTTCTTGTGTTCGGCGGCGGCGGGTTTTACTTTGGCGGACCTGCCGTCGGTGGCGGAGGGATTGGTCTGATCCTGGTAGTCTGCCTTATCATCTATTGCCTGGGCGGACTGCGCACGAAAAGATCATAGCCTGTTGAGACCGTGCTGGAATATCTTGCGGCCGGCCACACTTTTGAGGCCCTGCTGGCAAAGTTCCCTGATCTGGAAGGCGACGATTTGCGGGCCTGTCCCGTATTGGCCGCGCAATCTCTGAAGATTAAGAGCCGGCTTCTGGCGCTGAAATGAAATTCGTGATGGAGGGGCGGAAGACGGCGTCAGGTTTCTGGCCTGCAAAAGGAAAGACTCTAGCGTTTCAAAGGGTTGCCCCTCGGCGAAGTTAGTTTCCCACCCATGCAAGCCGGTTGGGGGGGGGGTTGGTGTGTTCAATTAAATTAAAATGAAATTGTCCCTAAAGCCGCATCATCTGAAACGCTACAAAGACATCGCCATGCTTTTCTTGAAGTATGGCCATTCTGATTTGGCCAGGGAATTCGGAGATGAGGCTGGCGACGATGAAAAAAAGCTTGCGACCGCCAAACCCGGCCAGCCCGCGCCGGAACAACTGGCGGACGATTTGGAAAAAATGGGGCCGACATTCATCAAATTCGGCCAATTGCTTTCCAGCCGCCCGGATCTTTTGCCGGAACCGTATTTGAAAGCGCTGGCGCGTTTGCAGGACAAGGTTAAACCTTTCCCACACCAACAAGTGGAGGAAATTATCGCCAGCGAACTTGGCATTCGCATGTCAAAAGCCTTTTCTCATTTTGAAGAAAAACACTTGGCCGCCGCGTCTCTCGGACAGGTCCATCGCGCGGCCTTGCGCGATGGGCGTCCCGTTGTCGTGAAAGTGCAACGCCCGGACATCCGCAAACAAATCGCCGAAGATTTTGAAGTGCTCGAAGAAATCGCGGGCTTTTTCGACGAACATACGGACATTGGCCGCCGTTATCGTTTTGGAAAAATTCTCGCGGAATTCAAAAGTTCCATCTTGCAGGAGCTGGATTATCAGCGGGAAGCGTCCAATCTGACCACACTGGCAAATAATCTGAAGGAGTTTCCACACATTCTCATTCCGCTGCCCGTGCTCGATTACAGTTCGCGCAGCGTGCTGACGATGGATTATGTCAGCGGAACAAAAATCACGGCGTTGAGCCCCATCGCGCAACTGGACATCAACGGCGATGTTCTGGCCGAGGAACTTTTCAAAGCCTATCTGAAACAGGTGTTAATTGACGGCTTTTTTCATGCCGATCCGCATCCGGGCAATGTTTTCCTCACCGACGATGGCCGGGTCGCTTTGCTGGATTTGGGCATGACCGGGCGGCTCAATTCAAACATGCAGGAAAATTTGTTGCGGTTGTTGGTGGCCATCAGCGAAGGCAACGGCGATGAAGCGGTCAAGATTATCCTGCGAATCAGCGAAACCGCGGATGACTTCGACGAGGAGGAATTCACCAAAAAAGCGACGGAATTGGTTGCTGAACAGCGGAACCAGACCTTGAACCGCCAGGACGTGGGCAAAGCTTTGATGGAAGTATCAAGAACGGCCGCCCAAACCGGCCTTTATGTCCCAACCGAATTGAACCTGCTTGGAAAAACCCTGCTGCAACTGGAAGAGGTGGGGAAAAGCTTATGTCCGAATTTCAATCCCAACGCTTCGGTGCGCCGGAATGTCGGCGAACTCATGACGACCCGGTTGCGCAAAGGAGCCACGCCGGGACATTTATTTGCATCATTAATGGAGATGAAAGATTTTGTCGGCGGTCTGCCCGAGCGCGTGAACAAGATTTTGGATGCCGTGGGCAATTCTGAATTGGAAGTGAATGTCAAAACTCCCGACGCGCGCCATTTGCTGAACGGCTTCGAGAAGATCGCCAATCGAGTCACCACCGGCATTCTTCTCGCTGCCCTTATTGTAGGAGC
>Ga0182024_10010211_pt1 | contig 19202 bp, 15 predicted proteins | sample P32metaG_FD_120480 | JGI IMG/M metagenome (GOLD analysis project Ga0182024, IMG submission 120480) | Permafrost microbial communities from Stordalen Mire, Sweden - P3-2 metaG (Illumina Assembly) | ecosystem: Environmental > Terrestrial > Soil > Wetlands > Permafrost | place: Sweden: Stordalen... | reverse complement strand
GCGATGCCAAATGTCGTATTCCTCGCATTCGTAGGCAATGGGCGGTCTCGGTCCGACCAGCGACATATCGCCTCTGAGGACGTTGATGAATTGCGGAAGCTCGTCGAGACTCGTCCGACGGATAAATCGTCCTATCCGCGTAATCCGCGGATCGTTCGTCATCTTGTAAACTGCCTTGCCCCCGCCCTCCGCTGTCCCATCATGCTCGCCTTTGATCACGCGTTTAATGAAAGTTTGATGAATCTTGTGGTCATTGTTCGCGTACATGGAGCGGAATTTCAGGAAAGTGAAGGTTTTGCCGAACTGGCCGAGACGCTCTTGCTTGAAAAAGATTGGTCCCTTGGAACTCAGCTTCACCAGCAGAGCGACCAGGAGAAACATCGGTGACAAGAACAAAAGTGCGCTCGCGCTTCCAGCGATGTCCATCAACCTCTTGATGACGCGCGCCCAGCTCTGTGCTTCATTGCGATGGAGAAGATCCGGATAGAAAGCCGGATTGCCTTGAGTCGTATCCTGCTTCCAGTCTTCCGGGAAAACGTGCAGAGAAATACTGATCTGGCTAAAGTTCTTCAGCGTGAGGTTGTTGCTCAGCGTCTCGCTGACCCGGTTCATCACGGTGCTAAGAATCGAACCCCGCCCATCGATGCTGATTTCCGTGAACATAACTCCCACGACGGAGTGCGTCTTGTACCAGCCCGTAACGTCAGTTTCACGCGTGACCCGCGACAGGGCGGATAGAACCTGGCCGAGCACTCGTCCGTTCGGTTCGGAAGGCAAGCAGTTTCCCGCGTCCAAAAGCAGGAGCAGGAACGGTTGGCGGGAGCGTTCTGTTCGCTTCCTCTCCACTGCGATCATGCGACGAAAGGACGGTTCATCCAGGATGCTGCACTCGCGATCGGCCACGGGCTGAACCGGAGGAGGAGCGATAGTTGGCCTTGAACGACGTAATTGCACGACTTTTTCCTCTAGTTCTGGTCCGCTCAGTTCTGCGGGAGGAACCAATACATCGCTGTTCAGATTGGACATTTGGTTGTTGGAGAGAGAGGAGGAGAACCGTCTTAAAATTTGACCGTCGAGCGTTTCAGCTTGCTACCAGCTATTTTCCCTGGCCAGTGCTACGGTTGGTCTGCAAGTTGTGGCAGCACTGACGGATAGAGCGTTTCGTGCTCGACCATCACGCCATTCGAAGCGTTCCCTAGTTGGAATTCACGGTGGATACTAGTGAGCGCGGCTTTCGTGTCTCTCTTGGCTACAACCAGGGAAAGAGTGCACTCCGTGGAGCCTTGAGCGATCGCGACGATGTTTACGTTTTCCCGATCCAGAGCCTTGAACGTGCGGCCGACAAATCCGCCTACACCGCGCATGCTCTGGCCGACCACAGCTACGATTGCCACTGTCGAATCGACCGTGATGTGTTCCGTTTTCTCGTGTGTCAGTTCATGTGCGAACTCGTGACGCAGGGCCTCAACTGTGCACTTCGCCAGCGCGGACGGAATCACGAGGCATAAGTCATTTTGCGAGGAGGATTGCGAGATCAGCAGGACATCGACTCGAACCGCGGCCGTGGTCCGGAATGTGCGGCCCAAAACATCCGGCACTCCAACCATTCCCGGGCCTCCAACGGTGATCAGCACAACGTCATTGATCGCCGTGAGGGCCCTCACTCCTCCAGCGCTCGGAGGGCCTGCCGGCGTGATTTTTGTTCCGGGACGTTCCGGAGTGAATGTGTTGCGGATCCAAAGGGGGATGCCGCATTGCATGACCGCGCGAAGAGTTTTCGGATGAAGCACCTGGGCTCCGAAGTAGGCAAGTTCGGCCGCCTCTCGATAGGAGATTTCGGGTATCGTGCACCCGCCTGACACCAGGCGTGGGTCGGCGGTTTGCAGGCCGTCCACGTCCGTCCAGATGATCACTTCATCCGCGTGCAGAGCCGCGCCCAAAATCGTCGCAGAGTAATCTGAACCGCCGCGGCCGAGGGTCGTGAGGACGCCCTCCGCAGTAGCGCCGATGAATCCGGTCACTACCGGAACAACATCCTGATCCAGGAGTGGACGCAGCCGGGCTTCGCAGCGGTCCTGCGTCAGGTCCATACACGGGTCAGCAGAGCCATGACACGAGTCCGTGACCACGAGTTCCGTGGCTTCAATCGCTTCACTCGGCACTCCGCGCTCTGCTAGCGCCGCCGCAACGAGAGGAGCAGAAAGGCGCTCGCCGAGAGCCGAAATGGCATCACGCGAGCGCAGCGTCAACTCGCGGAGGAGAATCGTCCCCTGGCAAAGGCGGTCACCTTCTTGGAGCAGTTCGTCCATTTTGCGATCGATGCGGGTTCGTTCCGCAGCCGAGTGGATGAGCGCATTAATCGTCTCTTCGTGCTTCCGGCGGATTCCATTGAAAATCGAGGCGACCGGAGCGTGAAGCCCGGCTTCCGAATGCGTGGCTGCCTCGACCAGTTTGTTGGTCACGCCACTCATTGCGGAGACGACCACTACGACCTGACTCTCTCGCGAAGCAGCTCGGATAATTTCGACAACCTTTGCGATGCAGGACGCGTCGCCCACCGACGTCCCGCCAAATTTCATGACTCGAAGCGGCTTCTTCGGACTTTGGCGCACTTCCGTTTGAAGCGGGTGATGCTGCAGGAAGCGTCTGCTCTGCAAGCCAGCGCGAAGGGGACGATTGTTCAATGGAGTTGTCATAGGCGCGGGAGGCGAACGGTAGAAGTAGAAAGACTCGGCAATGGGTCTTGATGAGTATCCCGGAGGTTCATTTTCCAGCGTTTGCGAAGACAGGCGCGAAGCAACTCGGGTTCTTCCCACGGGACGTCGTGGTAATTCGAACTCAAAAACGTGCTGGCTGGATCCCTCATCCATTCCTGGGGAAAAAGCGTGATCGTGTCGTCCTCGGTCACCTTCGGGGCGGCATGGAAAGGCTCCCCGGACACGGCTGAGTACAAGGCCGCAGGAAGATCACGCCCGGGTCCGAGCGCCAGATGTCCAACCTGAGTCGCGCGCGGATTGATTTCAATCAGATGCGCGTTTCCAGTTTCTGCTTCCAGCATGAAATCAAACCCGTGTATCCCTGAAAGATTGAGCCGGCGAACCATCTTTTCAGCGGCCACCGACATTTCAGCGTTTTCAATCAAACGAATAACGCTTGAGGGCCCTGCCGAACTGCGCTTGTTGACCACCTCAAAGTGAAGACTCGCGAGGACGGCACCCTTCCAACAAGCGACCGTACTGGTTGTCTCACGCCCTGCAACAAACGCCTGCGTATTGACAACGGATCGATGACGAAGCAGCGAAGGCCAGACCAAACTCTTGTCTTGGTCCATCAGAGCCCGCTTAGCCGCCCGCGCCAACAGAGGGGGCGCTTGCAGGTCACGAAAGGCGCGTTCGGCATCTTGGAGCGTAGCAACGACCCGGACGCCCTCGCCACCCGAGGTGCCGTTCGCCTTCAGAACCGTCGGCAAACCCGTTCGCGCGATCCATTCTCTGAGGTCGTTAAGATTCGCGATCACCTCAGTTTTCGGAGCACGGATACCTTCCTCCAGTGCCAGGTCCATGAAGGCGGTTCTCGCATAAACCACGGGAAAACTCTCCGGCGAACCCAGCGAGCGCTCGATCAGCGCGCGAACCCACTGGCCTGTTTTCCCGCGTCGCCGTTCCCGATTGTAGAGGTGGTGTAAGTGACCAGTGGCCAAGTCATCCCCTGGAACGATGAAATCCGGCTTCGCTACTGCGATCGCATCCGCGAACGACTTCAACGGCATCAGGCCGCGGTAGGCGTAGGTGCGGCGCACAGTGTTCATCCTGCACAGCGGATGTCCAGCAGGACAGACGGCGTCCACAAAGCACCCTGCACCGGCCAAAGCCATGGCCAGTCGGGCCGTCGGGAACCAGCGAGAGGTTGTGGCTATCAGGAAGGTCGGCTTCACCGCTATCCCAGCCTCCTGGCCTCGTCAGCCGCTACAATTTCCGCGTACAAAGGCGGGGCACTCGCGCTCGGCAAGATTCTTTCCATGATCTGTTCCTCCGGAAAGACATGGAAGGAGATGCCCAGCTGGGTGAATTGCTGCGGTGTCAGATGGCCTCGCAGGGTGCCGCTCATGCGGGCCATGATGGTCGCCAGAATCGGGCTTCGATCCTCAATCGCGATCTCAGTGAACATCACGCCCACTACGGACTCGTCCCTGTACCAGCCGGTCACATCTGTGTCTCTGGTGTTCGAGTCGAGAACGGACAATATCTTGCCAAGCGTATTGCGAGTCTTTTCGGAAGATAGCGGACTTTCGAGCTCAAACAGGGACAGCAGAAACGGCTTTCGCGATCGTTGCGCTCTTTTGGTTTCGAGGGAGAGCATCCGCCGAAAGGCTTCCTCGTGCAAAATACTTCGGTCCGCAACCGAAACCAGCCGTTGAAGAGGACTTAAATGCGAACCATTAATACGACTAAACCGTGCGTTCACTATTCCCTCCACATGTGCGGCTTCGTCTTCTGAGAGCGAGCCGCGTCACTTGGCAATTGCATTGCCTGCTTAAATTGTTTTGGGGGATGTAAAGTGCTGAAACACGTCCGCAAACTACTTCGGGCCGCCTACTTGTTCAATTCGTCCGATTCGGGGGAGGATGTGGGGGAAGTATAATGCTGGTAGTAATCGCTATGCGCTGCGTCAGTTGAACCGTTCACCAAAGCGCCTAGCAACTTCTTCGTCTCAAGTGCCGCGAGTCCTCGCTGCAGCTGTTTTTTCTCCGTCACTCCTGGCCGGGTGACCAGCAACATTCCATCCGCCAATCGAGACCAGAGGCTCGCGTCCGCCAATGGCAACACCGGTGGAGAATCGATGACGATCCAGTCGAACCATGCTTCCAACTGCTCCATCAACAGGGGCAACTTTCCTGACTGCATCAGTTCCAGGGAATTTTCTGGCGCAGCCCCGGCTGGCAGGATCCAGAGTCCGAGACTTTCCAATTTGTAGATGTTGATGCTTTCGGTTTGTCCACCGAGCCACTCGCACAGACCCGGAATCTTGCCGATCCCGAATTTGTTCGCCATAGTCGGGCGGCGGAGATCACCTTCCAGCAACAGGGTTTTCTGCTGTCTTCTGCGAGCCAGAGTGCAAGCGAGATTCGCAGAGACCGTGCTCTTTCCTTCCTGCGGGATGGTGCTGGTAATAAGAATCTTTTTCAGAGGGCGATTCTGCCGAAGCTGACGCAAGCGGACTGCGAGAAAACGAAATTTTTCCGCGCCCAAACTTCCTTCCTCTGCAACGGAGACCAGGCGGCTCTCTTCCCGAATCGAGACCCGCAGCACGGGGCAGCGCTCCATGTCCTCGGTTGCGGGAGCCGGAGGGTTCGAATCGAACGCATCCGCACAGGGCCGCTGTTCAGCATTCAGAGCGGAGTCGCGCATCTTCTGTTCGGCGGACCGCAGCAGTTCTGTGGCCAGAGCCAACCCGGGACCTTCGGCCCCGGAGTTCTCCGCCTCCGCCCTCTGTAACGCGTCAAATATATTGCTCATTGTTCAGACACCCGTAACCGCACGCGCGTTCTTATTTCTTCTTCTCTCTTTTGTTCGGCCTGCAGGTGGGCATAGAGCTGAAGTAACGTCTGGGCAGCTTTCCGCGCATCGAGTTCGTCGGAATTGCTTCGCTCCAGTGCGGGGGTTTGAATACCAAGGCGGAAATCGGTCGCGATATCATCGATGATGTCAGGGCTCACGCTGCGCATCTGTCTTGCATAAGCTGCGATCAACGCGTTTTCGCAGATGGTATTGATCAATCTGGGGAGACCCTGGGAGTGCTGATACACCGCGGCGATGGTCTCCGGCGGGAACAGTGCCGATGGGTACGGGCACCCTGCAAGCTGAAGCCGGCGCTCAATATATCCCTTCGTCTCATCCGAATTCAGCGGTAGAAGATGGGAGCGAAGGGCAATTCTTTGCTTCAGCTGCCGCAAGCTGACGGAGTCGAGCTTTTCGTCCAGTTCGGGCTGTCCGACAAGCAAGATTTGCAGCAACTTCTCCTGCGGAGTTTCCAGATTGCTCAAAAGTCGGATTTCCTCGAGAATTTCCGCAGAAAGGTGATGCGCTTCGTCGACCACCAGGGCTGTCGTCAGATTCCGCTGGCTGCGCCCGATGACGTAATGCGCGATTTGAAGCAGCAATTCACCCTTGTTCTTGCTGGTGGCAGGAAGTCCGAGATCGCTGGCAAAGTATTGCAAAAACTCCACCGGAGAAAGACGGCCGTTAAATATATAAGCGTAGGCGACGTCCTTACTTTGCTTGAATAATTGCAGCACGTAGTGGAGCAGAACAGTTTTGCCGGTACCAACTTCTCCCGTCAGGACCACAAATCCTTTGTGCCGTCGGACGCCGTAATAAAGAGCGGCCAAAGCTTCGTTGTGCCTGCTCGTTGGAAACAGGAACGAAGGATCCGGCGTGATGTCGAACGGGTTGCGCTTCAGGCTGTAGAAGGACTTATACATTGGTGATTCGCTAACCGCGCAAGTAGCTAAATGCGGACCCCACCAAAATCGTAACACATACGAAAGCCCCGGTCGCCCATCCGATCCATAATCGCCGGTGCTCACGTTGTTCGTCCGCGGCGGCCGCAATGGCTGGGATTTCCGAGATCACCGCTACTGGCAATAGTTTTTGCAATTCCTTCTCGTCGTAAATCCGGTCATCCATCATTTCGAACGCTCCAGCTACTACAGCACCCAGAGCCAATCCGATTCCCAGCCCTATGCCACAGAATTTCAGGCGATTGGGGAAGTCAGGCTTTACTGGCAGACTCGGTGGATCAATGATCCGAAAACGTTCGCCCTGCTGTAACAATTCCATGCTGGTGGCCATGGCTGACTCATTCTTTTTCTTCAGGAGTTCATCGTAATTTGCTTTGGACTGCTCGTAGCCCCGCGTCAAATCCGAGAGTTGCTGCTCGCGCACCGGCTCCTGATTCAGGCGTGCCTGGTAGTCAATAACCTTCGCCTTCAAATCCGCGACAGCCCGCTCCCGGTTAGCTATCTCCACGCGATTGGACTGAAGCTGCCCTTGCAACTGCGCCATTGGGGAGGACGGGTCCCCCATCTCTGGGGAGGCCATGGTAGCGGTGGCTGCATTCGGATCGGCAGGAGTTGAGTCTTTAGCCTTCAGATCCGCGATGACGCGTTCTCTCGTCTTTTCGGTTTCGGCGATCTGCTGTTTGAGCTTACGAACATCGGGATGACGGTCTGTGTAGTGCGAACTGAGATCAGCCAATTGCGCTCTGAGCTTCTCCAACTCTGCATCTATCGCAGGTAAACCTACTGTCGTAGTACCACCTGCGGTCTTTGGCGCACCTTGCAGCGAGCGGTACTGATTCACTAACGTTTCGAGGTATACACGTTGTTGTTTGGCCGTATTCAGCGCGTCTTCTTCCGTTTGCAATTGCGATTGTAGGCCGGCCAGAATCTGCAGATTGCTTCCAACCTGCGCCGGCAGTTCGCCGGGGTGCAGCGCCTTGAACTGACGAATTTTATCTTCCTGGTCTGACAAAGTTTTCCGAGCTGTCTCGAGTTGGCTCTCGAGAAACTTCGTAGTGTCTTCCGACTGCTGCTGGCGGACTTCCAGATTCTCGTTGATGAACAAATTGGTGAGCTCGCTAGTGACCTGTTGGGCCAGATGGGGATCGCGCGATGAGTAGGAAACATTGAATGCGGTGATCTGATTGCGAGCGTCACGCACGAGTTCGATGTCGATATCTTTGCGCATGCGGTCAACTGTTTGGTCGGGTGACGGATGGGAATGCGCGTCTGCATAGAGATTTAACTGGTCGATGATATGCAAAAGCCGTGTCCGACTAAGAATCTGCTGTGTGATGCTCTGCATCCGCTCCTGCAAGTCATCGTTCACGTTAGGCGTAACGTAATCCTTAGGCATGGTGGCCTGCTCCACCAGGATAAGTGTGGTCGATTGATAGCGCGGAGGAAGAACCCAGCTTGCACCCCAGACCAGCGCCCATCCCAGGAAAACCGGTATCAGAAACTGGAGATGGCGACGCCGAACCATCCCCAGGTAGCGCTGGAGGTCGAAGCCTTCCGAACTTTGCTCGTCGAGATTGTCAACCATTGAATTTATCTTCCCAGCGGTCTGGAGAACTGATAAGAAATCGACACAAACTCACGATTCGTGTTAGGAGTCGCGGCCAGAACAGCAACGCCGCTGTAATCCTGGTGAAGGCGCGTATAACCAACCTGCACGCTAATGTGCTGACTCAACGCTTGTTGCAGCGAAGCGGTTCCTGATACTGTGTGTCCGTTCGTGGCTCCCGCGAGTGCGGAACCCAAAACATCGTTCTGTGCGTATCCGCCCGCAATCGACCCACTCAACCGCCGCGCTATCTGTTGCCGTATCGACCCGCTCGCACTATCCATCTTTACCGCTCCGCTCAATCCTCCCCCGCCGGAAATGATATGTGAGTAGCTCAGTGCAACGTTGGTCAAGCGCCCTTGCCAGCTCATACTGCCTCCAGCCGCCGGCGTCCACGCCCGCGCGGCGGGGATTTGAAGCTGCAGAGGCGGTTGCGGCGGCTGCACCGTATCCGAGTGTTGCGGCCCTCCGAAAAAGGAGAGTGAGACCCTCGACGTCGCATAAAGTGTGTAGAAAAAAAGAAGCGCGTGAGTCTGGGTCTCGTTCTGGCCCACAGTTGGATTCGACACTAGTCGCTGGTATTGGTAGGTAGCGCCGATGTAGTGCATCTTCGAAACCCGAAGCGAATAGAAAGCCGATCCTCCCTGAGAACTCGAATCAAACAGGCCGGGGACCTCGGCTTGGTTCGGATAGTGCAGATTCGAGAACGTTCCGCTGGCTCCGACCATTCCGTTGGCGGCGAATTGATAATTGAGGCCCACATTCCCGGAGTTGCTGAGGCGATCCGCAATCGGAGCGATCACCGAAAAGTTTGGCTCTTGAGTCCCGCCGGAGACAGCAGCAGCCCCTGCCAGATCCGGTTGGTTAAACACGTTGGAGCTTTTCTGGAAGCCATCTCTTGCGCTGAAAGTTACGTGCGGGCTCAGGCGGTACTGAAGGTCGATGGAAGCGTTCTGGTCCGTCTCATTCCTTGAACTCTCGCGCTGATAGAAAGTGAATCCGGGCGCGTAAGTAAAAACCCAGTGCAAGCGCGATGTCGTCTCGTCCAGCGCGATAAATGGCGCCACGGAATAGCTCAGATCGCTTACAGGTTGGCCGCTGATTGAGCCGATCGCATTATCGGTGTATGCGCTGGTAAATGCCAGCCCTCCACGAAGGTAGTTCGACCGTTCGCCCGAGCTAACCGAGGTCGGATATTCCTGACCACTTACGGGAGGCGGAGTCAGCATTCGACTGTCGTTATTGTCCGAGCTATTGGTGGGATTATCCGCACTGTTGGCCATCGCCGGTTGCGTGGATGTGCTATCCACTTGCGACCAAAGGGAGGCAGCGGGGAGCAAGAGCAACCCAACGCAAATTTGCTGAAACAGTTTCATGTTTACGGTACGACGATCGTGTCACGGGGCTGAAGTTTGATGTTCTGGGCTGGATTCCGGCCCTTCACAACTTCCTTGTAGTTGAAGGGCTGTCGCGTCTGGGTGCCGTCGGCATTCTGACGCAGTACATAAATGGATTTTTGTTTAGCAAAATCGCGGAATCCGCCGGCGAGAGCGATTGCATCGAGCACCGTTGCTGAGTTGCTGATCACGTACGAACCCGGCTTGCTTACCATTCCCAGGATGTTGAACTTCTGGCTGTTAATTTGCTGAACGATGACGGTGACTTCCGGTTCAGCGATGTAATTTTTTAGCCTTGCAGCAATTTCCTGTTCCAGCTTCAGAGGGGTGCGGCCAGAGGCCTGCACTTCTCCGACCAGGGGCAGCGAGATCTTTCCATCCGACCGCACGGGGATAGATCGCGATACATCGGGCTCTTTCCACACATTGATGGCCAACACGTCGTCATTGCCAATCACGAAACTGTCGTCGTGTGCCTTCGTTGCGGTGGCTTCGACATTCTGGGTGGGTTGAGAAGCGGTGGGGCTGGCAGCAGGCGGTGCTTGGGTTCCTGACCCGGCTTGCGCGAAGAGTCCAGTCGACGCAAAAATAAATATTGCGACGCCGAACATTGCGGTTCTACGCGAACTCCTCCGGTCCCTCGTCATCCCGGTCCCTTTACCTTCCGGGCCCATACTGATAGCTCCTCGACTCAACTCGCGTTTCCGTTCCCTTTGCCCTCAATCGAAACACCCGATCTGGTTTCCGACAAGGACGAGATATAGGACTCCGGAGCGCTCATCTGATACTGCTCAATCTTGTACAGGATCGTACGATAGCTTACACCCAATAAACGGGAAGCTGCCTTTCGGTTCCATCCAGTTTTCTGAAGCGCGGCTGTGATGGCATTTCTCTCGGTTTCCGATCGGACACTCTGAATCATGGATTTCAATGTAGTTGGTGTCGACTCGCCAACTTCAGCTTCCGAGCGCGCGCGGTTTCCGTTGGCTCTAGAAGCGAGTTCCCAGCCGCCCATGGAGAATTCTTCATCGCCAGCCACTAAGTAGCGTTTGACGAAGGTCTCTAATTCTCTCAAGTTTCCAGGCCAGGAGTGGTTCTGGCAAGCATCCAGTGCCGACTGAGTGAATTCTCGCTCAGGCAGGCCATAGTGCTTCGCCACCTTGTGCATGGTATATCGCAGAAGAAGTTTGATTTCCTCCTTGCGCTGCCGCAAAGCGGGTACATGGACCGTGAATGCGCTGAGACGGTAATAGAGTTCCGTATATAGTCGCCTTTCCGCGAGAGCACGGTCCAGCTTGTCGCTACTGGCTGCGAGAATACGTACATCCACTTCGACCGGCTTAGGATCACCGGACCGGACAAATCGCTTGTCCTGCAGCACTTTAAGCAGCCTGGTTTGCAGCGCGAGTGGCATCTGGGTGATCTCATCGAGGAAAAGCGTGCCTTTTTGCCCAATTTCGAGTTTGCCCAGGCTAGTCCGTCTAGCGCTTTTCGAAGATCCCAGGTGACCATTCTCCCTGCCGAAAAGTTCAATCTCAAGCAGATCTCCCGGCATCTCAGCGCAATTAACTCTTAAAAAGTTAAACCCAGAGTACACCGACATCTGGTGGATCAGACGGGCTACGGTGCCTTTTCCACTCCCGGGCTCTCCCAGAATGAGCACCGGAACATCGGCTTGCGCGAGTAATTCAGCCTGGGCGCGAAGCTGCTGCATGACGGGAGTGATACTGAGGAAGAATTCGTCTTCGCCCACTGATTCAATGTCTTCGCTCGCTATTTCCGCTTCTCCACAATCGTTCGACGATCCGAGGTGTCGGCGGACAAGGGATTGGATTTGTTCCTCAGTGACCGGGCGAATCAGGACGTCCTTCGCACCCATGCGGGTCGCCTCTTTCTGCCTGCCCGCATCCTCGGGATCGCAGAGCACGACGATCGGAAGCTCGGGGCGAAGCCTTCGCAGCCACGGTACGAGGTGGAGTCCCTCACCGTCCCCGCGAGGAATATCCAGGAATAGCAGATGGGGCGCGGTATCGGACTGCACTCGCTCCATCGCATCCCAACCGCTAGTCGAAGTTTCCAGATGCCAGGAGTTTGATTGCGCGGTAGAACCCAGCAGACGAAGAACCGAAACTTCGCTGCTTACGACCAGCAAGCGGACGGTTTCAATTGTATTGGGCGCCATGGGAAGTGGTTTGTTACCGCTGGGAAAGAGAACTGCTTCAGAAACTGTCAGGCAGGTTCGACTTCGTATCCTTGAACACGCACCGCAAGGGATCGCTGGATGGCATCGATTGAAATAACCAGCGTTTGGTCTCCATTGTGCGAAAGCAGTATGCCTTCCATACCATCGAGGGCACCGCTCCGAATTCGCACCCGTTGACCAATCTTCAGGAAGGGATGAGAGGACCACGGCAGTTCGGTTTCGACCAAACTCCGTACCGCGTCGATTTGTCCATCCGGAATAGGAGTGCCCTCGCCCCTGGCGCCGACCAGACTGAATACTCCATCCACGCGTAGCACGCGTAATCGTTCTGATCGATTGGGGGCGAATTTCGCGAATACGTAGCAGCTGAACAGCGGCACCTGCACGGTCTTCTTGCGATCGCTCCAACGATGCACTTCTGTGACCAGCGGCAGAAAGGCGGTAACGCCTCTCTCCTGAAGTCGCTGGGCCACAATCTTCTCGTGTCGCGGCCGGGTATGCAGGCCATACCAGCTCTCGGCCTCAGTTTCGACCTGAGGAACTGACTGCGAGAAATCCAATGATAAGCTGCTGACGGCCATAGCTTCGCCCTCTAAGTCACTCTTCTCGGAATGACCCCAAAATCAGAGACACCTAGCCAATTGTTTCGAAATCTCAGCGACGAGATTTCCGGGGGGGGACACCAACGGCCGGGACGCCGGGGGAGATCTGGCTTCCCGCTACATCAAATCCCTTTTCGTCTCAATGGGTCGTTACTCAATGTACTCGATGCGGTTACCGTTTCCTACTCCACTGAAGTGCCATAAAGCCGGATTCGGCGGCAGAACAACAATCGCTACTATGTCTATTGTAATTATGCCATTAAGAGCTATTTCTGTTGCCACTGGCGGAATATCATGTCAAATTGTGCTACTGGATCGTCAAACGTTACTAAAATTCTTCGCCTCGTCCGAACGCGAACGATAGCGCCTATGGGTAAGGGGGGGAGGAAACCACAACGCAAGTTCAAACTACACGGCCATTGCAGATGTCTGCAATGGCTAGAAGTACCCTTAGGACTACTTTCTCGTTTTGTGTGGTACTATTTACCTAATCGGTGGGACGAAGGGCTCTTTTAGGTCACTCTGGATTGGCACGTTTCATATCATTCTTAGCTTGATAAATATGATGCACGTCGTTGAATATAAACACGATATTAGAATATCGTGGTTCACGAGAGCGGCGCCCGTCTATTGGTGGCGGGCAATTCACACTACCTTGGTGCGCTCGTCACAAAGGTGAAAAGCATTGCAACCCCTAACGCGGTCTACTGACGCCATTTTTATTGCATTTGAGATTATACGAGGTGCCAAATGTTGAGCGATACGGAGAGTCGGAAAACCAAGGCCCGAGTGCTCGTTGCCGACAGCTCTCGCATACATACCCATCTGCTTGCCGAGGCCTTGAAGCGCGACGCACAGTTTGAAGTAGTTCCTTTCGACTCAGATTCCCGCCGCTTGGTATCCGCTGTTACCGGCTTGGAGATTGATGTGCTCGTGATCAGCGCCAATCTCGACCAGCAGCCTTCTCGTGGGTTTGAGGTCTTGCGCGAATTGCGCGCGGTCAGTCCTAACGTTCGAGCTGTAGTTTTGATGGACTCGTTAAACGACGAAATGGTTTTGAACGCATTTCGTGCAGGCGCCAGAGGTATATTTGGCAAGAGCCAGCCTGTCGAAGTGCTTTGCGAATGTGTCCGCTGCGTGCATCAGGGGCAGATATGGGCGAACAGTAGAGAGATGTCGCTAGCGGTGGAAGCATTGGCCAGCGCTCCTACCCTCAGGACCGTCAATTCGCGTGGCCTGAGCTTGCTTTCGAAACGTGAAATTCAGGTAGTTCATTGCCTGGCCGAGGGTCTGAGCAATCGCGAGATTGCGGAGCGCCTCAAGTTGAGCCAACATACAGTTAAGAATCACTTGTTTCGAATCTTCGAAAAGCTGGGCGTTTCCAGCCGCATCGAGCTTCTGTACATGACTCTAAGCAAGACTGGTCCGGGTGAATTGGGGGTAGAAGATTCGACGAATGCCTCGGATCGTGCCGGATTCCGCCATGAATTCGTTCTGCTTCAGAAGGCGGCGGAAGCGGGACTGCCAGTGGCGCAACTAGCCCTGGCCCAAATATATCTCGCCCGGCGAACTGGTCCACGGGACGCAGTTCATGCGTATACATGGTACCTTGTGGCCCTCGAACGAGCATCGCAGGCCAAGGAGCTCCTCACCAAGATGCTGACGGCCGAGCAGATTGAGGAAGCTCATAAAGAAGCAAGTGCGAAGCTTTCGCAGCCCGAGGCAGAAGTCAGCAGCGATTTTGAGTGGTCACCGACCAGCGATATACGACAGCGTTAACCACTCGTAGAGCACGTTATTTTAGACAAAAGGCGTGCCAGGTTCGGCACGCCTTTTGTTTCGTGAACTGGGGAGGAGTGATTTTGTCTAGCCAGCTGCAACAGTGGAAGTTTGCCGCCGGGACCGCATGAATATGGCTCCAAAGCAGCAAAGTCCAGCCAGGAAAAGATAAGCAAAAGCCGCTCCGCCCTCGGGAACTGACACTGCAATGAATTCCTGAGCCGCACAAACGTCGCTCCCAGCCGTACACAACTTTATAGGATAGGAGGTTCCCGGTACGTCAGGTGAGAGTATCTCCATGTTGTATCCGCCGGGTGGAACGGGGGGATGCCCGCATACGCAGTGCCGTTCGGTGTCCCATTCGCAGGTGTCCAAGCGCAACCCACCGACCCAAAAATGTCAGTGCAAAGGGTTCCATTTGTAGACAGGGGATGGCCATTTAGGTAACTCGCGACTCCGGATGGGTCAAACACAGCCCAGATGGCGAATGAATCTATAACCTGTTGCGTGAGCGTATTGGCAGGCTGAACAGAAAGCGGCAGACCAAGCAGTGCCACAGTGAGCCCTGCGATTTCGTTATACTGCGCCAAGGTGCCGCCCGCTCGACTCCATGACGTAGGTGTAGTGCCGAGGCTGGAAAATGGAGTGACGGTAGCAGTCCACTGATCGCCTATCGAAGTGTTGTCGCCAAAATCATCGCAGACGACCGGTGTATTGGTGGCTCCGCCTACGGTGGCGTAGTAGGGGCTTACATAAATGTTATCGTAGGTATTGCCTGGCGGTGGACCAGTCAAGGTTACGGAAGTTTGGGCAATGGCCCAAGTCCCAAAAGAAAGCACCGCTATTCCCCCCCACAAGAAAACTCGAATTCCCCTTTTCATGATCGGCCCTCGTCCTTGGTCATTTGAATGGGGGAGACTCCTAGTGCGAGTCTTATGGCTCTGCACTAGCGCTACTTTATCGCGAATTCGAAGTCTGTCAAGACTGATAATTCTTGCAACAAGTCGCAAACCCTTGCAACGGCCCGTCAGTCCGCAGGTTCCAGTGAGTAGCCATCTCCGCTACGTGCTCTTTGTAACCGAAATCGAGGACAAAAAAGGGGCGGGCAGCGCCCCTTTTTGCTCATTATGCCAGAAGCGGAGTGCAGTACCAGAGTTTCTTGTGGCGTTCCGATTGCTCCCTTATAGTTTCTGTGACAGACAAAAACAGCAATCTTTGTTTTTTGTAGGGAGGCTTTGTAGTGAAGATTTTTACCGCCATCCGTCTGACGTTACTCCTGGCTCTGGTTGCCGCTCTTTTTGCCGCATGCTCTCGTGACCCCAACGTGCGCAAGCAAAAATATTTTGAAAGCGGTCAAAGCTACTTCGAAAAGGAGAAGTTTACGGAGGCGGCGATTGAGTTCCGCAATGCCGTCGCGGTCGATCCCGCATACGCAGCGGCTCATTACCAGTTGGGAATGACTTATCTCAAGACTCAGCAGTGGTCACGGGCAAATCAAGAACTCGTCCGTACGATTGAGCTGCAGCCTGGAAACTACCCGGCTCGTATTGAGATGGCCAAACTGTTGATCGCTGCCAGAAACTTCCAACAGGCGCAGGATCAAGCGGACTCACTCTTACGGGAGCGTCCGAACGACGCGAAATCCCATTTCGTTGCGGCAAATCTGCTGGCCGCGCAGGCCCATTTTCCAGCCGCTATTCAGGAAATGCAGAAAGCGATCGCGCTCGATCCGAACGATTGGGATTCCTATCTGAACCTCGCGCTGATGCAATTGAGAACCAATCAAGCCGAGGCGGCCGAGTCAAATTTCAAGAAGGCGATCCAGCTCAATCCCAAGGCAATTGATTCGCGCTTGATGCTGGCGAACTATTATCAGGTGCGGAACCGGTTCAGCGAAGCGGAGCAGCAACTCCGCGAGGGCATGCAACCCGACCCCAAGAATCCGGAACCGGTAGCCGCGCTTGCCCGCTTGTACCTGGCGCAGGGCAAGAAGGCCGAAACCGAAGATCTTCTGCGGCAGGCAAGGCAGAATTTTCCCGACAACTCCGCCGGCTATCGCCTGCTGGGCGACTTCTACTTGGCCACCAATGACTTGGACAAAGCTACGACCGAATATCGAGCGCTGTATCAACAACACCCCAAAGACCTCCAAGTGAAGAAAAATTACACTGAACTTCTGATCTTTACTAACCGGTTGCAGGAGGCGCGCGAACTGGATGAAGAAATTCTGAAGGCGAATCCTAACGACAACGACGCTCTCATTTATCGTGGGCAGTTACAAATTCGGGCAGGGGATGCCAACCATGCCCTTGGCACACTGCAAACGGTCGTCAAGAACGATCCCAACAACGGGCTGGCTCACTACCACTTAGGCATCGCATTCCAGAAAATGGGAAACTTGGAGAGCGCGGAGAGCGAATGGCGGGTGGCGGTACGTTTGCGTCCCGATCTTGCAGATGCGCAACGCGATCTGGCCATATTGGCAATGCGTAAGGGGGACATGACGACCCTCGAACAGACTGCTACTCAAATCATCAACCTGCAACCAACATTGGCGGATGGATATGCTCTCCGCGCCGTTGCCGAGATCAATCAAAAGCAGTTCCTGGACGCAGAGAAAGATGCACGCAAGGCTATTGAGGCGGCGCCCGGCAACTCCGCCGGATATGTTCAACTAGGAAATTTGAACTTCGCTCAAAAACGATTCAAAGAGGCGGAGTCTGGCTACCGCCAAGCACTTGACCGAGACCCCAGATCGAACGATGCTCTCCGAGGCCTCATGAATACCTATCTGGCTCAGAAGCAAACGGATGCAGCGGTTGCCGCTGCAAACCTGCAGATCACCAAAGCGCCAAACAACAGCGGCTTTTATGATCTGCTGGGAACCGTATTGTTCCAGCAAAAGAAGGATCTGACTGGGGCCACGGCCGCGCTGACAAAAGCGGCACAGTTCGATAAGAACAATTCTGATGCGCGGATTAAGCTCGGTCAAGTACAAGCAGCCGACGGGCACGTCGACGACGCCATCACTACCTATCGGCAAGGGCTCAAGGACAATCCACAGGAAGCTACTTACTATGTTTTGCTGGGCCAGCTCTTACAGTCCCGGCGAGATTGGAATGGCGCGACCGAGGCATATCAGAAGGCACTCGCAATCAAGCCGCAAAATCCCTTGGCATCGAATGATCTTGCCTCTGTCATGTTGCAATCCGGTGGCAACCTCGACGTAGCCCTCTCGCTGGCGCAAACCGCTCGGCGTGGCATGCCAGATTCACCCAGTGTCGCCGATACGTTAGGGTGGATTTACTATCAGAAGGGCGCTTTCCGGTCGGCAGTCGACTCGCTGCGAGAAGCGTTAAAGCTGGGCCAAGAGAGCAATTCACCGGACAACCCCACGTTTCACTACCACCTCGGAATGGCGTATGCGAAAAGCGGACAGACTACACTCGCTCGCCAGCAATTACAGCAGGTCTTGAAGCTCAATCCCAATTCCAGCGACGCGGAGGATGCCAAGAAGCAGCTTGCGGAATTGAAATCTTAAACGTTCTACAAACAGCTCTAAACCGAAATGGGTCTCGGGCTGAGTTTCTTGACGCTCGCGCCATTTGGCGTTACCATAAGCGACAGAATGGTAAACGAACTCAGGGCCGTAGTCCGAGAGTTAGGCGGCGAGCACGCGCTCGGACGCGTTCTCTCCAGTGACCACGATATGCGCGATGCGATCCGGGAAGGATTTGCTCCAGCCGTGGTGGAAGAGTTGATGCGAGCTTCTGGTTTGACATTGAAAGAACTTGCCCGCGCCCTCGACCTCTCGCCTCGAAGCCTGCAGCGGCGACGGCGCAGTGGAAGGCTTGCGCCTTACGAATCCGACCGGCTTTACCGATTGGCTCGCATTGTCGCTGTTGCGGATGAATACCTCGGCGACCACGAGCGCGCAATACGTTGGCTCAAGCGTCCGAATCGCGCCCTTGGCGGCCTCGCTCCCGTGACGATGATCGATACTGAGTTGGGAGCGCGTCAGGTGGAAAGCATCTTGGGTCGCATCGCCTATGGCGGAGTTAGTTGAGTCGCATCTATCGGATTTTGCGCCGAGCGTATGCTCGTGCTCCGTTTGATGGTGAAGGCGCATACCGCTATGGCGGACGTTGGTCGAGTCCGGGAACGCACCTTAGTTACGCTTCGGAACACCAATCCCTCGCCATGTTGGAATATTTCGTGCATCTTGATAAGGAGGATCCCCCAGTTGACCTTGTTTTGGCCGTCGCAGAAGTCCCGGATGATTTGGCCCGAGAGCGTGTTGACGTCCGCGAAATACCTGCAAACTGGCGAGAATCTGCAGCCCCTCCTGAGCTCGCCCGGCTGGGAGATGAATTTGCGCAACGGGGAGAGCACTGCGTGCTCATAGTACCTTCGGTTCTTGCTCCCGCCGAAAATAACTGGCTGATCAACCCCCAGCATCCCGGCTACAAAGGGATTGACATACATGAAGTAGGACCGCTGAACTACGATCCGCGCATGTTTGTGAAGCAAACCGGCCACGGCAGGCGCAAGAGGTTTCAGAAGTGACACTGAGCGGCAAATGCTTCGAATGATAAGACTTTACTCTACTCGTTGCGGACTATCACATGGTGCTGACTAGCTCGAGTCGAGAATCAACCTCGAAATTGTCGCCGCTCTTACGCTTTTCCGTTCTCGGCGCGATTTCCTTGCTGGTGTGGTGGCGTCCTCTCACCGCTTCTCTTGCTCTGGCCCTGCGCGACAACCAATACACCCACATCTTACTGATTCTTCCCATTAGCATCACATTGATATACCTGGAATGGAAATCATCCGAAACGTCTGCGGAATCACGTTCGAGCTTTGGCTTGATTTTGCTGGTCGCGGCTGTGGCGGCGAGCATTGTCGCAAAATTGCAGATTTTCTCGCTCCGCCTCGATGAACAGCTTTCGATAAGCATGCTGGCGCTTGTCGCGTGGTGGATCGGCGCCTTTATCGTTTCTTTTGGCACTCGCGCTTTTCAGCGTGCTCTCTTCCCTCTTTGTTTCTTATTTTGGATTGTGCCTATTCCCGAGTTCGTGCTAAATCCGATCGTAAG
>Ga0182024_10010210_pt1 | contig 19203 bp, 18 predicted proteins | sample P32metaG_FD_120480 | JGI IMG/M metagenome (GOLD analysis project Ga0182024, IMG submission 120480) | Permafrost microbial communities from Stordalen Mire, Sweden - P3-2 metaG (Illumina Assembly) | ecosystem: Environmental > Terrestrial > Soil > Wetlands > Permafrost | place: Sweden: Stordalen... | reverse complement strand
TGCAGCCGCTCTTCAAGTGCTGGACCGGCCGCTGCCAAACCTGCCGACAGGTCGTCGATCTCAGCCTCCTGCCGCTCCGGCTCACCAGGCGAGATGAGAAAACATAACAAAGCACTATTAAAGCGTCTGACCCGCAACCAGGGCGGCCCGGACGCGGAGGGAGGAGAGATGTACTTTGGTTGTAGCCGCATGAGAACCTTCTCTATGTGAGGTGGGTCACTTGAGGCGGGTGCGGCTGGATGCGCTGCTGTCCGAGCGGGGGCTGTTCGACTCCCGCTCCCGGGCGGCCGCCTCGGTGCTGGCCGGCGACGTGCTGATCCTCCCCGAGCGCCGCCGGGCCGAGAAACCGGGTCAGCTGGTCCCCGAGGACGTGGAGATCGAGGTGGCCCGGGCGCCCCAGTTCGTCTCCCGGGGCGGCGTCAAGCTGGCCAACGCCCTGGATCGCTTTGGGCTCGATGTGAACGGCCGGCGCGCTCTCGACGTGGGCGCCTCCACCGGCGGCTTCACCGATTGCCTGCTCCAGCACGGGGCCGAACACGTCGTGGCGGTGGACGTGGCCTACGGCGCGCTCAACTGGGGACTTCGCCAGGATCCGCGGGTCACCGTGATCGAGCGCTGCAACGCCCGTTCCCTGACCCCGGCCGACCTCCCGTACGCTCCCGAGCTGATCGTGATCGACGTGTCCTTCATCTCGCTTACCAAGGTGCTCCCCGGGGTGTTGGCGTGCGCCGCGCCCCGCTATGACTGCCTGGCCATGGTCAAGCCGCAGTTCGAGGTCGGCCGCGGGCGGTTGGGGAAGGGAGGCGTCGTGCGCGATCCGGGGGCCCGGCGGGACGCGATCGTGTCAGTCGGCCGCGCCGGCTTTGGGCACGGCGCGGCCGTCGCAGGCTTCGCCAGCTCTGGACTTCCCGGGCCGAAGGGGAACCGGGAGACGTTCGTGTGGTTCACCGAGGCGGCCAGAGGAGACGGACTGAAGGATCTGGACGCGGCGGCACTGGAGGTGGAGGTTTGACACGGGTGGCGCGAGTCCTGACCCATCGACGGGTGAGCGAGACACGTCCGGCCATCGAGGAGCTCTTGCGTGAGGCCCGAGAACTGGGCGTCGTGCTGCGGTTCGATTCCGAGGAGACGGGCAAGCACGGGCTCGTGGCGGCCGAGGGCCTGGAGACGAACGCGGACGAAGACGATGGCGTGGAGTTGTGCGTCGTCCTGGGCGGCGACGGCACGATCCTCACCGCGCTGCGGCGGTATGCCGGGAAGGACGTGCCGGTGTTCGCGGTGAACTTCGGGGAGGTGGGGTTCCTGGCCACGGTCGACCGGGACTGCGGGTCGGTCGGGTTCCGGCGGGCGCTGAAGATGGACTTTGAGGTGATGGAGCTGCCCGGCATCGAGCTGCGCAACGACGGGCGGCACTGGATGGGCATCAACGACGTGGCCATCCACCGCAAGCCCGGCAACCGCGTTGCGGAGCTGGCCTATTCGGTCGGCGGCGACGAGGTGGGCCGGGTCCGCTGCGACGGCCTCGTGGTGGCCACCCCGGCCGGATCGACCGGCTACAACCTGGCCAACGGCGGCCCGATCATGGCCTGGGGGGTGGAGGGCTTCGTGGTCTCCTTCATCGCTCCCCATTCGCTGACCGCCCGGGCGCTGGTGGTAGCCCCCGTGGACGTGCTCACGGTGCACAACCTGTCCAAGGAGGAGCCTGTGGAGGCCGCCGTCGACGGCCGGCCGTCCACGGAGATCTCGCCCGGGGGGACACTCGACGTGTCGTTCGTGGCGTGCAAGGCCTGCCTGGCACAACTGCCGGGCGCCTCCTTCTACGGACGGCTGGCCCATCGGTTCGGGCGGCTGACCGCCGCGCGCTGATTTCTGTCGGGGCCGGCTGGTACACCGTGCCTCGTGCTGCATGAGCTTCGCGTAGAGAATCTGCTGTTGATGGAGCGGGCGGAGCTTCGCCTGGCTCCGGGGCTGAACATCCTCACCGGGGAGACCGGGGCGGGCAAGACGTTGCTGGCCCACGCGCTGGACCTGTTGCTGGGCGGCCGTGCGCGCTCCGGCGTCGTGCGACAGGGGGCGGGCGAGGCGTATGTGGAGGGGGTGTTCGAGCTGCCGGACTGGCTGGTTGGTGATGAGCGGGTGCCCTCGGGTGCCGTCGAGCTCGTTCTCGCCCGCCGGGTGTGGCCCGACGGGCGGACCCGGGCCTACGTGTGCGGGCGCTCGGCCACGGTGGCCGACCTGCGCGAGCTGGGCAGCCGGCTGATCGCCTTCTACGGCCAGCACGAGCACCGCAAGCTGATGCTGACCGCGGCCCAGCTGGACGCCCTGGACGGGTTCTGCGGCTCCGAGCAGCTCGCTCGTCGGGTCCGCGCTCTCCAGGCCCATGACCGCGTCAGGTCGCTTGCCGCGCGGGTGGAGGAACTGCGTGCGATGGCCGGGGCCCGCGATCGGGAGCTCGACCTGGTGGCCTTCGAGCTGCGGGAGATCGACGAGGTGGGCCCGAGCGAAGAGGAGGAGCGCGAGCTGCTCGCCGAGCGGGACCGCCTGCGCCACCTGGAGGCTCTGCGCTCGGCTGCGCTGGTGGGAGCCGAGGCGGTGGCGCCCGAGGAAGGGGAGGGCGCGGGGGCGCGGCTCGCGGCTGCCGCATCCGCGTTGGAGGGCGCCGCGCCGTTCGACGCGTCCCTGGCCCCGCTGGCCGAGCGCATGAACGCTCTGCGCTACGAGGCGGAAGATCTGGCCGGCGAGCTGCGCTCGTACCTGGCGTCGCTCGACGGGACCGAAGGCTCCGCTCGCAGCCTCGATGAGATCGAGGACCGCCTCGGTCAGTTCGCCCGCCTGGCTCGCAAGCACGGCGGCACGATCGCCGACGTCCTCGCCCACGCAGATCAATGCCGCGCCCGCAAGGCCGCACTGGATGGCTCCAGTGAGGCACTCGAGTGTGCCGAACAGGAGCTGTCCAGCGCGGCCGCCGAGCAAGCGTCCATTGCCGCGGAACTGCGGAGAGCACGCAACGAGGCCGCCCCCCAGCTGGCAGAAGCCGTCAGACACCGTCTGGCCGAGCTGGCCATGCCCGACGCCCGCTTCGAGGTGTCGGTGAGCGACCGGGAGGACGGGTGCGGCCCGCGGGGGGCCGATCTGGTCGAGTTCATGATCGCCACCGGCGCCGGGCTGCCGCTCGGGCCGCTGCGCGAGGTGGCCTCAGGCGGCGAGCTGTCTCGGGTGATGCTGGCCCTGCTCGGCGTGGCCCACGCCGGAGGCGGCTCTGAGGCCGGCGGGGAGCTGCTCGTCTTTGACGAGATCGACGCCGGCGTCGGCGGGCGCACCGCCCGTGCGGTGGGCGAGCAGCTGCGTGGGCTGGCCGAAGGCCGGCAGATCCTCTGCATCACCCACCTGCCCCAGGTGGCGGCGTTGGCCTCCCGGCACTTCACGATCGTCAAGGACGGGTCAGTGACGCCGCCGCGGACCTCTGTGTCGGCCCTTCTGGGGGATGCCGTGGTCGGCGAGCTGGTGCGGATGCTGGGCGCCGAGGACGGCGACCGCGCCGCCCGCGGCCACGCCCGCGAGCTCTTGCGGGCCGCCTGACCGCTGGCACCCCGGTGACTCTGGGGCACTTTCTGGCCACTATGGCCATTTTCTCCCCCAGAGTGCGGGAACTCCGCCCGTCTGACGTCCGCCCCCGCGGGTACCTTCGAACCCCAGCGTAAACTCGGTTAAAGAAGGACGCTGATCTATGACCCAGGGCGAAACCAAGTTCATCTTCATCACGGGCGGCGTCGTCTCGTCGCTGGGCAAGGGGATCGCCGCCGCCTCGATCGGGCGCCTGCTGCGTGCCCGCGGGCTCGACGTGCAGATCCAGAAGTTCGACCCCTACATCAACGTCGATCCGGGGACGATGTCGCCCTACCAGCACGGCGAGGTGTTCGTCACCGAGGACGGGGCCGAGACCGACCTTGACCTCGGCCACTACGAGCGCTTCACGGACGCCAACACCTCGCGGGCCTCGAACGTCACCGCCGGGGGTATCTACAACACGGTGATCCGGCGCGAGCGGCGGGGCGACTACCTGGGGGCCACCGTCCAGGTCGTGCCGCACATCACCGATGAGATCAAGCAGCGCATCCGCCTGATGGCCGACTCCAGCGATGTCGACTTCGTGGTCACGGAGATCGGCGGCACGGTCGGCGACATCGAGTCGCTGCCGTTCCTGGAGGCGATCCGCCAGTTCCCCGTCGACGTGGGCCGGCGGCGCTGCATGTTCATCCACCTGACCCTCGTGCCGTACATCGGGCACGCCGGCGAGCTGAAGACCAAGCCCACCCAGCACTCGGTCAACGAGCTGCGGCGCATCGGTATCGCGCCGGACATGGTCATGTGCCGCTCCGAGGCTGTGCTCTCGACTGACATCCGGCGCAAGATCGCGCTGTTCGCCAGCCTCCCGGTGGAGGCCGTCGTGTCCGCCTACGACGTCAAGGACATCTACAGGGTCCCGCTGGCCTTCCACGAGCAGGGCGTCGATGACTACATCCTGGACGAGCATTTCGAGGTCTCGGTACCGGAGCCGGAGCTGGCGGGCTGGCAGGCGATCATCGACCGCGGCGCCGAGGCCAAGGAGGAGGTCACGATCGCGCTGGTCGGCAAGTACGTCCAGCTCGCGGACGCCTATCTGTCCGTGGTCGAGGCCCTGCGCCACGGCGGCGTGCTGCACGGCTGCAAGGTCAACGTGGAGTGGATCGACTCCGAGTCGGTCGGCAAGCCGGCGGTCGACGCACGGCTGCGCTCGGTCGACGGGGTCCTGATCCCCGGTGGTTTCGGCGGACGGGGCTTTGAGGGCAAGATCGCCGCAGCCAAGATCGCCCGGGAGGGTCAGATCCCCTACCTGGGGGTCTGCCTGGGCATGCACGTGGCCGTCAGCGAGTTCGCCCGCCACGTGGCCGACATGCCCGGCGCCAACTCCACCGAGATGGATCCCGAGACGCCCTTCCCGGTCATCGATCTGCTGCCCGAGCAGAAGGAGATCGCCGACATGGGCGGGACGATGCGGCTCGGCGCCGACCCGATCAAGCTGCACGACGGGACCCGGGTCCGCGAGCTTTATGACGAGGCGGTCGTCTACGAGCGCCACCGCCACCGCTATGAGGTGAACAACCACCTGCGCCGCCGCCTGGAGGCGGCCGGTCTCGTGTTCTCCGGCACCTCGCCCGATGAGCGCCTGGTGGAGGTGACCGAGCTGCCCCGGGATGTCCACCCGTTCTATGTGGCCTCGCAATACCACCCCGAGTTCAAGTCCCGTCCCGACCGTCCGGCACCGCTGTTCCGGGAGTTCGTGGGCGCTTCGCTGAACCGAGCCCGCGACGAGCATCGCTCGGACTCCGGCTCCACAGACCAGCCGGCGGCGCCGATCACCCAGTCGTGAGGCCGGTCCTCGGCGATCTCGAACGCCGGCGTCTGCACAGCACGTTCGAGACGCTCTGCCGTCTGGAGAGCCTCACCCGCCAGGAGCGTTCCGTGGCCGACTGGCTGACCCGCGAGCTCCGCGACATGGGGCTGGAGGTGGACGAGGATCAGGCGGGGGCCGACACCGGCTCCAATTCGGGAAACCTCCACGCGCGGATCCCCGGGCGAGCAACCCGGTCTCTGATGCTTTGCGCGCACATGGACACCGTCCCGCTGACCGCGCCGGTCGAGCCGGTGTTCCGCGAGGGAGGCTGGGAGAACTCCGGCGATGGCATCCTCGGCGCCGACAACAAATCCGCCGTGGCTGCGCTGGTGGAGACGGCGCGGCGCCTGACCACCGGCCCTGCGCCCGAGGTGGGGGTGGAGCTCGTGTTCACCGTGTGCGAGGAGAACGGGCTGAACGGCGCCAAGGCGTTCGACGTCTCCCGGCTGTCCAGCGAATTCGGCTACGTGTTCGACCACGCCTCCCCGCTTGGGGAGATCATCCTGGCCTCGCCGAGCCTCGTCACGATCGTGGCCGAGATCCGGGGTCGCGCCGCTCACGCTGGGCTTCACCCTGAGGACGGGGCCAGCGCCATAGTCGCCGCCGCCCGGGCGCTGTCCGAGATGCCGCATGGCCGGCTGGACGGCGAGACGACAGTGAACATCGGCACGATCGCCGGAGGGACGGCCACCAACGTCGTGGCCGAGCGCTGCCGGGTAGAGATCGAGGTCCGGGCGATCGAACCCGGGCGGGTGGAGGAGGTGGTGACCTCGGTCATCGATCACCTCCAGGACGGCGTCGACGCCGCTGCCTGCGACCTGGACGTGACGGTGCAGAGGCTGTTCACGGGCTACCGGCTGCGAGCGGCCGAACCTGCCGTCGAGCTGGCGCGGCCCGCTCTGACGGCGATCGGCTACCAGCCACAGATGATCAGCAGCGGCGGTGGCTCTGACGCCAATGCGTTCCGGGCAGGCGGATTCCCCTGCGTGAACCTGGCCAACGGGACCGAGCGCGCGCACGAGCCGACCGAACGGGTCAGCGGGCAGGCGCTGGAGGGGGGACTGGAGCTGGTCCTGGCTCTGCTTCACCAGGCAGCGGTCGGATGAGCGGGCTTGACCGGTTCGGGCTGATCGGCGAGGAGGTCGGCTGGGAGGGACACATCGTCCGTGCCGGCACCCAGCGCTTCCGGCACGCCGACGGGGAGGAAGTGACCCGCGACAAGGTGTGGCATCCGGGCGCCGCCGGCATCCTGGCCGTCGATCAGACGCACGTCTGGCTGACCCGTCAGCCCCGGGAGTCCGCCGGCATGCAGGCCTCCCTGGAGGTGCCCGCGGGAAAGCTCGACGTCCCCGGCGAGTCGCCTCTGGAGATGGCCCAGCGCGAGCTGAGCGAGGAGATCGGCAAGCAGGCCGCCCACTGGCGGGAGCTGTTCGCGTTCTACACCAGCCCCGGGTTCAGCGACGAGCGGGTGTGGCTCTATCTGGCCACCGGGCTGAGCGACGCCAGCGACGGAGCGCAGGCGGATGAGGACGAGCGCATCGAGACCGTGCCCTGGCCGCTGGAGGCCCTCGACGACGCGCTGTCCGAATGCCAGGACAGCAAGTCGCTGATCGGGCTACTGTGGCTGGCCCGCCGGCTGGCCACCGGCGAGCCGATCGAATCGCGCCCTGGATCCGTCGCAGCCGGGCATTGCTTAGGGAGTAGAATCGCTGCACAGGGTATTTCACCGCTTCTGCGAAGCGCTTCGCGCGGAGCCCCGTCGGCCGAGCACCCGAACGGCGACCTCACGGGCAGTTTCGTCCCCAGCGACGGAAGAGCCGTCCCCCATATTGAGCTGGATGCCGAAGGCGATCCCGCTCGGGAAGGTCACACATGCCAGTTTTCTTCTTTACGGTCGAGCAGCAGGAACGTGCGATTGTCGAACGGTTTGGAAAGTTCGTACGTGTCGCCGGCCCCGGGCTTCAGCGCAAGTCACCATTCGTGGAAAAGGTCGCCGGCCGGATGAGCCTGCAGGTCGAGCAGTTGAACGCGGATATCGAGACCAAGACCAAGGACAACGTGTTCGTGGTCGTCCAGCTCGCGATCCAGTACATGGTCGGCGCCGAGCCAGACAAGGTCAAGGACGCCTTCTACAAGCTCGACGACCCCGAGGTGCAGATGAAGTCATACGCCTTCGACGTGGTCCGCTCGCACATCCCGACGATGGACCTGGACGAGGCATACGCCGATGCGGACACGATCGCCAAGCACATCCAGGACACCCTCCAGACGCAGATGGCGGACTACGGCTACGCGATCATCAAGGCGCTGATCACGAACATCGAGCCCGACCAACGGGTCAAGGACGCGATGAACAACATCAACGCCGCGCGGCGCAATCAGGAGGCGGCGACGGCTCAGGGCGAAGGTGACAAAACGCTGCGGATCAAGAAGGCCGAGGCGGAGTCCGAGTCGATGCGTCTCCACGGCGAGGGGGTGGCGGCGGAGCGCAAGGCCAGTGCCGCGGGACTCAGGACCTCGCTCGAGGTGCTCGCTGACGAAGATGGCATCGACCCCATGGAAGCGCTGGGGATACTCGCTCTGACGCAGTACATGGACACGATCCGGTCAGTGGGAGAGCACGGAAACATGACCACACTGCTCCTACCGCACTCGCCGGCCGCGGTCGGCTCGTTGATGGATCAGATCCAGCAGGGGATGCTCACGGGTAACCTCGCCGCCGACGCCGCGAAAAGTGACGGGAATGGCATCCGCGCTCGCGCTTCAGTCCCACCGGGATCCTAAATCCCGGTGTGAGGGCCCCCGCGATGGTCGACGACAGCCAGGGGATGGTCGCGTTCCTCGGCGTGCCGGCTGACGATCGTCTGCTGAGCGAGGACCTCGTCAGTCTGCCCAACACCGAGCAACAGCCGGAGCCCGTCGTCTTGAGTCGACAGCACGATCGGCTCGTGGCCGGAGGATCGCTCCTGACCGCGGTCACGCTGGTCGGGGGGGTGGCACTGCTGCTGTTCGGCGGCTGGCAGCTTCTGTTCGAGGGAGGAGGCGCGTTCGCCGCCGTGCTCGCCCTGATCGGCATATTGCTGGCGGCTACGCACTGGGGCTGGGTGCACGTCGCCGAATACGTCGGTCTGACGATCGACGAGCACGAGCGTCGCCAGTTCGACGAGCGTAGGCAGGAGTGGCTCGCCGCGATTGCGCCATACCCCAGGTTCAGCGTTTCGACCAGCGTCCTCGACGACGCGTCAACGCGCATCGAACGGGTGCTGCACCGGCCGGTACTGACGCCGCAACATACGTTCACCTTCGTTCGCGAGGTGGACGCTGTTCAGGATTACGACGCCGACGCCCCGGCGGGAGTGATCGCCGCCACCGTCGAGACGATGCGCCACCAGGCGCGGTTGGAGACCGATCGTCTATGCGGGCTGTGGGAGGCTGCCTCCACCGCTTACGCAGCTGCGCTGTCCAGCGCCGCAGACGACCAGCAGCAACTGGCCGCGCAGCGGGCCGCCGCGGCGGCGCTGTCCGAGCACATCAACGCCTCGTTGCTCCAGCCTCCGCTGACCGAATAGACGCCCCGGGTACGCTTGCCAGTCGATGGGCACCCCCGTGTTGGTGTCAGAGCAGGCGGCGTTGCGGCGGGTCGCGACGCTGGTCGCGCACGGGACGCCCCAGGAGCAGCTGTTCAGTACGGTCATCGAAGAGGTCGGGCGGCTGCTGGCGGTTGAGTACGCGTACATGGGACGTTACGAGCCCGACGGCATGATCGGCTTCGTCGCCTCTTGGGGTCCGGTCGGCCCGGTTTTCCGCACCGGCAGTCGGGCGAGAATCGGTGGAAGGAACCTGGTGACGAGGGTCTTCGAGACCGGCCGTTCCGCCCGGACCGACAGTCTCGCCGACGCGTCCGGTCCGCTGGGCCTGGCGGCGCGCGAGTTGGGTGTCCGCTCAGCTGTCGGCACGCCGATCCTCGTGGAAGGTGACCTGTGGGGCGTCGTGATCGCCGGTTCAACCCTGGAGCGACCGCTGCCCCCGGACACCGGGACGCGGCTGGCTTCGTTTACGGAGCTCGTGGCGACCGCCGTCGCGAACGCAGAAAGCCGAGCTGGTCTTTCCCGGCTGCTGGAGGAGCAGGCCGCGCTCCGGCGGGTGGCCACGCTGGTGGCCGCCGGCGCGCCGTCGGAGGACGTGTTCGCGTCCGTGGTTGAAGAGATCGGGCGGCTGCTGCCCGTGGATCTGGTCAACATGTGCCGGTACGAGTCCGACAAGACGCAGACGTTCGTGGCGACGTGGGGCAAGCCTGGCAAGCGCTTTCCGCTCGGCAGCCGATGGCCGCTAGGGGGGAAGAACGTGGCCACGGCAGTCTTCGAGACCGGCCGCCCCGTCCGGATCGAGGACTACTCCGACGTCTCCGGCCCGGTGAGTGTCGTGGCCCCCCAGACGGATCTTCGCTCGGCGGTGGGGACACCGATCATCGTCGAGGGACGGCTGTGGGGCTTGATGGCCGTCGGCTCGAGCCAGGAGCAGCCCCTGTCACCTGACACAGAGGCGCGCCTGGCCTCCTTCACTGAGCTCGTGGTCACGGCGATCGCGAATGCCGAGAGCCGGGCCGCCCTGGCCGCCTCGCGCGCGCGGATCGTCGCCGCCGCGGATGAGTCCCGCCGCCGGATCGAGCGTGACCTGCACGATGGGGCGCAGCAACGTCTGGTGCATGCGGTGATCGTGCTCAAGCTCGCGCTGCGAGCGCTCTCGAACGGCGAGGCCGACGCCGGCGAACTGGTGGCCGAGGCGCTCCGGCACGCTGAAGGGGCTAACGCCGAACTGCGCGAGCTGGCGCACGGCATCCTGCCCGCCGCGCTTTCCCGGGGTGGGCTGCGCGCGGGAATCGAGACCCTGGTCTCGCGGGTCTCGCTACCGGTGAGCGTGGACGTGGCGGTCGATCGCCTGCCCGCGGGCCTGGAGGCGACGGCATATTTCGTGGTCAGCGAGGCCCTGACCAACGTGGTCAAGCACGCACAGGCACGCAGCGTCCAGATCAAGGCTCGAGTCGAGGGCGGAGAGTTGCGGGCTGAGGTGCACGATGACGGCGTGGGCGGGGCCAGCGCCGGCCACGGCACCGGCTTGGGGGGCCTGGAGGATCGCGTGTCGGCGCTGGATGGATGCCTCACGCTGGACAGCCCGCCCGGCGGGGGCACACGGGTCTGCGCGCGGCTACCGGTACCCGACGCGGAGCCTGGATCCGGCTAACTGCTCGGCGCGTCCCGCAGATAGGCGAGCACCGCGAGCACCCGCCGGTGCTCGGTGGGCGCCGGACCCAGTTCGAGCTTGCTGAAGATGCTCGTGACGTGCTTCTCCACCGCGGCCTGGCTGACCAGCAGCGCCTGAGCAATGCCGTGGTTGGACTTGCCCTCCGCCATGGCCGCCAGCACGTCGAGCTCGCGCGGGCTGAGCTGGTCGATCGGGCTGCCCGGTACGCGGCGGCCGAGCATCCGCCCGACGACCTCTGGGTCGAGCGCGCTCCCACCCCCGGCCACCCGGGTCACCGCATCGATGAAGCTCTCAACATCGCCTACGCGCTCTTTGAGCAGATACCCGACCCCGTCAGCCCGCTCCCCGATCAGATCAAGCGCGTACTGCTTCTCATAGAATTGAGACAGCACGAGGACACCTGTCTCGGGCCGCTGCCTTCGCACCTCGATTGCCGCCCGCAGCCCGTCGTCTCCGTGGCCAGGCGGCATGTTGACGTCGGCGATCAGAACCGAAGGACGGTGGGCGAGCCCCTTGCGCAAGAGGTCCGCGGCATCGCCGGCCTGGGCTACCACGTCGAAGCCGGCCTCAACAAGTAGACGCGCGATTCCCTCGCGCAACAGGACGTCGTCCTCGCCGAGGACGACTCGCAACGGACTGGACATCGGTGCCAACCGTACTGGGCTAACCGGGCTCGGGAGGGGATTCGGCCCCCAGCAGCCGGGCCAGCGGGGCGCCGGGGAGATCGGCCTTGGCCACGAAGGCGACCGCGCCGGTCCGCCGGACTTCCTCGCCGTTGGTGATCTCCCGGTCGACGGACGTGAGAACGACTCGGGGGCGCCAGGAGAGTGCGGCGATTTCGCGGGCGAGCGCGAGTCCGTCTCCGTCGGGCAACTCGACGTCGACCAAGGCAGCCGAGGGTTCCAAGCGGGCGGCGGCGGCTAACGCCTGGGCCACGCTGCCGGCCTCTCCCGCGACGCTCAGGCCGCTGGCGGCGAGCAGCCGTGAAGCCAGTCTGCGGAACTCCGGATCGTCGTCGATTACCAGTACGGCTCGGTTCATGCGGTCAATGATCGCCCTCTCCGGCGAGCCTCTGGGTAGGGAAAGCCGGAAATGGTTCGCCGTCTCATGACCAGGTAGGGCTTTCCCTACCCAGACCCTCCGGAACTAAGGAGAGGCTTCTCCGGGCCGGCCCCATGTGCACGCCCGAGGGGCGGTGGGAATGTGATCTCCACACATGACCTCAGGAGGCATCTCACCTATGACCGCCACCACATATATGCCGACGACCACGCTGCACCCCGACCTCGAGCGTCGCCGCTCTGGGCGGGGTGTGCGGCGAAACCGCATCGGATTCTGGGTGGTGGCGTTGGCCTTCATGACGGTGATGGCCTTCACGACCGTGCCCACTCCGTTGTGGTCCCTCTACGCGCAGCAGGATCACTTCTCGTCGTTCACGGTGACGATCGCGTTCGGCGTCTACGCGCTGGCGGTGGCCCTCAGCCTGTTCCTGGCCGGCCACCTATCTGACTGGCACGGCCGCCGGAAAGTGCTGCTGCCTGCCATCGCCCTGCAGATCCTGGCGGCTGTCGTGTTCGCCGTCTGGCCCGTACTTCCGGGACTGCTGGTGGGGAGGATCCTGAGCGGCCTGGGCGTCGGCGCAGTGACCGCGACGGCCACAGCCTGGCTGGCCGATCTGGAGATCATCGGCGCCCGGCGAGCGCAGCTCGTCGCCATCGGAGCGAACCTGGGCGGCCTCGGCTTGGGCGGATTGATCTCCGGGGCCCTGGCGGAGTGGACCTCAAGCGCTCTACTCGTACCTTTCGTTGTCTTCGCCATCTTGCTGGCTATGGCCTGGGTGGGCGTCCTGACGGCGCCCGAGACGCACCGTTCGATCTCCCCGACGCCGCGCTACCGGCCGCAGCGTATATCGGTTCCGTCGCGCTCCCGCGGACGCTTCCTCGCCGCCGCTATCGGCGCCGTGATCACCTATGCCGTGTTCGGGCTCCTGACCTCGCTGGCGCCCAGCTTCGTGGCTGGGACGCTCCACGAGCCCTCGCATCTGCTGGCCGGCGCCGTGCCCTTTGCCGCGTTAGCCACAGCGGCCATCGCACAGATTCTCACGAGCACTCGCACGACGCATGAGGTGCTGGCCGCGGCGATCCCGGCGATCCTCGCCGGCCTGGCGCTTCTGACGATCGCCGTCTGGCTGCCCAGCCCCAGCTTGGGCGTTTTCCTGGTCGGTGACATCCTCGTCGGCGCCGGCGGCGGGCTGATGTTCAAGGGAGCCATCGCCACGGTCTCGGAGATCTCGGCGCCAGAGCATCGCGCCGAGGCGCTGGCAGGCCTGTTCCTGGCTGCCTATCTCGGGCTCGCCGTGCCGGTGATCGGCCTCGGAGCGCTGACCCAGATCGCGTCCACCCGCGTGAGCCTGCTCGTGTTCGCGGGATTACTCGCGCTCGGAGTTCTGGCTGCTACGCCTGCGCTGGTCGGGCGCCGGCACCGTCCCCCGGTCCTTTCCACACCCGCCACTTCAAACTAAAGGAGCAACCATGTACCAGACAGCACTGAACACGACCGAGCTCGGTGGCACGGGCCTTGAGATCACGCGCGTTGGCTTTGGCGCGTGGGCGATCGGCGGCGGCGACTGGGAGTTCGGTTGGGGTCCCCAGGACGACGAGCAGTCGATTGCCGCGATCCACCGTGGCCTGGAGCAGGGGATCAACTGGATCGACACCGCCGCCGCCTACGGGTTTGGCCACTCGGAGCAGATCGTCGGCCGCGCCCTGCAGGACGTGGCGAAGCGGCCGTACGTGTTCACCAAGTCCTCGCTGCTCCCCGGGCCCGACCGCACCGTGGTGCACAGCCTGAAGCGGGACTCGATTCTGCGCGAGGCGGACGCCAGCCTGGCGCGGCTCGGGATCGACGCGATCGATCTCTATCAGATCCACTGGCCGATCCCCGTGACCGACATCGAGGAGGGCTGGGCGGCGCTCGCCGAGCTCAAAGACCAGGGTCTGGTGCGTCACATCGGCGTGTCCAACTTCGATGTCGAGCAGCTTCGGCAGATCCAGCAGATCGCCCCCGTGGAGACGCTCCAGCCTCAGTACTCGCTGATCGAGCGGGACGTGGAGACAGAGATCCTCCCGTTAACCGAGCAGCAGGGGATCGGCGTTATCGTCTACTCGCCGATGGGATCAGGCCTGCTCACCGGAAGAATGACCCGCGAGCGGGTAGCGCAGCTGGGTGACGACGATTGGCGGGGGCGCGACGAGCGTTTCCAGGAGCCCCAGCTGTCCCGGACCCTGCAGCTGGTCGACCGCCTGACCGCTGTGGCCGACCGCCACGACACCACACCGGGCGCCGTCGCCGTCGCCTGGACCCTCCTCAACCCCGCCGTCGACGGCGCGATCGTCGGCTTCCGGCGCCCTGACCAGGTCGACGGGATCCTCGTCGCCGCCAACCTCCACCTCACCACCCAGGACATCGCCGAAATCGAAGGGAGCACACGATGAGCACTGAGCACTCACAACCGCAAAAGGTCCGCGTCGGACTGCTGGGTGTCGGGCTGATGGGATCCGCCATGGCCCGCCGGCTGCTGGAGCAGGGCTTGGAGGTGACCGCGTGGGACCGCGACACCGAGCATCTTCACGATCTGCACGAGCGTGGCGCGGAAACGGCGCGAGAGCCAGCCGATGTGCTGACCGGCGCCACCGCCGTGATCACGATGCTGCCCACGGCGGACGTGATCCTCGATGTGGTCAAGCCGCTGCTGGACGCTTGGCCGCGGGAGACGATCTGGCTGCAGATGAGCAGCGTCGGAGCGGCGGAGGCAGACCAGCTGACGCAGGTGGCCGAGGCGCACTCGGTGACGATCGTCGATGCACCGGTCTCCGGCAGCACCCACCCCGCCGAGCAGGGTGAGCTGACGATCCTGGCGTCCGGACCTGACTCGGCGCGTGATGCGCTGGAGCCGATCTTCTCCGCACTGGGGTCGCGAGTGCTCTGGGTCGGCGAGGCCGGGATGGGCTCGCGGCTCAAGCTCGCCACCAACCACTACATGATCACGAGCGTCGTGGCGCTGGCCGAGTCGATGCACCTGTGCGAGGCGATGGGCTTGGAGCAGCAGCATTTCATCGAGCTGCTTGACGACGGGCCGCTGGGCTCTGCCTATGCGATGCAGAAGCTCGACGAGATGCGCCGCCACGAATATCCCGCCGGCTTCCCGGTCCGGCTGGCCCACAAGGACCTGGGACTGGTCCGCGAGGTAGAGCAGGACAGCCGGGTCGCGATGCCGCTGCTCGACGTGGTCCTCGACCAGTTCGCCGAGGCCATCCGCGATGTGGGCGATCAGGATCTGGCCGCCATCTACGAGCGCAACGGCACCGCTCGGTCTGGATAGCCGGAGCTTCACCAGGAGCGCCGCCGGGCGCGGCAACGACGACTGCGCCGGCAGGAGCGCGAGGGAGCGGCGCGAATAGCCGGTCATGGCCACGACCGAACTTGCCCCGGCGCGACACCTGACCGAGCTGACCCTGGACTTCCTGGCCTACCTGGAGCTGGAGCGCGGCCTGTCGCGCAACACGCTCGAGGCCTACCGCTCGGACCTGCAGCAGCTGGGGGAGTTCGTGGACCGCCGCCGGGTCGATCCGCTGGCCGTCAGCGGGGTCGACCTGGCCGACTTCGTCACCGAGCTCGCCCAGGGCGCAGAGGGGCGTCGTCCCGCGGCCCCGGCCACCCTGCAGCGCAAGGTGGCCTGCCTGCGGTCCTTCTACCGCCACCTCCGCCGTGAGGGCATGCTGGACAGCGATCCCACGCGTGAGCTGCGGCCACCGCGGCCCCGGGGCCGCTTGCCCAAGGTCTTGAGCCGCGACGAGGTCAACCGGCTGCTCTCCCAGCCCACCGGCAACAGCCCGGCGGCGCTGCGCGACCGGGCGCTGCTGGAGACGATGTACGCCTGCGGTCTGCGCGCCTCGGAGGCGATCGGGCTGGCGCTGGGCGAGCTCGATCTGGAGGCGGGCATCCTGCTGGCCCGGGGCAAGGGCTCCAAGGAGCGGATTGTTCCGGTCGGCAGCAAGGCCACCAAGAGGCTCCAGAGCTACCTGACCTCCGCCCGGCCCCGGCTGGTGGGGCTGCGGGAAGAGTCCCATGTGTTCGTCAACCTGCGCGGCGGGCCGCTGTCCCGTCAGGGCCTGTACAAGATCGTCCAGCGCCACGCCCGCAGCGCCGGCCTGGAGGCTCGGATGAGCCCCCACACGCTCCGCCACACGTTCGCCACCCACCTGCTGGCCGGCGGCTGCGACCTGCGCTCGCTGCAGGAGATGCTCGGCCACGCCGACATCGCCACCACCCAGATCTACACGCACCTGTCGGCCGAGCGGCTGCGCGACGTGTACTTCGACGCCCATCCCAGGGCGCATCTGGAGTCCCCGGCCGGCTGACAGAATCGGAGCGTGCCTCGCTCACGTCACGCATCTGCCGCTGACGGCTGCTACCCCGGGTGAGGGAGGACCGAGGATGAGGCGGGCGTTCGTGGTCGTGCTCGATGCGTGCGGCGTCGGCGCTCTGCCCGATGCCGGCGCCTACGGAGACGAGGGCGCCAACACACTGGGCCACCTGGCCGAGCTGGTCCCGCTCGAGGTGCCGAACCTCCAGGCATTGGGATTGGGGTCGATCCTTCCGCTGGCCGGAGTGCGGCCCGCCGAGCGCCCGGTGCTGCACGGCCGGCTGCATGCCACCGGCTACGGCAAGGACTCGACCGCCGGGCACTGGGAGCTGATGGGCGCGCCGGCGAGCGCGCCCCCGCCGACCTACCCAGACGGCTTCCCGCTCGAGGTGCTGAGCCTCGTCACCGAGGCCAGCGCGCGCCAGATCGTCTGCAACCAGCCATATAACGGGATCGACGCGATCGATGACTTCGGGGAGGAGCACCTGCGCAGCGGGGCGCTGATCGTTTACACGAGCCAGGACTCGGTGCTCCAGATCGCGGCGCACGTCGACGTCGTCCCGACCGACGAGCTCTATGAGATCTGCGCCCACGTCCGGGCCGGGCTGGCATCCGAGCATCCGGTGGGGCGGGTGATCGCCCGGCCCTTCCGCGGCAGCCCCGGAGCCTTTGAGCGGACCGACGGGCGCCGCGACCTGGCGCTGGCGCCGCCGAGCCGCTCCTACCTGGATGAGCTGTACGACCTGGACGTCCCGGTGCACAGCGTGGGGAAGGTGGGCCAGCTGTTCGCCGGGCGGGGCATCCACGAGCAGCATCCGGGCGCGAGCAACGCCGTCGCCCTGGAGGAGACCGCCCGGCTGATCGGATCGCTGCCCGCCGGCCTGGTGTTCACCAATCTGATCGAGACCGACCAGGTGTACGGGCACCGCCACGACGCCGAGGGGTTCGCCGCGGCGCTGGCCTCGATTGACCAGGCAGTGGGAGCGTGGCTGAAGTGGCTGGGAGAGGATGATCTGCTTGTGCTGACCGCCGACCACGGCTGCGATCCGACGGCCGCCCACACGGACCACACCCGGGAGTTCGTCCCTCTGCTGGCCGTCTACGGTGAACGGGAGCCGCGCCGCCATCAGGGGCGGATGGCCGAGGTCGGGGCCAGCGTGCTGGGGTGGCTGACCGGGCGTGAGGCGGCCGGGCTGCCCGGGCGCTCGTTCCTGTGAGGCGCCATGCCTGAACTGCCCGAGGTCGAGACGATCCGCCGCCAGCTGGCGCCACACCTGGAGGGGCGGACACTCGAGGTGGTGGAGATCCTCGATCCCCGCTGGACCCGGCCGGTGGCGCCCGAGGTGGTGCAGACCGAGCTGGAGGGCGCCCGAGTGGAGCGGCTGAGCCGGGCGGGCAAGTACCTCATCTGGGAGCTGTCGGGAGATCGCTACCTGCTGATCCATCTCCGGATGACCGGTGCGCTGCTCTGGGACCCGGCACAGGAGCCGCTGCATACGCGGGTCCGGTTCGGGCTGGATGGGGGAGAGGAACTGATCTACGTCGACCCGCGTCGCTTCGGGACCGGCCATCTGGTGCACGGAGCCGACGCGCGGGACCTCTACCTGGGCGAGCGCCTCGGGGTCGAACCGTTCACGCCCGGGTTCACCGCCCGGCACCTGCGCGACCTGGCCCGGGGGAGGAGGGTGCCGATCAAGTCCTTCTTGCTCGACCAGCATCGGGTGGCCGGGGTGGGCAACATCTATGCCGACGAGGCGCTGTTCCGCGCCCAGGTGCATCCCCTGCGTCCGGCCGGGCAGCTGACGCTGGCCCAGTGGGAGAAGGTGCGGGCCGGAGTCGAGGAGGCTCTGGCCGCCGGGATCGACGCCAAGGGCGCCTCGATCGATGACTTCCGTCACGTCGACGGCGCCCGCGGCAGCTTCCAGGATCGCTTCCTGGTCCACCGCCGGGCCGGGTTGGCCTGTCCGGTGTGCGGCACCCCGATCCGGAAGTTCGTGGTCGGTGGGCGCGGAACGTACGCGTGCGAGCACTGCCAGCCCCGCCCGCGGGTGAGGCGCGCACGCGTCTAAACGCTGGGCGGCGGTCAGGCGGTGGGCGGCCGGTCAGGCCGCCAGCAGCGCTCAGGCGGCGAGGAGCTGGGGGAGGCGGCCGGCCCGGTCGGCGGCCCGCAGTTCCTGGAAGCCGCCAATCGACGCGCCGTCGATCATGATCTGCGGGAAGGTGATCATGCCGGTGATCTCGGAGAGCTCGCGACGACTGTCCGGATCGCGTGCCAGATTGATCTCCTCATAGGAGATCCCCCGGCGGTCCAGAAGCGCTTTGGCGCTCCGGCAATAAGAGCACATGTCAGTGGTGTAGAGCGTGACCGACTTCATCGCTTCAGAAAGCATAGCGTGGGCGTAGCCCTGAAGACTGAGGCGATCGTGTTGCGCTCGATCCGGTATGGGGAGGCCGATCGCATCCTCCATCTGTATACCCCGGATAACGGTAGGTTGAGCGCGATCGCCAAGGGAGCTCGCCGCTCTCGGAGCCGTTTCGGGGCCAGGCTGGAGCCGTTCTTCCACATCGCGGTGATGCTGCACGAGGGGCGGGGAGAGTTGCACACCGTGACCGGCGCCGACACGATCAACAGCCATGCGCGGCTCCGGGACAGCGCGGCGGCCCTCGACTCGGCGGCGCGAGCCTGCGATGCCGTGGCCCGGCTGTTCGAGACCGATGACCCGCATCCGGAGGTGTTCGCGCTGCTCGGCAATGAGCTGTCGCTGCTGGCAGCCGGGGTGGCTGGCGCGGGTAACGCCCTGGCCTTCCGGCTCAAGCTGCTGCTGGCCGCCGGCATCCTGCCGCAGCTCGGCTCATGTACCGGTTGCGGAGAGCGCGAGCATCTGATCGGCTTCTCAGCCGCGGAGGGCGGCGTCGTGTGCAGCTCGTGCGAGTCATCGTCGTTCGCCCTCGGGGAGGAGGCCTACGCGTTCCTCGTCGGGGCGGTTGGACGCCCGCTGTCGGATCCTCCTCCGGCCTCCGAGCGTGCCCTGCAGCAGGCGGAGCGGGCGATCCGCGAGACGGCAGAGCATCACGCCCAGGT
>Ga0182024_10010209_pt1 | contig 19206 bp, 21 predicted proteins | sample P32metaG_FD_120480 | JGI IMG/M metagenome (GOLD analysis project Ga0182024, IMG submission 120480) | Permafrost microbial communities from Stordalen Mire, Sweden - P3-2 metaG (Illumina Assembly) | ecosystem: Environmental > Terrestrial > Soil > Wetlands > Permafrost | place: Sweden: Stordalen... | reverse complement strand
CTAAGAAGCCCGTACGCGAATCCGAGAGGAGCCGGCTTTGCAAGAGGGAATGGACGAATTCGATCTCCCAGACCTGCTCTCCGAAGGCGCGCCCGCAGCCGGCCCCGAGGTGCTGGGACAGATCGTGCGCCGCCACGGTCGCCGTCGGGTCCGGCGGGCGCGCATCGCCGCCTCGATCGCTGTGGTCGCGGCCCTCGCCGGCGCCGGCGCCGGGATCGGCCTCTCCCGGCCTCCCCACCACACCCTCGCGGCGGCGAGCGGCTTCGGGCAGCAGCGCTCGGCGGACAAGGTGCCGGCGGGCCTGCATTGGGCGAAGGCCGCGGGAGGCCGGCCAGCCGCGGCCGCCGGGCCCGGCGTGTTCGGCTGGCTCGGGGACAACAGCATCTCCGCCTCGTCGGCCAGCGCGAACTCCGGCCGAGCCCCGTCGGCCTCGCCACCGGCAGCTCTAGTCGCTCCGGTGCCGGCTCGCTACGTGCCGGCCGTCTGCACCCGAATGGGCTGCGGTCCCTTCTACCCGGCGGAGTCGTTGACCCGCCTCTTCGAGAGAACTGTCGACGGGGTGACCATCGAAGCCCAACTCGGCCAGTACGGCCTGCCGGCGGGCAAGTCGCCGCCGGAGATGCCGTTCTCGGGGACTGCCGGGACCGGACGTGGCGGCAGCGGATCGGCGACACAGGCGGCGCGGGCCTCGGCGAGTCGGCCGGTGCGGGTGGCGCTTCCCTGCCTTTCCCCGACGGAGTTGATCGTCACCGTCAGGCGGGGCGGCTCCGGCGCCACCCTCGCCGTGCCCGGCGCTGCCTCGAGCCGGCCGTTCTCCGTACTGGCCTCGGCCGAGGTCGATCTCGACGGGAGGGAAGTCGTCGTCGCTGTCACCCACACGAGCGTCGCTGCCCGCAGGGTCGTCGCTGAGTTCCCCGGTGGCGGCCAGGACGCCATGGCGCCGGTCGACGGGTGGTCAGTGCTCCTCCATCGCCCGGACAACCCACAAGCGGCCGGTGCCGCCGGCGCCGTGACGCTGGAAGCGGCATCCGCCCCGGGCTCGACTCTCGAGGAGGTCAAGCTGCCGGCAACGGGCTGGCTGGCGACGCCCGTGGTCGGGACGTGCCGGTACTGGGTAGTGCCGCCGCTGCCCATCACCTCGCCCCCGGTCAACTCGACACCGCAGTCTTCCCCCGGCGGATCACCGACGACCGGCAAGAGCGGCTAACAGGGGCGATCCTGGTCACGTCCCTTTCCGCCGGCCGGAGCAGCGGTCAAGCCAGCCTCGTGGACCAGACTGTCCGCATTGACACCGACTCGCCTGCCGACCCCCATGCCAACGTGGCGGGCGACTTCGTCGCGGTCTACGAGGTGCACTACCCGCGCATCGTGCGCGCCCTCGAGTTCGGCGGCCTCGACCGGCCGGCAGCCGAGGACGTCGCTCAGGAGGCCTTTGCCCGCACGCTCGGGCACTGGCGCAGGGTCAGACTGGGGGAGAACCCTCCCGGATACGTCTACCGGGTGGGCTTCCGCCTCGCCCGGCGAACCCTCCGGCGCGAAGTTCCCCTCACCGACGAGCGGGCCGCTCGCGAAGACGTCGCCGGCCAAGTGGCGTCCCGCCACGTCGTCGAGGAGGCCCTGGAGAAAATGCCGCCCCGCCGGCGCAGCTGCGCGGTGCTCTGCCTGATGGCCGGCTGCACGCCGAAGGAGGCGGCTCGGTCACTCGGCATCGCCGAGGGGACCGTCCGCAAGCAGCTCGAGATCGCTCGGCGGCAGCTCCGCCAGCTTCTCGGCGACTCGCGGCTATAGACGATCGGCGGGGGCCGCGCCGGCCCGGGAGCGGCCTGTGCCCGGGGGTCCGGCGGACCCTTCAGACGGCGTCGCTTGCTATAGTCTTTTGGCCGTTCAGTAGGGATGTTTGGAAGGACGTGGGCGGTTGCCCACGTCTTTGTTTTTGTCGGGCCGAGTGGAGAAAGCGAGGAGACGAGATGAGTATCACCGAGGACGTCGAACGGGCCGTCGCGCCCGTCGTCACGTCCCTCGGCCTCGACCTCGTCGACCTCGAGACCCGTCCAGGACACGTCATAATCATCATCGATCGCGCGGGGGGAGTGGACCTCGAGGCGATCGGCAGCGCCACCCGGGCGATCTCGCGGGCTCTCGACGCCGCCGATGCCGTCCCGAACGGACGCTACGAGCTCGAGGTGTCGAGCCCGGGCGTCGAGCGCCGGTTGCGCCGTCCGGAAGACTTTGCCCGGTTCGTCGGCGCCGAGGTCGCCGTGAGGCTTCGGCCCGGGTGCGAGGGCGCCCGGCGCTTCACCGGCGTCATCACGTCGGCCGAGGACGGCGCCATCGTGGTCTCCGGGCCGGATCTGCCGTCCGGGGGCCGCCGGATCGGGCTCGACGACCTCGAGAGAGTCCACACGGTCTTCGACTGGCGAGCGGCCCTGGCCGGCACACCGTCCCCCGCCCGCCGGGACGACCGCACCCGAGCCGGATCATCGCGGCCACGACCTGGTCCCGCCACCGAAACAAAGACGGAGAGCTGATGCCCACGAATTTCGATCTTCTCGAAGCGCTGCAGCAGATGGCGCGGGACAAGGGCATAACGGTCGACACGTTGTTCGACGCCCTCGCCAACGCCCTCGTCGCCGCCTACAAGCGCCTGCCGAACGCGGCCGAGGAGGCCGTCGTCACGATCGACCCCGACGCGGGGGAGTTTCGCGTCTACGGCCAGGAGCTCGACGAGGACGGGAACGTTATCCGGGAGTGGGACGACACCCCGGAGGACTTCGGGCGCATCGCCGCCCAGGCGGCCAAGCAGGTCCTCATGCAACGGGTGCGGGAGGCCGAGCGCGACCGCAAGTACGAGGAGTACGCCGGGCGCGAGGGTGACATCGTCACCGGCATCATCCAGCAGACCGACAGCCGGTTCACCTTGCTCGATCTCGGCAAGGTGGAGGCCCTCCTGCCCCAGGCCGAGCAGGTGCCCTACGAGCGCTACGACCACGGCGCCCGCCTGAAGGCGTACATCGTCGAGGTCCGCAAGACGAGCAAAGGCCCGCAGATCGTCGTGTCACGGAGCCACCCCGGCCTCATCAAGAGGCTGTTCGAGCTCGAGGTGCCGGAGATCTCGAACGGCATCGTCGAGATCAAGGCCTGCGCCCGAGAGCCCGGTCATCGCACGAAGATCGCCGTGTGGTCGAACGACAGCAACGTCGACCCCGTGGGGGCCTGCGTGGGCGCCCGCGGCGCCCGGGTGCGGATGGTGACGACCGAGCTGCGCGGCGAGAAGGTGGACATCGTCCCGTTCTCCGACGACCCGGCCGAGTTCGTCGCCCGAGCACTCCAGCCGGCCAAGGTGAAGGACGTGATCCTCGACGAGGAGCGCGGGCACGCCACCGTGGTCGTGCACGACTACCAGCTTTCCCTCGCCATCGGGAAAGAAGGCCAGAACGCCCGCCTGGCGGCCCGGCTCACCGGATGGCACATCGACATCCGCAGCGAGTCCGAGATCGCCGCAGAGGAGGCCAGCTACCAGCAAGGGGAGTGGGCCGAGGGGGAGTGGGTCGAGAACGACGCCGGCGAGATGGAGTGGAAGCCGGCCGGCGGGGGCGAGACTCTCTCCGCCACGCAGTGGGCGGCGGGAGGTGCTGACCCCGGGTCGGGCGATGTCACCGCCGGGGCAGCGGGAACCGCCCCCACCGCAGCTGACGCCGAAGCGCCAGCCGTCGCGGGGGGCGACGGCGACAGCCCGCCCGCGCCGGCCGTTTCGGCCGAGCCGGAGCCTCCGATCGTCGACGTCGAGGTGCTCGACGTGGCGCTCCTCGAGCCGGAAGCAGTTGTAGAGGTCGCCGAGGCTGTGGCGGCGATCGACGAAGAGGAGCTCGAGCTCGACGCAGTCGCCGACGAGCTGGAGGCATCGGCCGAGGACGAGACGGACAACCCCGACGTGCTGGACCCCGGCGCAGACGCCGCCGACCTGACCCGGGGCACGGCCGACGGCGCCGCCACCGCCGAGGTCCCCCTCGGTGGGGTGCCGACCGATCGAGCCTGAGAGGGCGCGGCCGGTCAGCCCGGCCGTGCCTCCGCCTCACGGTCGGCCCGAGCGAACCTGCATCGGGTGCCGGCACAGATACGGCGTCGCCGAGCTCCTCAGGGTCTCCCTGACGAGCGCCGGGGCACTCGTTCCAGGGTCAGGCTCCGGCCGGGGAGCGTGGCTGTGCCGCCGCTCCCGGTCCTGCTTCGATCGGGCGGCCGCCCGGGGGGCGTTCTCGCGGGCGTTTCGGTGTGAGGTCGCCAATGAGGCCGTCGCCGAGCTGAGCATGTCGCTCTGGCCGGCGGCCGCCGAGGGGCGCCCCGATGACATGGGACGGCCCGTCTAGCTGATAAAACGGTATCTCGTCACCTTCGCGGCGGTTGTTCCACGTTGCCGCGGCCGGTGTGCGAGGATTGGGAGACGCCCACGGCCTTTGCAGCGCCCGCGGAGCGTCCCCGAGAGAGGACCGAACCGCCAGTTGCCGAAGAAGATCCGCGTCTACGAGCTTGCCCGCGAGCTGGGACTGACAAACAAAGAAGCGCTCGACCTTTGCCTTGAGCTTGGGATCGGCGTCAAGAGCCACTCCTCCTCGATCGAGGACGCCCAAGCCGACCGCGTCCGCCGGAAGGCAGACCGCGACGGCTTGCGCCGTCCCGTGCAGCCGGAGGAGGCCGTCGCCGCGAAAGGCACCGCCACCGGGGGCAAGACCGCCGAAGGTGAGAGCCCCGGCGCCCGTCATAGCCGCCCTGGTGCCCGCGCGGGCTCCCCCACCGCGGCGAGTGACGGCCGTCCCGGCGCCGATCTCGACCGTGGCCCGGCGGCGCCACAAGGCAACGGCCGCCCAGCTGCGCCTCCCGCCGTCCCAGACACGCGATCACCGGCGCCGGCGGCGCCTGCCGCCGCCAAGGGCCCTGTCGCCGGTGAGCCTGCCCGGCCGGCGGCAGACGGCACCGGCTCACCCGTTGCCCCTTCGCAGGCCCCCGCGCCGCCGCTCGCCCCTGGCACTCACGAACCACTTCCGGGGCACCGCCTAGTCGTCAGCCGGCCGGCGAGCGAGCTCGCAGACACCCGCCCGGCGCCGCCCGCGACGAGCCGTCCCGGGGCGGCGCCCCATGCCCCCGCCGCGCAGCCGGCGCGGCCCGCACCTGGGCGGACCGCCCCTCCGGGTGCGCCCGCTACGACACGACCGGCCCCGCCCCGACCGGCCGCACCCGGCCAGGCCCCCCCCAGCCAGGCAGTCCAGCCGCCTCGACCGGCCCCGGCCGGCGAGCAGCCTCCCGCTTCGGCGGGAGCCGAGCCGCGCCCCGCGCAGCCAGGCGCGGCGGCCGGGACGTCCGCCCCGGGGGCTGCGACAGCCCCAGCCGGGACGTCCGCCCCGGGGGCTGCGACAGCCCCAGCCGGGACTGGCGGCACCTCGCCGGTGTCGGCTACCGGCCGGCCGATTCCCCCCCCGCCCGGGCCGCCGCGGTCGATGACCGGTCGCCCGATCCCACCACCGCCAGGAATGCGCCGCCCGCAGGGACCGGCCGGCCCCTCCGGCCCGAGCGGCCGCCTCGGACCGGGCGGCCAGCGGCCGGCGGGGGGTTCGCGCCCCCCGATGGGCGCCAGACCGGGCGGAGCGCCGGCACGACCAGGCACGAGCACGCGACCAGGCGGAGGCGGCTTCGCCGGTGGCGGCCGGGCAGGACCCGGCGGTGGCACCGGTGGTGGCGGCTTCGGCGGCCGGCCCGGCGGAGGCGGCTTGGGAGGAGGCGCGTCACGAGGGGGACTCGCTCCTGGCTGAGGCCCGCCGGGCGGTGTCAGGGGCGGTCCGGGCGGCCGCGGGCGGCCACCGCAGCGACGTCCCCGCCGGCGGCGCCGGAACATGGAGGAGCTCGAGCCGATCCAAGTGACGGCGTACGTCCCGTCGAACGCGCCCGTACCCGACACCGAGGTGATCGTCGAGCGCGGCTCGACGCCCCAGCAGCTCGGGCCGAAGCTCAACCGCTCGGCTGGCGACGTCGTCCGTTTCCTCCTCCTGCAGGGCGAGATGGTGACTGCCACTCAGGCCTTGACCGACGACATGATCGAGCTGTTCTCCGCAGAGATCGGCGCCCGGGTCCGGCTTGTCGACCCGGGTGAGGAACAGGAAGCCGCCCTCCGGGCGCGCTTTTTCGGCGACGAGTCCGAGGACGAGGACGAGGACGAGGACGACCTCAGGCCCCGGCCGCCGGTGATCACGGTGATGGGCCACGTCGACCATGGCAAGACGCTCCTGCTCGACCGGATCCGCGAGTCGAACGTCGTGGCCGCGGAGGCCGGCGGGATCACCCAGCACATCGGCGCCTACCAGGTCGAGTGGAACGGCCATACCCTGACGTTCATCGACACGCCGGGCCACGAGGCCTTCACCGCCATGCGCGCCCGCGGGGCGAGCGTGACAGACGTCGTCGTTCTCGTCGTGGCCGCAGACGACGGCGTCATGCCTCAGACGATCGAGGCGATCAACCACGCCAAGGCGGCCGACGTGCCGATCGTGGTGGCCCTCAACAAGGTGGACCGCGAGGACGCCGACCCGAACCGAGTGATGCAGCAGCTGTCCGAGCAGGGACTCGTGCCGGAGGCATGGGGCGGCGACACCATCACAGTCGAGGTGTCGGCGCTGCAGAACCTGGGCGTCGACGACCTTCTCGAACAGCTCGTCGTGCTCGCCGAGGTGCTCGAGCTGAGGGCGAACCCGGAGGTGGACGCCCGTGGGGTCGTCCTCGAAGCCAACCTCGATGTGGGCCGGGGGCCGGTGGCGACGGTTGTCATCCAGCGTGGCACTCTCCGTGTCAGCGACCCGATCGTGGCCGGGCCGGCGTGGGGCCGGGTGAAGGCGCTCATCAACGACCGCGGCGACCACATCAAAGAGGCGCCCCCGTCGACGCCGGTGCAGGTGCTCGGCCTGTCCGAGCCCCCTATCGCCGGCGATGAGCTGCGGGTGACGGACGACACCGCCGTCGCGCGGACGGTCGGTGAGGCCCGCGAGCAGCGATTGCGGTTGGGATCGTTCGCGTCGGCGTCGGCATCTTCCTCGACCGCCCCGGGCGCAAAGCTCGAGGACCTCTTCGAGCAGATCAGCCGGGGCGAGACGGCGATGCTGAACCTCGTCCTCAAGGCAGACGTGCAGGGGTCCCTCGAGGCGGTCACCGAGAGCCTCCGCAAGCTGGAGCGCGACGAGGTGAAGATCTCCTTCGTCCACCGGGCGGTGGGGGGAATCACCGAGAGCGACGTCGACCTGGCGGCGGCCTCCGGGGCTTCGATCATCGGCTTCAACGTCCGCCCGGACCGGCGCGGCCGGGAGCTCGCGGAGCAGCGGCACGTGGAGATCCGGACCTACGAGATCATCTACAAGCTCATCGAGGACATCCAGGCGGCGATGGTGGGCATGCTGGCGCCTGAGTTCGAGGAAGTCGTCACCGGAGACGCCGAGGTGAGGACGATCTTCCGGGTTCCCCGCGTCGGCGCCATCGCCGGCTGCTACGTGCGCAACGGCGTCATCACCCGGGGCTCGAAGGTCCGGTTCCTCCGGGACGGTGCCATCATCTGGAAGGGGGCGATCTCGTCCCTCAAGCGTTTCAAGGACGACGTCCGCGAGGTCCAGGCCGGCTACGAGTGCGGCATCGGGCTGACCGACTTCCAGGACCTGAAGGAAGGCGACGTCATAGAGACATTTGAGGAGCGCGAGATACCGAGGACGTGATGGCCGGCTCGATGGACCGCCGCCCCGGTCGCGGGCGCAACGGCCCCGCCCATCCCTACCGCCGCAGCGTCCGGGTGAACGCCCTCCTCGCCGAGGTGCTCGCCGATGCCGTCGAGCGAGTGATCGACGAGGATGACCGGCTCGGCCTGCTCACCGTGACGGGAGTCGAGAGTGATCCTGATCTCCGCCATGCATCGGTCTTCTTCTCCTCGCTCCCGCCCGAGGTGGCCGAAGTGCTCTCCGAGCATCGCGTCAGCCTGCAGCGGGCGATCGCCACAGGAGTGAGGCTGAAGCGGACGCCGACCCTCCGCTTCCTGCCCGATCCAGCTGTGGCGGCAGGAGCCCGCGTCGAGGAGGCCCTTCGTCGTATCCATCATCGCGACGCCGAGCTCAGTTGAGCCGGGCGAGCTCCGTGTCGGTGACGTTGCGTCCCGGTGCGGCATCGATGGACGGCTGCGTGGTGATCGACAAGCCGGCCGGTTGGACCTCACACGACGTGGTCGCCCGGGTCCGCCGGCTGCTCGGCACCCGCCGGGTCGGTCACGCCGGCACACTCGACCCGGACGCCACGGGCGTTCTCGTCGTCGGCGTGGGCCGAGCGACGAGGCTGCTGCGCTTCGCCTCGGCCTCGTCAAAGGTCTACGTCGGCGAGATCGCCCTCGGCGTGGCGACGAGCACTCTCGACGCCGGCGGAGAAGTGACCGAACGGGCCGACATGTCGCGGGTGACGCCGGCCGAGGTGCGCCTCGCTGCCGTGTCGCTCACCGGGCGCATAGAGCAGACGCCCCCGATGGTGTCGGCGGTCAAGGTCGGCGGTCGGCGCCTGCATGAGCTGGCCCGCGATGGCGTGGAGATCGACCGGGCGGCCCGCCCGGTCGAGGTACGGCGCTTCGACATCTTCGAGTCGGGCTCGCCGGAGCTCTACCGGTTCCTCGTCGAGTGCTCGACGGGCACCTACGTGCGGGTGCTGGCGGCCGATCTGGGGGTTCGCCTCGGTGGGGTGGCGCATCTGCGGACGCTGCGTCGGGTCGCTGTCGGCTCCTTCCACGACGTCGACGCACTGAGCCTCGATCAGGTGTCGCCGGCGATGCTCCGGCCCTGCCTGGACCTCGTGCGCGATCTGCCCTGCGTGGAGGTCGGTGACGAGTTTGTCGAGGCCATTGCCTTCGGGCGGCTGCTCGACCGCAGCGCCGTCAGGGTGGCGGGCGAAGGGCCGTGGGCCGTCGTCGGGCCGTCCGGAGATCTCGTCGCCGTCTGTCAGGCCCGCGGCACTGACCGCATCCATCCCGTCGTCGTGCTGGCCCCGGCCCGGTAGCGTCTCGCCCGGTGCAGACCGCCCGGCGCAGCGTCGTGACGATCGGCGCCTACGACGGGGTGCACATCGGCCACCGGCAGGTGATCGAGGCGGTGCGGCGCCTGGCCGCAGGCCAAGGCCTTGAGAGCGTCGTGGTCACCTTCGACCGCCATCCCGCAGCCGTCGTCCGGCCTGAGTCAGCGCCGAAGCTCCTGTGTGACCTGGACCAGAAGCTGGAGCTGCTGGCGGTCACAGGAGTGGATCGTGTCGTCGTCATCGGCTTCGACGAGGCGCGGGCGAACGAGCCTGCCGAGGAGTTCGTCGACGAAGTGCTCGTCGAACAGCTGTCGGCCGCGCTCGTGGTCGTGGGCCGCGACTTCCACTTCGGAAAGGGCCGCGGGGGCGACGTTGCCCTCCTCGAGCAGATGGGCGCCGAGCGCGGCTTCCAAGTCGTGCCCTTTGCTCTCGTGCCCGACCCGGTGACGGGCAGCATCGTCTCCTCGACGGAGATCCGCCGGCTCATCGTCGGGGGCGAGCTCGGTGAGGCTGCCCGACTTCTCGGGCGCCCCCACGAAGTGCGCGGGCCGACTATCCGTGTTGCGGCCGGCCACGACGGTTCCGCCGAGCCTTCCGTCATGGCCGGCGCCTTCTGTGCGGACGTGCCGCCCGAGATCCTGCGACCGCCGCCTGGGATCTACCCGGTGCTCGCCGGGTTTGCCTCGAGCGGCGCATCCGAACCGCTTGCACCTGTCGCGAGCCGTGCCGTCGTGCCGGCGGACGAATCGGCGCCCGTCGAGGTGACCCCGTTCGGGCGCTTGGAGGAGGCAACTGCCGGCCGGCTCGAGAGGGTGATCGCCGGCCGGTGGGACGGCTCGACCGACCCCGCGCCCGTGGCCTCGGCGCCGGGCTCGGACCGATTGGTGGTCCGTGACCGCCGCGTCGCCCGGGTGCTCTTCAGCGAAGGGGCGCTTTAGCTCGCAAGCTGTCAGTCCGCTGCCGAAGTTGGCCGCTTTGCGTCGGACCAGGCCGTCACAGGGTGCTCGTCTCCGTCACAGGGTGCTCGTCTTGGCCGGCGGGGTGAACTCGTCGCTCGAGACGCTCGAGGAGAAGTTCGACATCGCCAGCTTGTAGTGACCGGACTCGTCCGTGCCGACGGCCTCGGCGGGGATGCCCTGGGCGGTCACGCACACCGTGAAGGTGCCCTTGTTGGAGTGCGTGTGGAAGGTGATGCAGGTGACGCTCTGGCCGGCAAAGGTCTGGGTCGACGTCGAGGTGTCGTAGGCGCCACCTTCGACGGCCTTCAGCTTGGCCAGCTCCGCCTTCGGCGAGAAGTTGTCTATGAATGCGTTGGCGGATTTGGCGACTTCGGCGCCGAGCGGGCCGCTGAAGCACTTCCACGCACCGGCGACACGGGCGCACACCGTGGACTTGGCCTTGGTGACGATCTCCACAAACGAGCCCTGCGGCTCGGTGAACGAGAACAGCGTGTCCGACCCGTCGTGGGCGATCTTGAAAGTGCCGTTCACCGTCTTGCCGTTCTCGGTGCTCGTGACGGCGTAGGTGGCGGCGAAGGTGGCGCTCTGGCCGGCGGCGATCTTCGAGCCGAGCTGGCTGATCGCCGACTTGCCCGAGGGTTGCGTGGTCGACGAGGCGCCGGCTGCCGTGGTGGAGGAGCCGCCGGCAGCGGCGGTCGTCGGGCTGGCGGTCGAGGACGGTGACGCGGAGGAAGAGCCGCAGGCGGCCACGCCGCAGCCGACGCCGACAAGAACGGCGACGGCGCCGGCCCGCCACAGGTGCCCCGCTCCCCGCCGGCCCGCCGACGATGCCCGCGTTGTGTAAGGGGAGCTCATCTCGGCATTGCTCCTTTCCGGCGCTCTCGCCGGCTGCTGTGAGCAATTCTGCCACTGCTTCGGGACGGGGCGGTAATTCTGGCGCCTCTCCCTGCCCGAGAGGCCAGCTGGGCGGCCCTCACTACACTGCGGGCGTGTCCGTCTATCCCATTCGTCTCTTCGGCGACCCGGTGCTGCGGCAGCGTGCTCGCGAGGTCGAGGAGCTGGACGGCAACCTTGCCAAGCTCGCCGAGGACATGATCGCCACGATGTACGAGGCTCCCGGCGTGGGCCTCGCAGCCACACAGGTGGGGGTCGACAAGCGGCTCTTCGTGTACGACATCGGGGAAGGCCCGAAGAGCGTCGTGAACCCGGCGATCAGCGAGGCGCGCGGAGAGTGGGAGTTCGAGGAGGGCTGCCTGTCGGTCCCCGGGCTGCACTGGAACATCGTCCGGCCGAAAGAGGTGCACCTGACCGGCTATGACCTCGAGGGCAACGAGCTTTCCATCGATGCCGACGAGTACATGGCCCGCGTGTTCCAGCACGAGCTCGACCACCTCGACGGGGTGCTGCTCCTCCAGCGCCTCGACCCAGAGCAGCGAAAGCAGGCCATGAAGACCCTCCGCTCGCGTGTCCTCGACCAAGGCGGTGCGGCCGACGGGGACGAGCCCGGGCGGCAACGCAACTCCAAGTCCGAGCCTGAGCTCTAGCTGGTAGGTGGCTCGGCTCGCCTTCCTCGGTACTCCCGAGCCCGCCGCAGCCTGCCTCGCCGCACTGGCAGAGGCCGGCCACGAGATCGTCGTCGCCGTCACCGAGCCGGACCGCCGGCGGGGGCGGGGCGCGGCTCTGCTGCCGACGCCCGTGAAGCGCGTCGCAGAACAGCGCCACATCCCGGTGTCCGAGCAGGTCGACGCGGCCGTGGCTGCCGGCGCCGAGCTCGGCGTCGTGGTGGCCTTCGGCCGACTCGTCCGCCCGGAGGTGCTCGATCGCCTGATGATGGTGAACGCCCACTTCTCGCTGCTCCCCCGGTGGCGGGGCGCCGCTCCCGTTGAGCGGGCGGTCCTCGCCGGCGACTCAGTCACCGGGGTGAGCCTCATGCGTCTCGAGCGGGGCCTCGATACCGGGCCCGTCTATGAGCAGGTGACAGTGGAGATCCGGCCGCACGAGAGCGTGGCGGCGCTCACCGGGCGCCTGACGGAGGCGGCAGCCGGCCTGCTCGTCCGCCGGCTGGCGCACGGGCTCGAAGGCCTCGGGGAACCCGTGCCACAGGAGGGGGAGGCGACGTACGCGGCCAAGATCTCGCTTCGCGAGCTGCAGGTCGACTGGCGGGCGCCCGCCGGGCAGATCGAGCGGCTCGTGCGGGTCGGTCGGGCGTGGACGACGTTTCGCCACCGGCGGCTCATAATCTGGGAGGCAGTGGCCGCCGAGACCCCGCCGGCGGTCGGCCGCCCGCCCCCGGGGGCTCTCGATGGCGACCGAGTGGCGACAGGAGACGGCTGGCTGGAGCTCCAGGTCGTGCAGCCGGCGGGCAGGCCGAAGCTCGAGGCCCGTGACTGGTGGCGGGGGGCCCGGATCGTGCCCGGCGAATCGTTCGGCGACATCGCCGGCTGACGCCGGGGAATCGTGTGGCGGCGGCGCCGGCTGACGCCGGCGACCAGGAGCGCACTACCGTGGCCGAATGTCCACGGCATCAGACGAAGGCGCCGGACGGCGCCTTCCTCTGCTCGCTCCGGCCGAGGTCCGCGTCGCTCCCTCCATCCTGGCGGCCGATTTCGGGATCCTCGCCGACGAGATGGCCTCGGTCGAGGCGGCGACGGACTGGTTGCACGTGGACGTGATGGACGGCCATTTCGTCCCGAACGTGAGCATCGGGCCTCCCGTCGTCGAGTCGATCCGTCGCCACACACGGCTCTTTCTCGACTGCCACTTGATGATGACCGACCCGGGCGAGTTCCTCGGGGCGTTCTCCAAAGCGGGCGCCGACGGTGTGTCGGTGCACGTCGAGGTGGGCCGGACGGCCGAGCTGTGCGCCGAGATGCGGGCCCTCGGGCTTGCCACCGGCCTTGTCGTCAACCCGGAGACCGCCATCGAGTCGGCCTTCCCCTTCCTTCACCTTGTGGATTTGCTGCTCGTGATGTCCGTCCATCCGGGTTTCGGCGGGCAGTCGTTCATTCCCGAGGCGGTGCCGAAGGTGGAGGCCGCCCGGGCCGAGATCGACCGCCTCGGCCTGCCGGTGACGATCCAGGTCGACGGCGGCATCGACGAGAAGACGGCGCCGGTGATGGCCGCAGCGGGAGCGCGCTGTTTCGTGGCCGGCTCAGCAGTGTTCCGCCAGAGCGACCACCTGGCCGCAGCCCGGCGGATCGGTCAGGTCGCCGCCGGAGCGCTCGAGCGGTGACCGAGCGCGCTGCCCGCCACGCCGCCGAAGGCGTCCTGCGGGCAAAGGTCCTCACCGTCTCCGACGGTGTCATCGCCGGCACACGGGAGGACTCGAGCGGGGCGGCGATCGCCGAGGCCCTCGAAGGCCACGGCTTCGCGGTTGTCGAGCGAAAGCAGATCCCGGACGGGGCGATGGAGGTGGCGGCGGCGCTCGAGATGATGTCGGCGGGTTTCCTCGGGCTGATCGCCACCACCGGGGGTACCGGCTTCGGTCCCCGCGACGAGACGCCGGAGGGCACTCGCATGGTGCTCGAGCGGGACGCGCCTGGCCTCGCCGAGGCGATGCGCCTCGTCAGCCCGCTCGGCCGGCTGTCGCGGGGGATCGCCGGCACCCGTGAGATGGCGCTCGTCTGCAATCTGCCCGGCTCGAGGTCTGGCGCTCTCGAGTGCCTCGAGGCCATCATCGACGTGGTCCCGCACGCCCTCGACCTCATCGGCGGGGGGCACCCTCACTGACCGGCGGTCCGGGCAGCCCTGCTGACCTGAGGCACATGCGCCGCGCGCTCGAGCTGGCGGCGGGAGTCCGGGCCCACACCTCGCCCAACCCTTGGGTGGGCGCCGTTGTCCTCGATGCCGCCGGCGAGGTCGCCGGTGAGGGAGCCACGTCGCCGCCCGGCGGCCCGCATGCCGAAGTGGCCGCGCTGTCGGCGGCGGGGGAGCGCGCAGAGGGCGGGACTGCTGTCGTCACCCTCGAACCCTGCGTCCACCACGGGAGAACGGGCCCCTGCGTGGCGGCGCTCGTCGCCGCCGGCATCCGCCGCGTCGTCACCGGCGTCGTCGACCCTGACGACCATGTGAACGGCCGCGGCGTGTCGGAGCTTCGCTCCGCAGGCGTCGATGTGGTGACGGGCGTCCTCGCCGCTGAGGGCGAGCACCTCCTGCAGCCTTACCTCGTCCACCGCAGGAGCCTGCGGCCCTTCGTCGTGTTGAAGCTCGCCGTCACCCTCGACGGCCGGCTGGCCGCCCCCGACGGCTCCAGCCGGTGGATCACCGGACCGGAGGCCCGTGCCGACGTGCACCGCCTCCGGGCCGAGAGTGATGCAGTCCTCGTCGGGGCGGGGACGGTGCGCGCCGACGACCCGGAGCTCACGGTGCGCACAGCCGGTGACGTCACCTCACCGGGACCGGCCGGCCAGCCGCTGCGGGTCGTGCTCGGGCGGGCGACCGGCGACCGCCGCGTGCATCCGGCTCTCGAGATCTCAGGGGACCTGCGGGGCGTGCTGGACTACCTCGGCCGCCGCGGGGTCCTGCAACTGCTCGTGGAAGGTGGCTCACAGGTGGCGGGCGATCTCCACCGCCTCGGTCTCGTGGGGAGGTACGTCATCTACGTGGCGCCGGTCGTGCTGGGCGGTGATGACGGCGTCCCGGTCCTGTCGGGGCCGGGGGCGCAGAGCATGGCCGACGCCTGGCGGGGAAGGCTCGTCTCGGTCACCCGGCTCGGCGACGATGTCCGCCTCGAGGTCGAGCCGCGGCAGGGAAACCTCTAGCTCGACCAACCCCCACTGACCGCCCGGTAGGATTCGCACCCGAGAAGGAGCTGGCACCGTGCCGCTGTCCACTGTGGAGAACGCCGTCACCGCGATTGGCCGGGGCGAGATGGTCGTTGTCGTCGACGACGAGGACCGTGAGAACGAGGGCGACCTCGTGATGGCGGCTGAGTTCGCCACGCCCGAGCGGATTGCCTTTTTTCTCGCCCACACGTCCGGCCTCATCTGCGCCCCGCTCATGCCCGAGCGCCTCGACGAGCTCGAGCTGCCGCTCATGGTGGCCCAGAACACCGAGTCGCAGCGGACAGCGTTCACCGTGACGGTGGACTACCGCCCCGGCACGACGACGGGTATCTCCGCCGGCGACCGCGCCGCCACCATCCGCTCGCTCATAGACCCGGGCACAAAGCCGAGCGAGCTCGCCCGGCCGGGCCACATTCTGCCGTTGCGTTACCGCACCGGCGGCGTCCTCAAGCGGGCGGGCCATACCGAAGCCACGATCGACCTGGCCCGGCTGGCGGGCTGCTACCCGGCGGGCGTCCTGTGCGAGATCGTGACGGCCGACAAGCAGGCGATGGCGCGCAGGCCGGAGCTCGAACGGTTCGCCGCCGCCCACGGCCTGCCGCTCATCTCGATCGCCGAGCTCGTCCGCTACCGCCGGCGCCGGGAGAAGCTGGTGGAGCGCATCGCCTCGGCCCGCATCCCCACCGCCTACGGGGAATTCACAGGTCACGCCTACCTCTCCCTGATCGACGGCGAGCATCACTTCGCCCTCGTCGCCGGCGACGTCGGCGGTCGGGACAACGTCCTTGTCCGGGTGCACAGCGAGTGCCTGACGGGGGACGTGTTCGGCTCGCTGCGCTGCGACTGCGGCCCGCAGCTCGACTTCGCACTCGCCAAGATCGCCGAGGAGGGGAGCGGCGTCATCGTCTACCTGCGGGGCCACGAAGGCCGCGGCATCGGCCTCGGCCACAAGATGCGGGCCTACAGCCTGCAGGAGCAAGGACGTGACACCGTCGACGCCAACCTCGAGCTCGGGCTGCCGGTCGACAACCGCGAGTACGGGATCGGGGCCCAGATTCTCGTCGATCTCGGCGTGACGACCATGCGGGTGATGACGAACAACCCTGCCAAGTACGGCGGCCTCGAGGGATTCGGGCTCGACATCGTCGAGCGGGTACCCATCGAGTCCGTCCCCAACCCGGAGAACCTCGCCTACCTGCAGACCAAGAGGGAGCGCCTCGGGCACCTCTTCGCCGAGCTGGAAGAGAGCGCGGACGACACAGCAGATGGCTGAGGCCAGCCACCGGCTGCCGAGGCCGGCGGCCGGTGCTGGGCGGCGGGCGGACACGGAGGGCTCTCACGACGGCAGCAGTCTCCGCGTCGCCGTCGCCTGTGCCCGCTTCCACGAAGAAGTGACCACACGCTTGCTCTCCGGGGCACTTCGGGCGCTGGACGAACACGGCGTCGGCCTGAGCAACCGCCTCGTCACCTTTGTGCCCGGCAGCTTTGAGCTCCCCCTCGCCGCCCAAGCGTTGGCGCACAGCGGAGGCTTTGACGCCATCGTCTGCCTGGGGGCAGTTGTGCGGGGAGAGACGTCCCACTATGACCTCGTCGCCGGGGAGTGTGCCGCCGGCCTGGCGCGGGTGCAGCTCGACGCCAACATTCCCGTCGCCTTCGGCGTGCTCACGACCGAGAACCTCGAGCAGGCCCTCGAGCGATCCGGCGGCTCGGTGGGCGACAAGGGTGAGGAAGCGGTCACGACAGCCATCGAGATGGCGAACGTGCTTCGGGTCATCTCGGTCGCCGGCGCCGAGCTGCGGCACGCCAGCCGCGGCCGCTGAGCTGCTGTGCTGCGCCTCGTGCTGCCGAAGGGCTCCCTCGAGCAGGCGACGCTGGAGCTGTTTGCTGCCGCCGACCTGGCCGTGCGCCGCTCCTCGGACGTCGACTACCGCGCGACGATCGACGACCCTCGTCTCGAAGAAGTGCGCATCCTCCGACCACAGGAGATCCCGCACTATGTGGCGGCCGGGCTCTTCGATCTCGGGATCACGGGGCGCGACTGGGTGGAGGAGACGGGCGCCGACGTCGTCTCGCTCGGCGAGCTCCACTATTCGAAGGCGACGGCTTCACCGATCCGGGTGGTGCTGGCGGTTGCAGCCGACTCGCCGATCGAGAAGGTCGGTCAGCTGCCGCCCGGCAGCCGGATCGCCACCGAGTACCCGAGGCTGACGGCGCGCTTCCTCGCCGAGCAGGCTGTGGAGGCGGAGATCAGTTTCTCCCACGGTGCTACAGAGGCGAAGATCCCTGACATCGCCGACGCAATCGTCGAGATCACCGAGACCGGGCGGGCACTGCGCGCTGCCGGCCTGCGGATCCTGCACACCATCCTCGTGTCGCGTACCGAGCTCATCGCCAACCCGGTCTCCTTCGCCGATGCCGAGCGGGCCCGCATGATGGGACAGCTGCTCGTGCTGTTGGAAGGAGCGCTCGAGGCCCGGAGCAAGGTCCTCGTGAAGCTGAACGTCGCCTCGGCGCGGCTGGCCGCGGTCATCGCTGTCCTGCCGGCGATGAAGTCGCCCACCGTCTCGAAGCTTTTCGGGGAGGACGCCTACGCCGTCGAGACCGTGGTGTCGAAGGCAGACATCAATGTCCTCATCCCGGCGCTGAAGGAGCGAGGCGCCACCGACATCATCGAGCTGGCGCTGTCGAAGATCGTCCACTGACGATGGTCGAAGATCGTCTGTCGAGGACGGCCGCAGCGCTGCGGGCCGGGTCAAACCTCCGTCTCGGCGTCGTGGTCGGCTTCGAGTCCGGGCGTGGGCTCGGGACTGTGGCGGAGCTGCCGCCGTCGCCCGGGACGAGCCGGGACGAGGAGGGCCCCAGCCAGCCTCCGCCGAGCTACCCGTTTCATTCCACCGCCATCGCCGGCGGCAGCCGGCAGATAGCACCCGGTACCGCCGTCGCCTTTGTTCTCGCGCCCTCTCACGGCGGAACTCTCGAGGCGCGGGAGCTGCACCCCCTGCGGCCAGGGCGCCGTGGCTCTACGTGAGCAGCTCAGCCGCCGTCTGGACCACCGTCGCGGGGTGCGATGCTGTCCGATATTCGCACAAAGGCCAGGCGAAGCTGGGCGAGGCCTTCGACGAGGTCGGGCAGGCGGGGCCCGAGCCGCTCCCCGAGACCATCGACGAGAAGGGCCATGGCGTCGATCGCCATGCTGGCCTGGGGCAGTTGCGGGGGCTGCTGGGAGAGGTGCAGCGCCGCCAGCTCGAACAGGCCGTAGCAATGGTTGGCGATGACGTCTTCGGGCGGGGCGGCCGCCAGCTGGCGGGCGACCTCCCGCAGCTCCTCGTCGGTGGGCTCGTCATCGCCGGGCCGCCCGGGCGGTCGGGAGGGCGGTGCGGACGCCCCTCCACCGGTGCTGGCCCCGCCCGAGGGCGGCTGGCCGGCACCGCCGCCGGGACCAGGGCCAGGTCGCGGCACGTCGTGCTCACCGCTCGGTGTCCAGAGGCTGCTCACGACTGATATCGTATGCCCCAGACAATCTAGGGGAAGCGGGGTTAGGCGCTATGGGCGCTCTCCCACCTGGCCACAGAGATCGTGCGATCCCGTTCGGATCGTGCGGATGTGCGCCAGGTTGACAGTGACGGCAGGCGCAAGCTCGCCTCCCCTTCGTCACGCTGCGCATGATGCGCCGCTGAGGAAGGAGTGACAGCCGATCACCAACGCACCAACCACCAACGAGCCCCGGATCAACGACCGCATCCGTGCTCGCGAGGTCCGACTGGTTGACCCTGAGGGGCGCCAACTCGGGATCAAGTCTTTACCTGAGGCATTGCAGATCGCTCAGCAGCAGGACCTGGACCTTGTGGAAGTGGCCCCGCTCGCCAATCCGCCTGTCTGCCGGATCATGGACTACGGCAAGTTCAAGTTCGACGCCGCGCAGCGAGCAAAGGAGTCACGCCGAAAGGCGAGCAACGTCGGGATCAAGGAGATGAAGTACCGTCCGAAGATCGGCCAGGGTGACTTCGACACTAAGACCCGCCAGGTGGTGCGCTTCCTCGATGATGGCCACAAGGTCAAAGTGACGGTGATGTTCCGGGGTCGCGAGGTCTTCCATCCAGAGCTCGGGAGACGGATCCTCGATCGGATCGCCGAGCGAGTCGACGGAACGGCCCGCGTCGAGTCCGAGGCGCGCCTCGACGGCAAGAACATGGTGATGGTGCTGGCGCCCGACCGCCGGGCGAGACAATCGAGTGCGGCCAAGGCCCAACACGAGGCCGACGGCGTCGCCGGCGCCACCGGTGGGGTGACCACGAACGGTACGGCACCGAGCCACGATGGCGCGGCCGTGACCGGGGCCGTGGTCGGCGATGCAGGGCCGACGACAAATGGAACCGCAGAGCGAGCGAGCG
>Ga0182024_10010208_pt1 | contig 19207 bp, 17 predicted proteins | sample P32metaG_FD_120480 | JGI IMG/M metagenome (GOLD analysis project Ga0182024, IMG submission 120480) | Permafrost microbial communities from Stordalen Mire, Sweden - P3-2 metaG (Illumina Assembly) | ecosystem: Environmental > Terrestrial > Soil > Wetlands > Permafrost | place: Sweden: Stordalen... | reverse complement strand
TTAACCAGGGCCGGATTGTAGCCCTGGTTGATCGAAACTTGGGCGTTGATCCACGGCGGCAAGTTGTTGGTGCCCGGCGGCGTCGTTGCGTTGGGATTGTTGGTGACCACCCAATTCAGCGTGCCATCGTACCAGGCGGCATACCCCCATTCCTTGGTCTCGCACAGCATGATCGTCTTCGACAAACCGTCGCTGATCGAACTGTCCGTCGAACCCACGGTTGCGGAGAGCAACATGGCGCCGTTTTCCAACGGCACTTTGGGCGACGCAGTCGTATTGATATGCGTTCCCACAATCGCTTTGTAATTCGTCGGCGCGGGGATATCCACGAAGCCCGCCGGAGCACCAGTCCCTGATTCGGAGATAGCCGCATACTCCGTCGCTCCGGTCTTAGTTGTGTTCGTCGGAGTGCCATTGTCGATGGTCGTTGTTCCATTCGTATTGGCGTCGCCGCCCCACGACGGGCAAATCACCGCATTCAGAAACACAGCCGAGCAATGCTGATACGTCGCCGAACCGTTGATAATCGCCGGATCAAAAGGGCCCTTCGGGGCATTACTGACGGGAGAGCCCGAAGTCGGAGTCACGCTGAACTGACTCGAATTGATGTCCATCGCCTTGTAGAGATTGGCTTCTTCGAAGTACGGAAGAATCCGCACGATCCAACTCCAACCGGTCATCGATCCCGGCGTTGCACCGCTCCCCGTGCCCGCTGGCAGGGCTTTGTACGCTTGTGGAGTGCTGTTCGCGGGCGTCGTTACGTTGTTGGGCAGGTTGAAAACCAGCGGGAAGCGCTTATAGGCGGCATCGTGAAGCAAGAGCGCCAATCCAAGTTGATGGATCTTGGCCTGGCACTGGTTTCGATACGCCGCCTCGCGGGCAGCCGTGACGGCCGGCAACAATAACGCGATGAGGATGCCGATGATGCTAATCACCACCAGCAATTCCACGAGGGTAAACCCTCGCTTTGAAGACCGTGTGGACATACGCCACCTCCAATAAGAAAAAAGGATGATGCAGAAAGCGGCAACAACGCCGCGTCCTTCCGAAACCGACCCGGAGAAGGCAAGCCCCCTGGCACACCGTCTCCGAAGAGAAAAGATGAATGGCCACAGTTTAGCGGTTCCAGGCCCTGCTGTCAAACTGGTGGCGGCCACGGATCGCGGAATTCCGTTCGGGGGGGCGGACTGCGCCGAGGGAACCAAACGACTGGACAGTGGCCGCGATCACAGATAGTGGCTCAGCACCAGCAAGGCCAGCAAGATCACGATCACGATGGCGACGAGATAGGCTCGCAATCCGCCGAGAGCGGAGGCCGACGATTTGCGACGCCTTGAATCGCGCGAGATGCTTTGCCCGGCTTGGGGATCGTTGGGGCTCGCGGATGGAATCGTCGCGCCCGGGAAGGCGGCGCTACCAGCCGCCGCATTTGCTGCCGGCTTCATCGAAGATTTCACTGGCGGTTGCACGCCGCTCGAACTGAGCGCCGCCATGAATTCGGCGGCGGTGCGAAATCTGGCCCGTGGATCTTTTTCCAACGATCGCGTGATGGCCCGGCCGAGCGCGGTGTTCGCAATCGCCGGCGGCAGCGGCGGCAATGGTGCGCTGTTGTGCATCATCAGCACCTGCACCATGTTGGGATCGTCGAAGGGAACTCGGCCCGTCGTCAGTTCGTGGAGCACGATTCCCAGCGAGTAGAAATCGCTTGCCGGCGTGAGCGATTCGCCGCGGCATTGTTCGGGACTCATATAGGGGGGGCTGCCCAGAATTCCGCCCGGAGCGGTGAGCTTCGTCGTTTCCGCAAGCCCCGAGCCATCTTCCGTGCCCGCGACTTTGGCGATTCCAAAGTCGAGCACTTTGACCATGACGGCGTCGTAAGCATCGCGGCAGATGAAGATATTGTGCGGCTTCAGATCGCGATGGATCACGCCCATCGCATGCGCCTCGCCCAAGGCATCGAGCGTTTGGCGGGCGATTTCAATGGCACGGTCCGGCGACAGCCGCCTTTCGCGGGCCAATAGATGCGATAGCTCCTCGCCGGCAAGAAATTCCATCACGATATACAATTCGCCGTCGGGAACTTCTTGCAGATCGAGAATCCGCACCGCGTGCGGGCTCTTCAGCAACCGGGTGAGCTTCGCCTCGCGCTTCAGCCGGTGCCGCAGTGATTCGTTCGTGCGCGTCCAGGGGAGCAACACTTTGACGGCCACGGTCTGGCCGTTTTGCAAATCTTCGGCGGCATAAACGATTCCAAACGAGCCGCGCCCCACCTCGCATTGGATGCGATATCGATCCTGGAAAATAGTACCGGTTTGCAGCATCACGAATTTCCTCTAAGAATCCCCTCATAAAACCGCTTGGGAGAAGCGGACAGTCCCCGGCGGTTTTGTGAGGGGCTCTGACTCCGTTCTACCGCAAGAATCGCGGCGGGTCGAGCCTCCCGCGATGGGGCAACGATGACTGCGATTACGATCTCACCGCGAAGACGCGGACCAGCTTAAGCCGTCGTCGTTTCCGATGAACCGGCAGTTGGTTTGCCGCAATGCGCCTGCCAGAGTGCGGACAATCCGACGCGGAGAAAGCTGCCGGCCAGAAACGTGGCAAAGCCCCCCAGCACGGCGGAGGAAATCGTGCCGACCACCAATGCCGCGGGCGCCGCCTTACCGAAAAATAGAATCTCGCCGAGCGTGCCGCCGCTCGCGACTCCCATTGCCGTTAGCACTGCGATCCACTTTCCAAGCGGAGCGCGCAGAGCGAGCAGCTTGGCATGAACCGGAACGGGCAAGGTTGTTGGGCAATTCGGCCGATCTTCGGCATGGATTGCCGCGTTCGCGGTTGCGTCGTCGCGGAGTCGCGTGCCGATGGCGTTGCCGAGGACATGCATCGCGGCGAGCAGGATCAAGAAACAGAACACGACCGACCAAACCGGCCCGATCGCATTCATCACGGCACACGCCGCGCCGCAAAGCGTCACGGCAAGCAACATCGTGCGCAAGCGGAACTGAAACGCCCCGCCAATCCGCCGCTTGAAATCCGTCGACGTCGCCATAGGCACTCCTGGTAGAAGGCACGGTCATTATACACGATGACCGAACCAGGCGATTCACTGGGCGGAAAAGGGGTCAGAACTATTTAATAAATAGTTCTGACCCCTTTTCCTCTTTGGTCGCGCGCGGAATCGCAATTGAAGACCGGGAGCGAGTCCCTTGGTAGCGACGGGCTCGGCGCGGTGGCTGCCGTCGCTTTACTTCGTCGTCGTCTCGCCCGGCTTTTGGCCGGTGACCGGTTCCGGCGGGGCGAGTGCCGGGCCTGGAGTCGGCGCAACCGCGGGAGTCGTGTTGGACGCGGCGGCGTTCGTTGGCTTGGTCGGCGTCGGTTGCTGATCGGCCGAAGTCTGCTCGGGCGCTTTCGGCATCGGCGACTTGGGAGCGACTTGCGCCGCCGGCGCTTGCGTGTTCGGCGCCGGAGTTGGCACAACCGACACTGCTTGCGGTGCTGCCGAAGCCACCGAGCCGGCCGCCACGGGGACCAACGACTTGTTCATTGTAAAGCCGACCACGAACCAGCCATTCTGCTCGCTGGCGACGAACGACCCGGCCGGCCCGAAATAATGGCTCACGGCATCGAACTCCGGCAGCGTGCGGCCGTCGATCTTTTGCTTCCGCGGCGCGCCGTCTTTTCCCTCGCCCAGCAGGGCGTTGAGCAACTGGCCCAGCAGCGTTTCGGCCTGCGGCATTCGGCCCGTGCGGATCAGTTCGTAGGTCGGCCGGTATTCTTCATCGGTGCGCGAGAACAAGCGGAAGCTCATCTGGTTGGCGCCGAGCATTTTGGCCTGGTCGGCGATCAAATGGTAATCGGCGCACTTGATCAGGCCATCTTGCTCATGCGCCTGGTGCAACACCTTTTCGAGAAAGCTGACATGCGAGGCGAAAAACAAATGGCCGTAAGCGACCGTCAGCGCCGAATTGGTCGGAATCAGGCGGTCTTCCTTGGAACGCTTGGAGTCGGATTGACGAGCGTCGTCGTCGGCGCGGTCGGCGTGGTTGACGGCGCCGCCGTTGGGATTCTCGATCTTGATATCGGGCACGGCCACTTCTTCGTCCGTGATCTCCCAGATCACATGTCCTTCGAACTCGCGGCGAACGGCGTCTCCCTTCATGGTCTTTTCGATCGTGTCGGCCAACACCTTTTCATTCGTTCCCTCGATGGCCACCAGCAGCCGCTCGCTCTTGGGACCGATCGGCAACTGGTAGTCGGTGATGACCGTAATCCGATTGCCGAGATTGCCGACCAGGTCTTTCACGATATCGACCTTCGGACCATCGGGATCGTTCTTGAGGCTATCGAGCACGTCGTGAAACACGCCCTTCTCGGCCATCACTTCGTCGACCAGTGTTTCCGAGGCGGCGAAGGCCGTTTTGACATCGAGGTTGAAGCTGGTGTAGGTGGCCACTTGCTTCGGCACCCACACTTGCGGCTCCAAGTCGCTGCCGACCGGGAAGTTCAGCATTCGGGCCGCCAGTTCGTATTTGTCGTGGCTCGATTCGTGGCCCGGCAGCGGCGGAGCGTACACCATCGTGCGATGGATCAATTCGCATTTGTCGGCCGAGAAATTCACGAACCCGCCGACTCCCTTCACCGCCATGAAGCCTTGATTCTTGAGGGCCTGAAAAATGTCGATCCCGCGGCGCCGCTCGCGGCTGGTCACCGATCGGAGCATCTCGATATAGCCGAACGGATCGACGAACCACCGCACGTGCGGCAGCGTCGAACCGGCCGATTGGGCGCAACGGTCCATGATCTCGTGATAGGCCTTCAGGCTGGCGAGGTTATCCTTCCGGCCATCTTTCGTGGCCGCCAGGATTGATTGCAGCACTTCCGGATCGTCGGAAGCCGCCAGCAAATCGCCGGTGAGAAGGTGGGCGACCTGATGAATTCGCCGCTGGCCTTCTTGCTGGGGCAGATCGAAGACGACCGGGCCGCCGTCGTCGTGTGGCAATCGCTGGGCGCCGCGTTCGGCCAGCCGGGCGTCGATCTTCGCGACCAACGCGGCGGCTTGATCCTTGTGTCCGGTCACGTCGACCATGACGACCACGGCCATGTGCCCCGGCGACGGCTGGATCGTCGCCAGGCTCACTTCGCCCCCCGGCACGCCGTCGAGATCGTCCCAAGTGAGGCCCAAGTTTTCCATCCGCTGAACGCCGCTGTCTTTCAACTGGCGTTGGAAATCCTTGACGAAGTCCGCCAACACGGGGTCGTTGACGAGCAGTCCCCATTGCGAGCGATTGAAGCTATCGCGCAACGCGGCGATATCGCCGATCGACACATAGCCCTTGGTCGTGTCGGGCAGCAGATTTTCGCTTTTCGGCGCCGCTTGAACCCCTCGGCCCAACAGGATCGCCACGCAACAACAGGCCACTCGACAGACCGCCAATCCATTGCTCCGCGACAACAGACAGGTCACAGGACGCTCCTTCACAAATGTCAGGCTGATCGCCAGAACTGAGCCTCGAACTCGAACGCACCCGGCACATGCTTGCTGCGCGCTTTCCGGCCGCACGGCAAGCGGCCACAGGGTCGCTGCGCGGCGCGCTTCGGGTATAAGTTGTATCGGAATCCGGGCGTAAGACTCTTATGCGACAGTTGGCAAATGGTTAGATTGCATCGCTGTCGCAACATGGCAAAACCACGCCGCCGGGGGAAACTGCTAGCAATGCCAGCGGGCAATCTGGTAGTTTGCGAGATTCAGCAAGAGTCTAACGCTTGTGAAAAAACAGACTCGGGGTCTGGCTCATTTTTTGGCGCGCAGCGGCAGGAATCACAATATGCGTTACGCCAAAAAATGTGCCTGACCCCCTGAACCACCCAGGGGTGACCTCTTCATGCCCGATTTCCGCAGCGAAAGCTTGAGCTACGATCCGATCCACGGCTACATTCCCTTCACTTCCGGCAGCGGATTGCCGGCGGGCGAGGTGGCCGAGCGGCAGGTCATCGATCATCCGTGGGTGCAGCGGATGCGGCAGATTCATCAACTGCAAACCGCCTGGTGGGTCTTTCCCGCCGCCGAACACACGCGGTTTCAGCATGTGATGGGCGTCATGCATTTGGCGAGCCGGGCGATCGCGGGGCTGTATGAGAGCTTGAAGGAAGTTTGCCCCGACGTGCCGAGTCGCGGATATGTCGAATCGCTGATGCGATTGGCCGGCTTGCTGCACGACGTCGGCCACGGCCCCTTTGGCCACTTCTTCGACGAGCATTATCTCTCGCGCTACGGGCTGACGCATGAGACGCTGGGAAGCGTCATCATTCGCGATGAACTTGGCGACCTGATCCGCCGCGTCCGCCGCAATCCGCACAGTCGCCTCGAACCGAACGAAACGCTCGATCCGGCCCAAATCGCGCTGCTGATCACTCGCCCGCGCGCGGAGGATGCCGCCGGGCTGCCGCAATGGCTCCGCTTTCTTCGCAGCCTGTTCAGCGGAATTTACACGATCGACAACATGGATTTCGTCCTCCGCGACGCTTATATGTCGGGCTACAGCGACCGGGCCTTCGATCTCGATCGGCTGCTGCGGTACAGTTTTTTCAGCCCGGCCGGGTTGACGATTCATAGCCGCGGCGTCGGAGCGCTGGTGCGATTCATCGGCGTCCGGGCCGAGTTGTTTCGCACGATTTATTTTCACCGCACAGTGCGCGCGATCGACTTGGCGCTCGCGGAGCTATTCGACGCCAGCCGCGATTATTTGTTTCCCGGCAATCCGCTCGAGCATTTGGGCGAATACCAGCATTTCACCGAATGGTCGCTGTTGGTCGATGTTGCCCGTTGGGCCGAATCGCCCGATCCCAAGAAGCGCGAAGTCGGATTGCGGTGGCGCGAACTGCTTTCGCGCAATGTGCGCTGGAAGATGGTTTGCCAGCGAAATCTTGTCTATGGGGCGACCGATTCCGAAGGGGCCAGCATTTTTAGCAACGCGCAATTCGTCGAACAGGCGCTTCGCAAGCTTTTGCCGCCGGAAATCCGCGATATCCCGATGGTGATCGATTTGGCCCGGCATGTTCATCGACCGCACACGCGCGGTCCGGCCGCCGGCCAAAATTTTCTCTTCGACGAATCACATCAGAAAACTCGCCCATTGACCGACGACCATCTCTTCCGCCAACTTCCGGTAAGCCATCACATCTGCCGCATCTACGCCGAGAACGACCAACACACCCGCCCCCTGGCCGCCGCCCTCGATCAACTATTAGGGCCCGGCGGCGCCGACGATTTGACGAATGTGTAAACCGGAACGAAGAAGGTTCTTGTGCGGAGACGCGAGGGAAGTGAGATTGCGGACGGGTGCCGGGCCCACGGCCCAGCGTGGAAATGGGCTCACCGCAAGTCGCTCGTCTTTATTTTCCGCCGGTTGCATCTGACAAATGTTGCTCCAGTGAGGCTCCCCAGATATGTTCATTGAAAGGCAGGACCTCCCGACCCAAATCGAAACGGACGCACGCGGTTTTCGCGAATCGGCCCACGTCCCGTTTTCCGCTCCCACTCAATGACGTAAGGAAAAACGATGCGCCAGGCTACGCTCAAGTTTCGTGCGTTATCTGCTGCATTCGCTTGGGCCCTGGTCGTCGCGGTGGCCTCGGCGGACGATTCCACTTGGACTTCGCAACAGGACTGCTTTTCAATCGCACTTCCGAACGCAAACTGGAGCCGAACGGATGCGCCTGTGGCGAGTGCCAAGTGGGCTGCCGCAAATCGAGCCAAGACCAAGAGTGTGTTCGTGGCGGTTTTTGATGAAACTGACAAAGGAGATTCAATCAGTCTCGGAGCGAGGTTCGAAACGGGCTTTCTAAAATCGGGGCATGCGACCGAAGTCAAGAAAGGCCAAGTCGTCCTCGACCGGCGAACCGCCTATCGTTTCGTGGCGGAAGCGGCGGCCGCGGGAAAAAAGCTTTCGTTTGTCGTGGCGTACGTGGTCACCGACGGCCGGGATTATGCGATTTGCGCGACCTCTTTGGTCAGCGACGCGGATACCGACAAAGAGCTCAACGACACAATCGACTCGTTCCGTTTCCTCGACCCGCCCAGCCCGCCGGTGGTCGCGTCAACGAACGATCCCGTCTGGACTTCGCAGGAGTATCGTTGCTCCATCGCCCTTCCCAATGCAACCTGGAGCCAGCAGAAACCGCCCAACGCGAAACTGAAGTTCGTTGCCCTGAACGAGGATCACACCAAGTACATAGCTCTCGGGGTTTTCGATGTACAAGGGGTGACGGAGTTCAGCAATCCCGAATTCAAAAAAGGCTTCGAGGAAAGCTTTCTGAAGTCCGCCAACGGAACAAAAGTCAAGGAGGGCGAATTCGCCATCGATGGACGGATGGGTTATCGCCTTGTGGCCGATTCGTCAGTCGACGGCAAAAAGTTTTCTCATGTGGTCGTGGGAGTGATCGCCAATGGCCGGGCATACACGTTCGACGGGCAATCATTAGTGGGTAATGCGGACACCGATCCAGAGATCAACGCAAGCATCAATTCGTTTCATCTCTTCGACCCAGTCGGCCCGCCCACGACCGTAAACGCCGCGCCGCCGGAAAACAAGGATCCAGCCGAGCGAATGGGCGAATTGGCGTTTCGCTGTGTTGCATTTCTGCTAGCCGGGTTCCTCGTCGTGTGCTTCATCGTGCGAAAGGCCTTCGGCAGGTGAGCGCGCGGGCCAGAAGCGGAGACGAGGGGCGCGATTGGGAGATAAGGGGAACCGACGCATATATTGATGGGCCAATCGAAGGGATCGGTGGTCGTAAATTGGCCTTTGCTCTCCGGTGCCACACACCCTATTCCGCCACGCGCCATCGTGTTTGGAAAAGCCGATAGATCGCGGCCAATAAAAAAATATCGACGGCCGCGGTTAGGCCGAGATAGTTGAAATAGTCCTGCCATGTGCCGCCGCGGTCGATCATTGTGGGCACGTTGAACTTCAGTGGCGTGTTAAATGCCGCGCTCAGTGGGCTGATGAGTTGACTCGATTCGACCCAACGTGCCGCCGCGGTACCAGGATAATACGTCTCCGTGAAGAATCGCATCGCGAGCGGCAGGCAGAACATCGTGCCGATCAGCAGATAGCTGGTCATCAGGCTCGTTGACGTTTTCTTGCAGAGCACGGAACAAAACATCGCCACGATGGCCGTCGAAAGGCAGGTCATCACGATGATGCCGAGATACGCCGGGACGGTCCAGAAATTGTTCCAGCCGAACGAGCCCATCAAAAAGGCCCACAGCACCGGCCAGGCGACGAACGACGTCAGCACGGTGGACACCCGCAGTCCGGAAAGGATTTTGCCGCACAGAATCTGGCCGGGGCTCAGCATCGTCGTCAGCAGCATTTCGAGCGTTTGGCGTTCGCGTTCGCCGGTGATGCTGCCGGCCGAAAAGACTGGGCCGACCAACACGTTGAACAGCAGCACATACGCGATATACCAAGGCGCCCAATCCACCTTCAAATACAGAAACACCGCCATCAACGGCACCGCCAGCACCATGCTCACCATGATCACCACGCGGAGCATCAGCGTCCCCTGGCTGAAAATCTCGCTCCGCAATTCCTTATCGAACACCGGATTGATGCCGTCGGGCAAGAGCGTCGTTCGTGGGGCGGGCACCAATAGCCGATCGGGAAACTGATCGGCATGGATCACCAGCCCGACGGCATGCTGATGCTCGTCTTCGATGTCGACAACTTCGTTGCCTTCGCTTCCAACGTCGGGCGGATGCAAGAGCCGCGCGGCGGTCCGTGCAAACAGTCCGACGCAAATCACTCCAAACACGGCCGGCACCACCGTCACCGTCAGGATCAGCCGAAATTCGCCCGATTGCCCCAGCGCGCTCCACAGCAGCACGGCCACCAGCGCCAGCGGCAGAATGACCAGATACGAAACGACCAGCGCCGAAGCCGTGCGGCGGAAATAGCTGCTGCAAGCGACGCTGATCATTCCATACAGCGCCACCGAGAGCATCAGCGCCAAATAAGCGGCCAGCACTTCGTACAGCGACACGCCGCCGAGCGGCAAACAGAGCATGACGATCGGCAGCGACGAGAAGATCAGCACCGCCAGATGCGCCAGCGAGGCGAAAAGTTTTCCGAGAACGACCGCCGCCGGCCGCAGCGGACTGGCCAGCAGCATTTCATACGTCTTGCGTTCCTTCTCGCCGGTGATCGACCCGGCGGCAAAGCTGGGGGCCATCAGCGAAGCGAGCACATATTGGCCCAAGAAAAACAAATTGATCAGATTCTTGGCTTCGTCGGAGCCTTGCGTCAGATCAAGCCGCCGCTGCTGCGGCCAGGCGAGAAAGACCAAGATGCCGAGCACGAGGTTGTAGCCGATCAGCAGCAGCATCGCCCGGCGAGTGCGCAGATTGACGAGCAATTCGCGCTGCAGGACGGGGTTTTCGAAGATGTACATGGGGCGTCAGAAGCGTGTGGACAGGCGCATGCGCGTCATGGTTTGCTGGGATTGATCACCGACAATCCTTCCAAAATCGCCACTGCGGCCAGATACTCGTCCGCCACGACGAAGTGATCCATGCTGCCGTCGATGCTTAATTCAATGGCGACAGCGAGTTGCAACGCATCGAGCGTCCTAAGCCGCTTCGTTGGCGCATGCTTAACGAGGAGCTTTTCGGCCGCGTGCTGATGTCGACGAAGCGTTCCCTTGACGGTCACTCGCTTGGTGCGAACGTCGCCGCCAAATTTCCGCCGGAGCGAGTGGAACTCTCCGAGGGTCAAGCCCCCCGCCCCTGACTTTCTGTGCGAAAACCGACTGAAACTCAACCACGGTGAGGGACGAAATGAGAAATCGGGCAAGAGGCTCCGCGAGAATCACGGCGACGCGATCCGTTCCGGCTTCCGTGTGATACGCTTTGACCAAAGCACTGGTGTCGAAGAGATATGCGACCATCAGCACCGCTCTTCGCGTTCGCGGTCGACGTCGTCGGCCAGCGAACCGGGCAGCTTCGCTGTTATCCGCCGGACCTCTTCCCAAGTGATGTCCGGGTCTCCTTCTTCGGCAATGAGCGGCATGTAATCGTCCTCGTCGTCCTCATCGTCCAAATCGACATCGTCCTTAGCGCGGATTACGAGCGACACCTGCTCATGCTCCGCAAGAACGATAGGAGTAAGGGGCTTCAATACCCCATTTTCGTAGATCGCATCCACTTGTTGTCTGAGCATCGTCGAACTGCCTGTTGTGTTTTAAATACCAATGCGAAAATCGCCCACCGCGGTTTCGGGCCGCGATCACACCACCCATTTCTGCATGCCGTCGGTGTGGCAGGTTTCAATCCTCGGCCGCGTGTCGCCTGGGATCAAGCGAAATGTCAGCGGCAACACCGTGCTCCGCAAAACTTCCGGCTGCTCGAGCCGCGATTGGCCGACCAACGCCAACTGGCCATCGCGCAGGCGGTATAATTCCAATCTCCACGGATCGCGATCGACGAGCAGCAATTCACGCACACCGACATTGCCGTAGAACGAAATCTTCTCGCGGCTGCGATCGTAGGGGCTGACGATTTCAACGACGAAATCTGGTCCGCCGAGGTAATAGGCGTCGCGTTCCCGCGCGGTGCTGCCGGGTAAAACGACTGCAACGTCCGGGCAACGGTAGTTTTTCGTCCAGTCGTCAGAGCGATCGCTGACGTTCAAGCCGGGGTAGACCATTGCGGCACTTGACAAGAGCGCGCTTTGCAATGCCCACGTTAGCCTCGCCTGGAGGTGCGAGTGCTCTGGATTTGGCAGTGGGTTCATCAAGTAGGTGCCCTCCCAAACCTCGTCGTACCGGTCGCCGCCCGATTCTGCCCGTCGCACGCGGATCTGTTCTTCAAGGCCGGGATCGGTGATCAGAGTAGCCATGGTTCGATTCCCCAATGAATGCGTAAGCGGTCGGACAGGTTAATTCTATCACCTCCGGTTCTACGCACCAACCAATCTCGAAACCCGGTAGTGGTCCAAAGTTGCGTTGATGGCCGCCGGCGCTAATGGTCGTGAGTTGCCGGAAAGTCTGTCGGAACGTACCGTTCTTTGTACTTCAGCGAGTCGCCATCTAAGGAGTGAATCTCGGCGATAATGGCGCTCTCTCGACTCACTTCCCATTGCCGGTAGAGCCGAACGCCGAATGGGCAAAGAACGGCCCACACCATCACCGCGACGAGCAGCGTCCGCAGCCTGAACTGAAACCAGCGGCAGTGTCGCTTCTGCGGCTCAGCGGTGTTGAGCGTGTCGGACATGGGTGCATTCTACCAGATGCCCACCGTACCGCGCGATCGTGCGCGGCCGTTGCGTGGATCAATACTCCCGCGGCGTCACTCGTCCTTGCACTCGCATCGGCAATCCTTGAATCCGCAAAAAGCCTTCGGCATCGGTTTGGTTGTACGAGCCGCCGGCTTCCATGCTGGCCACGGCGGCGTCGTACAGGCTGTTGGGGCTTTCGCGCGAGGCGACCATGATGTTGCCCTTGTAAAGATTGAGCCGCACTGTGCCCGTCACCGGACGCTGGGCCTGGCGAATGAACGCCAGCAGGGCGTCCATCTTGGCGGTGTACCAGAAGCCGTAATACACCAGCTCCGCCACTTCCGGCGACAGCCGATCTCGCAAATGGACCAGATCGCGGTCGAGCGTAAGTTGTTCGACCAATAGATGGGCGGCATAGAGCAATGTCATGCCCGGGGCTTCGTACACGCCGCGGCTTTTCATGCCGACGAAACGGTTCTCGACCATGTCGATTCGCCCGATGCCGTTGCGGCCGCCGATCTTGTTCAATTGGCGAACCATTTCGACGGCGCTATAGCGCTGGCCGTCGATCGTCGTCGGCACTCCCGAATCGAAGCCGATCGTGAGCGGTTCCGGTTTGTCGGGCGCCTGTTGCGGTGAGACCGTCATGCCGAAGTCGACGAGTTCCAATCCGTTGGTCGTCAGGTCTTCGAGCTTGCCCGCCTCGTAGCTGATGTGCAGGCAGTTTTCATCCGAGCTATACGGCTTGGCGGCCGACGCTTTGACCGGAATCTTTCGGGCCGCGCAATATTCGATCATCTCGGTGCGGCCGGGAAATCGGGCTCGGAATTTCTCGATCCGCCACGGCGCGATCACGCGCACCGCCGGATCGAGCGCCTCGGCTGCAAGCTGGAAGCGGCACTGATCGTTTCCCTTGCCCGTCGCTCCGTGGGCGTAGGCATCGGCTTTCACTTCGCGCGCAACTTGCAAACAAACTTTCGAGATCAACGGCCGGGCGATCGACGTTCCGAGCAGATACAGGCTTTCATAATGGGCCTGCCATTGGAGCACCGGAAAAGCGAAATCGCGGCACAGTTCTTCCTGAGCATCGACAATCCGGGCCGACACCGCCCCGCATTGCCGCGCCTTGGCCAGAATCGCCTCTCGATCTTCGCACGGCTGCCCGAGATCGACATAGACCGCATGAACGTCGTACCCTTCCTCGCGCAGCCAGCCGAGGATGACCGAAGTATCGAGTCCGCCCGAATACGCCAATACGCAGCTTGGCATGTTTTGCTCCACAATGATGTTTTGCTGTAGCGATGCTTTGCTGTAGCGGAATTTGTGAAAATTCCGGGTTGCATCTGGTTACCAGCGATTATACGGTCTCACGCGGAGGCGCGGAGACGCGGAAGGGGAGTTTGTGCATGTTTTTATCGGCCGGCTGCTAGAATAAATCCATGGACGAAAAACGCCGTCGGTTTCGATTCCGCTTGCGGACACTCTTGGTGGGCATCACACTCGCGGGCGTGTTGTGCGCCCGGGGCGCGCCAATCGTACAAAAGTGGCAGCAGGACGCGGCGGATCAAGCCCGCCTCAGTGAGCGAATAGCTACGGCGCTCCAACGGATCAAGGGGTGTGGCCTTCGGGGACATTTGCTGTGCGAGCAATCCATTACGGCACAACGACAACCACAGAAATAGGACGCCGTGACCATTGGCCCGATTGACACTGGACAATATTTCGAAGCAATTCCCCGGCGTGCTGGCCGTGGACGGAGTGTCGCTCGACGTTGGCGATGGCGAGTTCATCGTTCTGGTTGGTCCCTCCGGCTCGGGGAAATCGACGCTGCTGCGATTGGTCGCCGGGTTGGAGACTTCGAGTGGCGGGGCGATTCGCTTCGACGGCAAGCGGATCGATTCCTTGCCGCCGCGGCGGCGCGACGTGGCGATGGCGTTCCAAACGCCGGCTCTTTATCCACATTTGAGCGTTCGCGATAATTTGGCGTTCCCGTTGCGGATGCGAAAATTCCCGGCCGCCGACATCGGCAAGCGGGTCGCGGCCACGGCCGAACCGCTACGGATTGCTACGCTGCTGGACCGCTGGCCGGGCGAGCTTTCCGGCGGCGAGCGGCAGCGGGTGGCGCTCGGCCGGGCGCTGGTGCGTGATGCGCGGTGCTTGCTATTGGACGAACCGTTTGCCCACTTAGACGGCACGCTGCGGGAACAGGTTCGCCTCGATTTGCTGGAAATCCACCGCCGCCGGCCAACGACGACGCTCTGCGTGACGCACGACCAACACGACGCATTGCTGCTGGGCCACCGCGTCGCTGTGCTCGCGGCGGGCAAGCTGCAACAAGTCGGGCCGCCGCTGGAGATTTACGATCGTCCGGCGAACCGATTCGTCGCCGGCTTTTTCGGCGCGCCACCGATGCACTTCTTGGATGGGCGGATCGAGGCGGAAAATGAATGCCTATGTTTCGTCGCCGGCATGATCCGGTTGCGCGTGCCGGATTCCACCGCAGCAAAGCTGAAAAGCCGAATCGACGCACCCATCGTTCTAGGATTGCGGCCCGAGGCGATTCGGTTCGCCAATCCGAACGAAATCAACGGCCAATCGATTACCGCCACCGTGCGGATCAGCGAAGTCCTCGGCGATCGGGTGTTTCACCGCATCGAAACGACCGACGGCCAATCGCTAATCGTTCAAGGCACGCGGCAAGCCCCGTCTCTATCCGAAGTCCCGCACACGTTCTGTGCCGACCCAGCCGCCATGCATTTCTTCGCGCCTGGTGCATTCGGCGAAGTTTTGTAACACCCTCAGATAAGAAAGCACGCTCCCCGCAAGCGAGCTGCAAGATCTATTCGTTACTGTGGCTCGCTTGCGGTTTCGCGTGTCGGGACAGCCGCAGCCGCCGCCATCGCCGGCTCGGCCGAATGCAGAAACCACTTGTCCAATAGCACGTTCCGCGAGAACCAGCGTGAGGAAAATAAGCGAGCGCCCAAGAAGCGAAGTAGCGGCGCCGGCAACCAATCGGTCGGACCCGTCGATTGCGGGGCGCCGAAGCGCTCGCGCACCCGAGTTTGATACGGCTCCAATTGGGCCGCGGAAAAATCGGCCTGAACTCCCTGCTTCATCACTGTGAGAATCACGTCCGCCGCCATCAGGCCCGATTCGATTGCCGGCCGAATCCCTTCGCCACTGTGGGCGTACGCCAGTCCGACAGCGTCGCCGATCAGCAAGACGCCGTCGTCGATCAGCTTCGGCACGACCCGTTCGTAAAGCTGATACGCATGACCGTGAAACCGCGCGGGAATGTTGCAGCAGACTTTGCCGCGCTCGCAAAGAAAATCGGCGAACTGCGTGACGTGCTGCGTCAGTTGCTTCGTGTCGAGCCGGCCCAACCCGATGTTGAGAAAGTTTCCTTTGCGAAAACACCAGCCGTAGCCCTGCATGTCGCCGCAGAAGAACAACTCGGGCACTTCCGCTTCGACTGTGCCGCGAGCCAGGTCTTCCGGCGCCGCTTCGAATTCGATTTCTTGCGCTGCGACCACCGACGCCCGCCGGTCCTCGCGCGCACCCAGCCGAGCGGCAATTGGGCAAAAATGGCCGCCGGCGCCGACTAGCATCGCGGTCTCGATGTCGCCATTGACGAGCCATCGCCCGGCCGTTCGCTCGAGCGATCGAATCGGTTCGCCCAGCCGGCAGCGAGCGCCGGATCGCTCGAGCAGATAGTGATCGAACTCGCAGCGACGGATGCCGAAACTCACCGGATGGCCATAATGCGTTTCGACTTCGCGGCCACCGATCAGGCCGGTGCGAAAGCCGGTGAGCGGCTGAAACACACGCTTTCCGCCGCTGGCATAGTCGACCGTGTCGAGTTCCAGCGTCGACACGACCTGGGGCGTAATCCAGCCGGCGCAGGTCTTGTCGCGCGGAAACGCTTTCTTGTCGAGCAACAACACATCGACGCCGGCGCGATGGAGCTTCCGGGCGCAGGACGAACCCGCGGGGCCGCCGCCGACGATCAAGACGTCGCAGCGTTCCATGTCGGATTCCTCGGCGCCTGGCCGTTTTGGCTATGTTGGCCATTCCGGCCATTTTGATTGGCGTCGCCATTTTGGCTGGCAACGGGGTGCGGGGTGTCCTGCACAACCGGCTGCGCCGAAAACCAACTCGGCGACGGCGGTGACCCCGCGTTGTATTGGTATTGGCGTGTCGAAGGAACACGATGATTGCCACCGGGAGCGAAGACGACTTGAAACAACTGCAACCCGCCGGCTTCGAAGGCCGCCAGCGAGCCGGCCAGATATTGCCGCCACATCCGAATGAACCGCTCGTCGAACATCTGCAAAATCTTGCCGCGCGATTGCTCGAAGCGGGCGAGCCAATGGCGCAGCGTCAGGGCATAGTGTTGGCGCAGATTCTCGGCGTCGAGCAGCGAAAAATCATGCCGCTCGAAAATCGTCATTATCTGGCTCATCGACGGAGGAATCGCACCGGGGAAAATGCGCCGTTCGATCCAGGGGTCCATCGGTTGCGGTTTGTTGCGGCCGATCGAATGGATCAAGCCGCGACCATTGGGTTTCAGGCAACCGTGGATCACATCTCCCAGCCGCCGATAATTCGCCGGCCGGACATGCTCCAGCATCCCGACCGAAACAAACGCATCGCAACAGCCGCGAATGTTCCGCCAATCGTCTTCGACGAACTCAACCCGATCGTGCAAACCTTCCTCGCGGGCGCGCGCTCGCGCGTAAACAATCTGTTCGTGCGACGTGTTGAACGCCCGCACCGTCACGCCATAGAAGCGGGCCAAGTGTAGGGCCAGCGCTCCCCAGCCGCAGCCGGCTTCGATCACTTTTTCGCCCGGCTGCAACCAGACCTTGCGGGCGACATGATCCATCTTGGCCAATTGCGCCTGTTCAAGCGTCATCCCCGGATCGGAAAAATAAGCGCAGGTGTAGAGCATCTGGTCGTCGAGCCAGAGCCTGTAGAAATCGTTTCCGAGGTCGTAATGGCGATGAACGTCTTGCCTGGCTTGGGCTGCCGTGTTGGGATGGAGTAGACGACGCAGCCAGTGATGTGGACCGCCCGCTCCAAAATCGATTCGACCGATCCGCACGAGCGCCCGATCGACCGCGATCATCATCTCGGCCATGTCGCCATCGACGTCGAGCCGGCCGCGGCTATACATCTCGCCGAATTGCATCCGCGGGTCCAAGGCGACCCGCCAGAGCGCCATGCGATCGTGAAATCGCAATCGGGCCGTCGGCGGTTCGGCCGAAGTGCAAATCTCTTGGCCATTCCAAAGCACCACGGCGATCGGCGGGTTGCCCAGCTTGCGCAGCGCTCGCTCGACGATCCAACGCGACCAGGGAACGTCTTTGTGAGAGTCCGACGTCGAGCTATTTTTCCTGATGCGATCCGAATCCGCGGCGCCCATTCGACTATCTTCCTTGACGAGATCATCTCGCTGTTGCGAACTAAAAAGAGGATTCATGGGAGTCGTTCCTGCTTCCTGCGGTCAAACTCAGAATCGATGTGGAATACTATTCCACCCGGATTATACGGACCGATGTTATCCGATACAAAAAGTATTTCTGCAAGCCCCGTGCCACGGACGATTCGCATCCACGAGCCTAAGTCAGCCGTCGCACGATCCAATCGCCCAATCGCGGAGAAATTGCCCCCAGCGCTAGCAAGAACCGAACGGCTGTCGGATAAATCAATTCAGGCCGGCCGCGTTCGCAGGCCCGCAGTATCGCGTGCGACAGGTCTTGCGGCCGGATCGCGCGAAACTTCACGCCGGCGCCCGGCTTTTTTGCTCGCTCGGGCAGTCCGGCGGTCTGATCGGCGTAGCGCTCCTTGGCATCGGGGCGAGCAATTGGTCCCGGAGAAACCAATAAGACATGCAGTCCGCCCGGCGAAAGCTCGAGCCGCAATTGCTGCGTATAGGCGCCCAAGGCGAATTTCGTCGCTGGATAGGCCCCGACATACCGAACCGCCGCCTTGCCGGCTAGCGAACTGATATTCACCAGATGGCCATGTGTCTTCAACAAATGGGGCATCGCCGTCCGGACGCAACGAACCACCGCCAGAAAATTCAGATCGAGCAATTCCGCGAATTCCTCGGGCGTGGTGTCGATCACTTGTCCGCGCGCGGAACGGCCGGCGGCATTGACCAGCACGTCGAGCCGGCCGAATTCGTCGATCGTGCGACGCACCAAATTATCCACGTCGGCCTGACGAGTAACATCGGCGGCGACGGCCAGCGCGGTTCCGCCCGACTGCCGAATTCCGGTGGCGACGGTTTCCAGCCGCTCGGCATTGCGAGCCGCCAAAACGACCTTCGCCCCCGCCGCGGCAAACGCCTCCCCCAGCGCGCTCCCCAACCCGCCGGATCCGCCGGTGATCAGCGCGACTTTGTCAGTCCAGTAGGGCATGGGGTTCAGCAGTGCGGACGAAAGGAACGCGGGACGCTATCATTACGGCACCCCCGCATCGTCCCTGAGAACAAGTGCATTGTCCAGACAGCGAGACGTGGATTTATTCCACCGGCCGAAAGCCGACGATCCGCCATTCGACGGTTGGGCCGCCGTCCGGTTCCGAGCGACGGTAAACTCGCGGCAGACCGTTGCCGGGATCGAATTCGGCTTGTTGAAATACTGGGATGGGTGGCGCGGGAGCGTTGACGACCGCATCGTTGCGACTCACATCAATGCGAATGATCTCAAACAAGCCCGGCACCGACCAATTGTCCCAAAGTCGCGGCTCGGTATGTTCGCCGTTGATCGTCATCGCGGTGACTTGCCCTTTCCGCACCTCGACATGAATCTTGCCGGAGAGACCAAGGCTTTGCTCGATATCCAAGTCGTAGCTGGCCGGACCGTGCTGTTGCCAACGTTCGCGAGCGGCCTCGAAATCGGTCGAAGTCATTCGGGGCGGCTGGCCGC
>Ga0182024_10010207_pt1 | contig 19207 bp, 18 predicted proteins | sample P32metaG_FD_120480 | JGI IMG/M metagenome (GOLD analysis project Ga0182024, IMG submission 120480) | Permafrost microbial communities from Stordalen Mire, Sweden - P3-2 metaG (Illumina Assembly) | ecosystem: Environmental > Terrestrial > Soil > Wetlands > Permafrost | place: Sweden: Stordalen... | reverse complement strand
GTGTTCCAGGATTCATTGCGCGGGCAGGGCATCCTAATTTTGGCGGCGATTTTCGCGGCCTATGTGGTGCTTGGCATCTTGTATGAAAGCTTTATTCACCCGATCACCATCATTTCCGGTCTGCCGTCGGCCGGCATCGGCGCCATCCTCACGCTGCTGCTGTTCAAGATGGATCTGTCGGTGATCGCCATGATCGGCATCGTGATGCTGGTCGGCATCGTGAAGAAGAACGCCATCATGATGATCGACTTCGCTATCGAGCGCCGCCGCGTCGGCCTGTCCGCCGAAGCGGCGATCCGTGAGGCAGCGTTCTTACGGTTCCGCCCGATCATGATGACGACGTTCGCCGCCATCTTCGGCTCGCTGCCGATCGCGCTCGGCACCGGCGCCGGCGCCGAATTGCGCCAGCCGCTCGGCGTCGCGGTGGTCGGCGGGCTTTGCCTGTCGCAGTTGCTGACGCTCTACATCACGCCGGTGATCTACGTCTATCTCGATCGCATCGACCGCTTGATCAAGCGCCGGCTCGAGCCGCAACTGGAAGAAGTGGCGGAAGTTCCGCCCGCGGTGGCGGCGGAGTAGACTCTACAGCGCGAAGCTCGTCCCGCAGCCGCAGGAAGCGGTGGCCTTCGGGTTTTTCACCTTGAACGAGGCGCCGATCAGGTCGTCGACGAAGTCGATCTCGGAGCCCGCCATGTAGTTGACCGAAACGGGGTCGATCAGCACGACCGCGCCTTCGCGCGCGATGACGATGTCGTCGTCGGCCTTGGCGCTCTCGACGCCGAACTTGTACTGGAAGCCGGAGCAGCCGCCACCTTCCACGGAGACGCGCAGCATCGAGCCCTCCGGTTCGCTCTTGAGGATCTCGCCAATACGCCGCGCCGCCCGTTCGCTGACCGTGACGTTCATGTCCATCGTTTCGTCCTTCGGCCGCGATGCTATTGGCAGACGGCCTTCTGAATAGTTAAGTGCGCGGAACCGCAAGTCAATGCGGGCGGGGACCCCGAAAGGGCAGTCATGGCGATCGAAACCGGACGCGCGCGAGCAGTTTATGCCGCCGATCCGGCCACCAGCCGGGGCCGGCGCTGGCCGGAGCCGGCAAGCCCGACCCGCAACGACTTCCGGCGCGACTGCGACCGCATTATCCATTCCAGCGCATTCCGGCGGCTGGCGCACAAGACCCAAGTGTTCGTCTACCACGAGGGTGACCACTATCGCACCCGGCTCACCCACACGCTGGAAGTAGCCCAGATCGCCCGCTCGCTGGCGCGCGCGCTCGGCCTCGACGAAGACCTCGCCGAGGCGCTGGCGCTGGCGCACGACCTCGGCCATCCGCCGTTCGGGCATGCCGGCGAGCGCGCGCTCGACGAAGCGCTCGGCCGCTTCGGCGGCTTCGATCACAACGCGCAGGCGCTGCGCATTGTCACCGAGCTCGAGCGCCGTTATGCCGCCTTCGACGGGCTCAATCTCACCTGGGAGACCCTGGAAGGCCTGGTCAAGCACAACGGGCCGCTCACCGGGCGCGACGGCCGCGCGATCGGCCGCTACGCCGAGCACGGCGTGCCGGCGGCGATCCTCGCCTATGCGCAGGTTCAGGATCTGGAACTGTGGTCCTTCGCCGGCGCCGAGGCGCAGGTTGCCGCGCTCGCCGACGACATCGCCTACGACGCCCATGACATCGACGACGGCTTACGCGCCGACTTGTTCACGCTCGACGACATCGCCGCGGTGCCCATTATCGGTGGCATCGTCGCGGAGATCGACGCACAATTTTCCGGCCTCGATCCGGCGCGGCGCGTGCACGAAGTGGTGCGCCGCCTGATCACCCGCATGATCGAGGACGTCATCGCGGAGACGGACCGGCGCGCGGCGGCGCTCAAGCCGGGTTCCGCCGCGCAAGTACGCGCGGCGTCGCGTCCGCTGGTGGCGTTCTCGGCGGTGATGGAAAAAGCCGACGCCGACATCAAAGGGTTTCTGCGCCCCCGCATGTACCGGCACGCGCGCGTGATGCGGGTGATGGACGAGGCGCAAGCCGTGGTGCGCGACCTGTTCGAGCATTTTGTCGCGGCGCCGGCCGACCTGCCGGCGGAATGGGCACACGCGGTCGCACTGACCGACGACGGTGCCCGCGCCCGCCATATCGCCGACTACATCGCCGGCATGACCGACCGCTACGCGCTGATCGAGCACGCCAAGTATTTCAGAGCGACGCCGGAGTTGCGGTGACCTACTCCGTCATGGCCCGGCACAAGGCCGGGCATGACGTAATCTTAAAATCGCCGTCACGCTTGCGTGCGCGCCCCATTGGCCCATATCCTGCCGGCCATGGCGCGCCTGGCGGACAAAGTTGCGTTCATCACCGGCGGCGGCGGCGGCATTGGCCGCGCCACCGCCGAACGTTTTGCCGAGGAGGGCGCCAAGGTCGTCATCGCCGAGATCGACAAGGCGACCGGCGCGGCGGCCGCGCAATCCGCCCGCGAACGCGGCGGCAATAACGGTGGGGACGCGCACTTCGTGCATTGCGACGTGCGCGAAAAATCCAACGTCGAAGCCGCCTTCGCGGAAACGATCCGGCGCTACGGCAAACTCGACATCCTGCACAACAATGCCGGCGGCTCCACGCCCGACGACGGGCCGGTCACCGAGGTGCCGGAAGCGGAATTCTGGCGCGCGATCACGCTCGATCTATACGGCACCTTCCTGTGCTCGAAGCTCGGCATCCCGCATCTCATCAAGGCGGGCGGCGGTTCGATCATCAACATGTCGTCGATTGTGGCGCTGAAGGCGCTGCCGGGACGCGACTGCTACACCGCGGCCAAAGGCGCGATCGCCGCGCTGACGCGCTCGATGGCGGTGGAATACGCGAGCCATAAGATACGGGTCAACGCCATCGCTCCCGGCGTCGTGCTCACGGAGCGGGTCAAGAAGCTGCTGGAAGGCTCGAAGGCCATCGAGAAGCTCGCCGCGACCCACCTGCTCGGCCTCGGCCTGCCGATCCACATCGCCGACATGGCGGTGTACCTGGCGTCGGACGAGTCCGTAATCACCACCGGGCAGATTTTGTCGGTCGATAGCGGCGCGACGGTGGTTTGAAGCTCCCGGTCACTCCGACGCGCGAGCGAACGGGAGTGCGACCATCTTTTTGACTCCCCAGCCAAATTCCATTACCCGCAGCGCCAAATGAGAGCCGTGCCCCATCCTCAACACCTCTTTGCCAGCATGCTCGCCCGCGTGCGCACGGCGTGCGAGAGCATACTCGGAACAACCGCCGACCTCTCGCGCGTCGTGGTTGAGCCACCGCGCGATGCAAGTCATGGCGACATGGCGGCCAATGCCGCCATGGTGTTGGCCAAGGATGCCGGTCAGAAGCCGCGCGAGCTGGCCGAAAAAATCGCCGAAAAACTCCGCGCCGACGATCTCATCGCCAAGGTGGACGTCGCCGGTCCCGGCTTCATCAATTTCACGCTTCACCCCCGGGCCTGGGCCGAGGAGCTGCGCGTCGTGCTGGCGGCTGGCAGCGATTACGGCCGCAGCGAGATCGGCCAGGGCGAAAAGGTCAACGTCGAATACGTCTCGGCCAATCCGACCGGGCCGATGCATGTCGGACACGGCCGCGGCGCGGTGTTCGGCGATGCGCTCGCCAATCTGCTGGCTTTCGCCGGCTACGCGGTGACGCGCGAATATTACATCAACGACGCCGGCGCGCAGGTCGACGTGCTGGCGCGTTCGGCCTTCCTGCGTTACCGCGAGGCGCTCGGCGAGGATATCGGGCCGATCCCGGACGGACTTTATCCCGGCGACTATCTCGTGCCGGTCGGCGGCGAACTCGCCGCCGAACATGGCGCGGCGCTGAGCGCAAAGCCCGAGAGCGAATGGCTGCCGATCGTGCGCGCCAAGGCCATCGCCATGATGATGGACATGATCCGCGACGATCTTGCCGCGCTCAATGTCCGCCACGACGTGTTTTTCTCGGAACGCGCGCTGATCGAGGGCGATGGCGACCAAGTCGGCGCCACCATCGCGTCGTTGCGCGGGGGCGGGGAGGTCTATGAGGGCCGCCTGCCGCCGCCGAAGGGCGGCAATTTCGAGGAGTGGGAAGACCGCGAGCAGACGTTGTTCCGCTCCACCGCGTTTGGCGACGATGTCGACCGGCCGCTATTGAAATCGGACGGCAGCTACACGTATTTCGCCAGCGACATCGCCTATCACAAGTCCAAGGTCGACCGCGGCTTCCGCAACCTGATCGACGTCTGGGGCGCCGATCACGGCGGCTATATCAAGCGCATGCAAGCGGCGGTAAAGGCGGTAAGCGCCGGCAAGGCCGTGCTCGACGTCAAGCTCGTCCAGCTTGTTCGTCTGCTGCGCGCGGGCGAGCCGGTGAAGATGTCGAAGCGCTCGGGCGACTTCGTCACGCTGCGCGAGGTGGTGGAGGAAGTCGGAAAAGACGCCGTGCGCTTCGACATGCTCTACCGCAAGAACGACGCCGTGCTCGATTTCGATCTTGCCAAGGTGATTGAGGCGACCCGGGAAAACCCGGTGTTTTACGTCCAGTACGGACACGCCCGCGGCGAATCAATCTTCCGCAATGCGCGCGCGGAAATGCCCGATCTGGTCCCGGCAACTGCGGCCGAACGCGCCCGCGCCTTGAGATATGCACCGTTAGAAAAACTCACGGACGAGGGCGAGCTTGCTCTGTTGCGCCGCATCGCGCTTTACCCGCGCCTGGTCGAGGCCGCGGCGAGCGCCCATGAGCCCCACCGGGTCTCCTTCTATCTGTATGAATTAGCTAGCGAATTTCATGCGCATTGGACGCGCGGAAAAGACATGCCTCAATTACGCTTCATTATCGGGAATGATCCGGACACGACGGCGGCCAGACTCGCGTTGGTGCAGGGGATTCTCGTCGTCCTTGCCTCGGGATTGGCGCTCCTCGGAGTCGCAGCGCCGGACGAAATGCGTTAAATCTCGTTCGCAATCCGCTGTTGAGTGATTCGCGATTGAACGGACGAGGACGCAGTCAACAACCGGGTCCAGAATGGCGGACGAACAGACTCAGAGATCCTATCGTTCGAATGAGCCGGTGGCGCGCCGTGCGCCGATCGCCAATCCGGGCTCGACCAGCGATCCTCTCGCCGAGCTTGCCCGCCTGATCGGACAAGCCGACCCGTTCGCCGAATTCGGCCGCGGTAACGTGCGGCGCGCCGCTGCGCCGCCGGCGCCGCCTCCAGCCATGCGGAGTTTCGACGCCAACGATTATTTCGGCACCACGACGGCGCCGGACGCGCACCCGGTCGCGCTGGAAGCGCCGCCACCGGCTCCGCCGCCGACCCAGCCGCGGCAGCCTTATGCCGCCGGCGATCTCTATCCCGCCGCAGCCGAGAGCGCCGGTCATCCGGCGGCCGATGTCGTCGGCTACGCTCCGGATCCGTATCACCCGAGCAACGATCAGTTCGAGGGCGAGGAAGACCACTTCTACGAGGATGCCCCGAGCTCGAAAAGCCGCATGGGCATCTTGGCAATCGCGGCCGTATTTGCTCTGGCGGTGCTCGGCACCGCCGGCGCCTTCGGCTATCGCGCCATCTTCGGCACCTCCCGGTCTTCTACCCCGCCGCCCGTTATCAAGGCCGACACCGCCCCGAGCAAGATCATGCCGGCGACCGCCAGCAAGGCGCCCAGCAAGCTGATCACAGACCGGGTGACCGATCATGACGAGAAGCTCGTATCGCGCGAGGAAAAGCCGGTCGCGATAAAGATCACTCCGCCCGTTGCGGGGATGCCGGCGGCACAAGCTAGCGCCCCGCCGGATGCTGCTCCGCCGGCAACCGGCAACGGAATCATTTCCAGCGAGCCGAGGAAAATCCACACCATCGCCATCCGTCCGGATCAGTTGGGCGTCGGCGGTGGCCAACCAGCAGCCGCCCCGCAGCCGCAAGCACAGATGGCGCCGCAGCCGCCCGCCAGGCCGGCTGCCCCGCTGGCGCGCGCCGCTACCAGCGCGGCCCCGCCGGCTCCGGCGGCCACTCCGGAACCGCCGCGCCAGGCCGATGCGCGCGCTGTTGCACCGCTGCGTCATACCGAGTCGATATCCAGAAGCGAGCCGCTTTCGTTGAGCCCGAATGCGCCCGGCGCGCCGATAGCGCGGGCGCCCGTGCGCACCGCTGTGGTGGCGCCACAGGCGCGCGTCGCGCCGGCGGCCACCGCACTTGGCGGCGCCTACGCGGTGCAAGTATCGTCGCAAAGGAGCGAAGCCGAAGCGCAGGCCTCCTTCCGCAGCCTGCAGGCCAAGTTCCCCAAACAACTCGGCGGCCGACAGGCGTCGATCCACAGAGTGGAGTTGGGCGCGAAGGGCACCTATTACCGTGCCATGGTTGGCCCGTTTGCCAACGCCAGTGAGGCAAGCGAACTGTGCGGCGGCCTCAAGGCGGCCGGCGGACAGTGTCTTATCCAGCGAAATTAACGCGCCATTGCTTGAACTTACGCCAAGCGCAGGCTAATCCGCGCCGATGGCGGCGCGCGCATTCATCACCGGATTGAGCGGGCTTAACGTCTCCGCCAATGAGCGCGCGTTTCTGCGCGAGGCCCAGCCCTGGGGCCTCATCATCTTTAAGCGAAACGTGAGTACACCTCAGCAAGTGGCGGAACTAACGAGCGCATTTTGCGACGCTGTCGGCTGGGAGGCGCCGGTCTTGGTGGACCAGGAAGGCGGCCGCGTGCAACGGCTCGGGCCGCCGCATTGGCCCGCGTACCCCGCCGGCGCCGTTTACGGCGCGTTGTTCGACCGGGAGGTTTCGTCTGGTCTTGCGGCTGCTCGGCTCGGAGGTCACTTGATCGCGGCAGACCTCAGAGTTCTTGGGATAGACGTCGACTGCCTTCCTCTGGCGGATGTTCTGACCGCGGGCGCCGACCCGGTCATCGGCGACCGCGCCTACGGAAGCGAGCCGGGCAAGGTCGCGGCCATCGCAAGCGCCATCGCGCAGGGTCTGCTGGCCGGCGGCGTACTGCCCGTCGTCAAACACCTGCCCGGCCACGGACGGGCGACCGCCGACAGCCACCATAAGCTGCCGGTGGTCGATACCGACCGGGCGACCCTGGAAGCCACCGATTTTGCCGCCTTCCGGCCCTTGGCCTCCCTGCCGCTCGGCATGACTGCACATGTTGTGTTTTCCGCCATCGACCCCGTCGCGCCGGCCACTACTTCGGTCACAATGGTGCGCGAAGTGATTCGCGGGTTTATCGGGTTCCGTGGTCTGTTGATGAGCGACGATGTCTCAATGAAAGCGCTGTCCGGTACGATTGCGGAGCGTAGCGGCGCCGCGTTCGCGGCTGGATGCGACGTCGTGCTCCATTGCAACGGCATCTTGAGCGAGATGACCGCGGTCGCCGGACAGGCGCCGGTGCTGGCAGGCGAGGCCGCGAGGCGCGCCGACGCCGCGCTGGCGCAACGCAAGGCGCCGGAAGAGTTCGACGTCGAAGCCGCCCGCAAGTTGTTCTCGCAAATGGTGGACGCCGACGGTTCACCGCCGCGACGGAAGACCGCGTCATGACGCCTGACGACTTCGACAGCACGCTGGCGGCGGATCGCGGCACCACCGAGCCGGCGATGATCGTGGACGTCGAGGGCTTCGAGGGGCCGCTCGATCTTTTGCTCGCGCTGGCGCGCACGCAGAAAGTCGATCTGGCGAAGATCTCGATTCTGGCGCTGGCCGACCAGTATCTCAAATTCATCGAAGCGGCGCGCCAGTTGCGGCTGGAGCTGGCCGCCGACTATCTGGTGATGGCGGCCTGGCTTGCTTATTTGAAATCGCGGCTGCTGCTGCCGCGCGAGGCGCCGGGCGAGGGGCCGAGCGCGGAAGACATGGCCCTGGCGCTGGCCTACCGCCTGCGGCGGCTGGAGGCGTTGCGCGGCGTGGCGACCCGGCTGATGGAGCGGCCGCAACTCAACCGCGACGTATTCGCGCGCGGCGCGCCCGAACCGATCGACGAGATCAAGCAGCCGGAATGGACGGCGACGCTGTACGACCTGCTCAGCGCCTATGCGACGCAGCGATCGCGCAGCGCGCTGTCGCGCGTGCGCTTCAAGCAGCGTACGGTGTGGTCGCTGGCCGAAGCGCGCGCCGCGCTCGAGCGTCTGATCGGCATGTCGAGCGATTGGTCGCGCATCGACGCGTTCCTGATTTCGTTCGTGGTCGAGCCCGCGCTGGCGGCGACCGTCATGGCGTCCTCGTTTGCGTCCGCGCTCGAGCTGGTGCGCGAAGGGGTCGCCGAGATTCATCAGAAAGAATCGTTCGCGCCGCTCTACATGCGCAAGCGCGTCGGTGTGAATGGAAGTGCATTGACCTATGACGCGCCAGAAAACACATAAGGGGACGGACTCGATGCCGAGCGTGGCCAAGAAGCTGGTTATTGTTCAAAGCGAAGACGCGCCGGCAGCGCAATCCGATGCGGCATCGCCAGCCGAGCCGGCCACGCGGCAGGAAGAACTGCGGCTGCTGGAGGCGCTGCTGTTCGCCGCCGGGCAACCGCTCGACGAGGCGACGCTGGCGCGACGGCTGCCCGACGGCGTCGACGTGAAGGAAGCGCTGGCGCAGCTCAAGGCCGAATACGTCACGCGCGGTGTCAACCTGGTGCGCATCGGCAAGAAATGGATGTTCCGCACCGCCGACGATCTGTCCTGGCTGCTCACCAAGGAGACGGTGGAGACGCGCAAGCTGTCGCGCGCCGCGATCGAGACGCTCGCCATCATCGCCTATCACCAGCCCGTCACCCGCGCCGAGATCGAGGAAATCCGCGGCGTGGTGGCGGCCGCGGGCACGCTCGACGTGCTGCTGCGGACCGGCTGGATCCGCCCGCGCGGGCGGCGCAAAGCACCCGGCCGGCCGATCACCTACGGCACCAGCGAGGCGTTCCTCACCCATTTTGGGCTGGAGGAGGTGGGCGATCTGCCCGGTCTCGACGAACTCAAAGGCGCCGGCCTCTTGGAAGGCAGTTTGCCGCCGGGCTTTGCGGTGCCGATGCCGTCGGATGACTTGGCGCTGCGCGACGACGAGGAACCGCTCGATCCGGGCGATCTCGATCTAGGGTTAGCGCCGCCGTCCTCGCGCAGCGAGACGTAAGCCCCCGGCACAGTGCATCATCCGTCATCCTGAGGTGGCCGCGAAGCGGCCTTCGAAGGATGGACGGCCCGGGCCGTCGCCCTTCGAGGCTCGCTTCGCTCGCACCTCAGGGTGACGGATCGTATGCTTAACGGCGCGCGATGCCGTAAGCTTCAGTAACTTAAGCCCATTTTTGCCCCCGCTGCGACATGAAGGCCGCATTACAAAGGCCCGAAGTCCTTGTTTTTGCCGCTTCCGGAGCCTAGTTTCACACTCAAATCACGGGCGGGGCGCGTACGAAGCCGCCGCAGCGGAGGGTTCGCCAATGGGTTCTTTAAGTATCTGGCACTGGATGATCGTCATCGTCGTGGTGATGCTTCTGTTCGGCGGCCGCGGCAAGTTGTCCAACCTGATGGGCGATTTCGCGCAAGGCATAAAGGCGTTCAAAAAGGGCATGTCGGAAGACGACAAGCCGGTTGAGACCAAGGCCGAACCGGCCATGACCATCGATCACCAGGCCGCCGGCGCAGCGCCGAAGACGGAAACCGAGCAGCGCGCCGAAGGCGTGCGCTCTTAAAAAAGCTTGGCAGCGGCGGCGTGTTGACGGAAAGCGGGTGGCCGACACGCCCCGGGAGTTGATCTATCCATGTTCAATCTTGGTTGGGGCGAGATCGTCGTCATCGGCATCGTCGCGCTGATCGCGATCGGGCCCAAGGAGCTGCCGACCGTTCTGCGGACGCTCGGCCAGTGGATGGGCAAGGTCCGCCGCATGGCCAACGAATTCCAGGGCCAGTTCCAGGAAGCGCTGCGCGAAGCCGAGTTCGCCGATCTCAAGAAGCACGCCGACGATATTTCCAGTTCGGTCGCCGAATTCTCCAACATCGATCCGCTCGCCGACGCGCAGAAAGATGTCGAGCGCGCGTTCGAAGAAACGCCGGCCGCCGCGCCAACGGCTGACGCTGCGAGCCCTGCGCAGGATGCCTTGCCCGGCGCGCCGCCGCTGCCGGCGATCGAGGCGGCGCCGGAACCGCCGGCCGCCATCGCGCATGAAGACCACGCCGCGCTTGCGCCGCCGCCCGTTGAAAAAGCCGGGGGCGGGGCATGAGCGAAGAGGACATCGAGGCCAGCAAGGCGCCCTTGCTCGAGCACTTGATCGAGTTGCGCTCGCGGCTGATCAAGGCGGTGCTCGCCTTCGCCGTGATGTTCGCGCTCTGCTTCGTGTTCGCCAAGGACATCTACAATGTCCTGGTCTGGCCGTTCGTGTGGGTGGCGGGTCCGGAGAATTCCAAGTTCATCTACACCGCGCTGCTGGAATATTTCATCACGCAATTAAAGCTGGCGATGTTCGGCGCCGCTTTCCTGTCGTTTCCGGTGGTGGCGGCGCAGATCTACATGTTCGTCGCGCCGGGGCTCTACCGCAACGAGCGCAAGGCGTTCGTGCCCTATCTGATCGCGACGCCGTTTTTCTTCACGCTCGGCGCGACCATGGTCTATTTCCTGGTGCTGCCGATGCTGATCCGGTTCTCGCTGCACATGCAGCAGCCGGGAACCTCGAACGAAGCCAGCATCGTGCTGCTGCCCAAGGTCGGCGAATATCTCTCGCTGATGATGACGCTGGTGCTCGCCTTCGGCGTGGCGTTCCAGCTGCCGGTGATCCTGACGCTGCTCGGCCGCATCGGCCTGATCACCGCCGATCAGCTCAAATCCAAGCGGCGCTATTTCATCGTCGGCGCCTTCGTGCTGGCCGCCATCCTGACGCCGCCCGACGTGCTCAGCCAGATGTCGCTGGCGGTGCCGCTGATGCTGCTCTACGAGGGCTCGATCTGGTCGGTGCGGTTCGTGGAAAAGAAGGCCAGGGCCGAGGAGGCCGCCAAAGAAGCCGCCAAGGAAGCCGAGAAGGCGGCGGCCGCGGCAGCGGCTGCGGCCAAGCCGGCGGAGTAGGGTGGTATTGACTCCGTCATGCCCGGCTTTATGCCGGCCATCCACGCCTTGCTTCACACAAGAAAGACGTGGATGGCCGGGACAAGCCCGGCCATGACACGTTAAAAAGCGCCCCCATGTACGATATCAAATGGATTCGCGAGCATCCGGACGACTTCGACCGCGGGCTGACGCGGCGCGGGCTGCAGCCGCTGTCTCAGTACCTAATATCGCTCGACGAACGCCGGCGCGCGATGATCAGGGTTTCTGAGGGCTTTCAAGCGCGCCGTCGCGCCGCATCGGACCAAATTCATCAAGCCATGGCGAAAAAAGACACCGCCGCAGCGGAGGCATTGAAAGCCGAAGTTGCTGAATGCAAAACATCGATCACTACCTTGGAGGGCGAGCAGAAGGCGGTCGAGGAGGAGTTGAAAAAGGCGCTGGCGGAAATTCCCAACCTGCCGCTCGACGATGTGCCTGATGGCGCCGATGCGAGCAAGAATGTCGAGCTAAAAGGTCATACGTTTGGCGCCAAGCGCGATTTTAAAAAGGAAGGATTCACAGCCAAGCAACACTTCGAACTGGGCGAAGCGCTCGGCATGATGGATTTCGAGCTGGCCGCGAAATTGTCCGGCGCGCGTTTTGTGGTTTTGCTGAAGGGCATGGCGCGTATGGAGCGCGCACTCGGGCAACTGTTTCTCGATGTGCATACCAGCGAGAAGCACGGATACACCGAAGTCAGCCCGCCGCTGCTGGTGCGCGACGAAGTGATGTTCGGTACGGCGCAGTTGCCAAAATTTTCCGAAGATCAGTTTAAGGCGGTTCGAAAGCTCACTAAAGGTGAGGGGAATGATGCGCTCATACGATTGCGCAATGAGGATCATAGTTTTAACCCTCAAGAAGAGACTTCAGCATACTTTGAGACACTTGAAGTTTTAGGGGGGGGCAAGAAGGAAGTCTTTACCGAAGCAGGCTGGGCAAGGTTTCAGGAGTTGCAGCAAGCTGGCGAGTGGTGGCTCATCCCCACCGCCGAAGTGCCGCTCACCAATTTGGTGCGCGAGTCCATCGTCGACGAAGACAAGCTGCCGATGCGGTTGACCGCCTGCACGCCATGCTTCCGCGCCGAGGCCGGCGCCGCCGGCAAGGACACGCGCGGCATGATCCGCCAGCATCAGTTCACCAAAGTGGAGCTGGTCTCGATCGTCACGCCGGAAAAATCCAAGGAAGAGCACGAGCGAATGCTGGCCTGCGCCGAAGAAGTGCTGAAAAAACTCGACCTGCATTACCGCGTGGTCACGCTCTGCACCGGCGACATGGGCTTCGCCGCTCAAAAAACCTACGACATCGAGGTCTGGTTGCAGGTCAGAACATGTACCGGGAAATCTCGTCGTGCTCGAACTGCGGAGAGTTTCAGGCGCGGCGGATGCATCCACCCGGTAAGCCGTCGGAAGGTACTCGTTATCGCGGTAAGGACGGTAAGATCAAAGGCTTTGTCCACACGCTCAACGGCTCCGGCGTCGCGGTCGGCCGCGCGCTGATTGCGGTGATGGAAAACTACCAGGACGAAAACGGCGCCATCGTGGTGCCCGACGCGCTCAGGCCCTATATGGGCGGAATTACGAAGATCGAGCGAAGCTAACGAAGTCGTGTCCCGGATGCGGTGCAACACGAGCGCAGCGAAGTGGTGCACCGCTGATCCGGGACCCAGCTTGCTTTCAAAGATAACCGGGGTCCCGGGTCTGCAGCGCACCACTTCGTGGTGCGCTGCGCCCGGGGACACGAAAAGGGAAATAATGCGCATCCTCATCACCAATGACGACGGCATCCACGCGCCGGGCCTCGAGGCCTGCGAAAAAATCGCCCGCGAATTGTCCGACGAAGTATGGATCGTGGCGCCGGAGAGCGACCAGTCCGGCGTGTCGCACTCGCTGTCGCTCAACGATCCGCTGCGCCTGCGTGAAGTGGCCGACAAACATTTCGCGGTGAAAGGGACGCCGACCGATTGCGTCATCATGGGCGCGCGCCATCTGATGAAGGACATGCCGGACCTGGTGCTGTCCGGCGTCAATCGCGGCCGCAACGCCGCCGAGGACGTGACCTATTCCGGCACGGTCGCAGGCGCCATGGAAGGCACCGTACTCGGCATTCCGTCGTTCTCGCTGTCGCAGGCTTACGCGTTCTCCACCCGGCACGCGCCCTATTGGGACACCGCGGTCAAATTCGCGCCCGATCTGATCCGCCGCGTGCTCAAAACCGGCATGCCGCGCGACGTGCTGGTCAACGTCAATTTTCCCGATTGTCCGCCGGACGAAGTGGCCGGCGTTTCCGTCGTCACGCAAGGCAAGCGTGACCAGGAGCTGTTGCGCATCGATGCGCGCCACGACGGGCGCGGCAATCCGTATTACTGGATCGCCTTCGGCCGCGGCGGCGTCGCCGGCGCTGCGCCGGGCAGCGATCTCGCCGCGCTCAACGACAAGCGCATCGCGATCACGCCGTTGCGGCTCGACCTAACCGACGAGCCGTTCATGACGAAACTGGCGGGTGTGTTCGGCTAAGCGCCGGTCAGCAAGCCGACGATCGCGTTTTTGAGCTGCTCGACCTGGAACGGCTTCTGCAATGCCGGGCGGTTGTTATAGGGATCGGGCAGGCTGCGTTCGCCATAGCCGGTGACGAACACGAAGGGCACGCCGCGCTTGGCCAGAATATCGGCGACCGGATAAATCTCCCGACCGCCGACATTGACGTCGAGAATGGCGGCGGAGAAATCGCCGTTGGCCGCGACCTCGCTCGCTTCCGCAATGCTGCCGACCGCCGCGGCCACGTCATAGCCGAGGTCGGCGAGCATGTCCTCCAGCAGCATGCGGATGAGATATTCGTCCTCGACGACGAGAAGGCGCGGCGCTGCTATCGGGGGTTCATTCATCGCCGGCTCCTGCCAAACAACGCCGACGCGCGACGCCGAGTTCCATTCAGAACCCCATCCATAGCCGCAACCTTACATGAATCGCCCGGCAAACGTGCTAATTTCGGGTCAAAAGGAGCAAATCGTGCCGAGTCGGCCGCAGAACGGAAAAGACAACGATCGCATGGAATTCCTGCTGACGCTGCGCCGGCGCGGCATCAGCGACCAGGCGGTGCTGCGGGCCATGGACGAGGTGCCGCGCTGCGATTTCGTCGAGGGCGAGTTCGCCGACCGCGCCTATGCCGACCAGGCTTTGCCGATCGAATGCGGGCAGACCATCAGCCAGCCTTATGTCGTAGCTTACATGACCGAGCAGCTCGCCTTAAGTCCGCATCATCGCGTGCTGGAGGTCGGCACCGGCTCGGGCTACCAGGCGGCGGTGCTCTCGCGTCTGGCGCGCGAGGTGGTGAGCATCGAGCGCTATCGCACGCTCGCCGAGCAGGCGAGGGCGCGCCTCGCCGCGCTCGGCTACGACAATGTCGAGGTCCTGGTCGGCGACGGCTTTGCCGGCGTGCCGGAACAGGCGCCGTACGATCGCATCATCGTCACCGCCGCCTCGGAGCACGTGCCGCAGGCTTTGCTCGAACAACTCGCGGATGACGGCGGGGTGATGATTTTGCCGCTGGGGCCGCGTGACGGACCGCAACACATAATCAAGCTTACCAAATCGCAAACGGAGATTTCGCGGGAAAACCTGATTGCGGTGCGTTTCGTGCCGTTATTGCCCGGGCAGGCGCAGGAGTTGTGACTTTTCGCACGATGTTGCTGTTTCGGGGTCATACGCCGATTGAGGCAATTATACCGGACTCGATCGCGCGCGCGTCGACCCGCTAATTCTTAAAAGCTTATTTACTCACTACTGCTTTATTTCGAAGTCTACTTTTGTTGCGTATGAGTGAGTAACCACATGCCGCGCATTCAGTTGCCGTATCGCTCGCGTGTCTGCCTGCGCGTTGCAGTTCCAGCCCTCCTGGGCATTGCCGTCGCCGGCTGTGCGGACTCTGCGCGCTTCGACTCCAATCCATACGCCTCCAACCGTCAATCGCCGCCCCAAGAGACGACCGGTTCGATCTCGCCGCGCCCGGCATCCACCGCCCGCGTTGTGTCGCAGCCGCTACCGGCGCCGAGCCGGCCGGCCACGGTCGCCGCCTCGGGCGGCGTCGCCGCTGGCGCACCGGGCTTGGGCGCTTACCGGCCCGCTACAGCCGACATCACCGGATCGGTGCCCGCGCATCGCGCGCCGGCGCCCGCGCCAACCGGGCATTGGACTTGGGACGGCGGCTCGCCGGTGACGGTCAGTGCCGGTGAAACGGTCGAGAGCATCGGGCGCAAATACGGCGTGCCGGCCTCCGCCATCCGCGACACCAACGGTTTCCGCGAGGGCGCTTCGCTTCGCCCGGGCCAGCGCGTCGTCATTCCGCGCTACGTCTCGGCCAGCGGAGCCCATATGGCGGCGCCGCAAACGACTCCGCAGCCGGCGCGGCAGGCGTCGATGCCACCGCAGAAGTCCGAAAGCGTCCACATCGTCGAGCCGGGCGAAAGCATGCTCGGAATCGCGCGCAAGCACGGCATCTCGATCACGGCCCTGGCGCGCATGAACAATATCCAGCCCTATGCCAAGATCACCATAGGCGAACGCTTGAAGGTCCCCGGCGGGCTGCACGTGGCCGCGCGCCAGACGCCGGCGCCGCAAGTGGCGCAGCCGCGCACGGTTCCGGCCGAAAAGGTCGCCAGCGCGCCGATCCAAAGTGCGCGTATCGCCACTCCGGAAACTCACGCCACCACCGAAAGCTTGCCGCCGACCGCGGAAGCGGCGGGCAGCTTGCCGTCGTTTCGCTGGCCGGTGAAGGGCCGCATCATTGCCGGCTTCGGCCCGCGTCCGAACGGCGCCCAGAACGACGGCATCAATCTGGCGGTGCCGGAAGGCACGCCGATCAAGGCCGCCGATGACGGCGTCGTCGCCTACGCGGGCAGCGAGTTGAAGGGCTACGGCAACCTGGTGCTGATCCGTCACGCCAACGGCTTCGTATCGGCCTATGCCAACGCCAGCGAGATCCTGGTCAAGCGCGGTGAAACCATCAAGCGCGGGCAGGTGATCGCGCATGCCGGGCAAACCGGCAACGTGACTTCGCCGCAACTGCATTTCGAGATCCGCAAGGGCTCGACCCCGGTCGATCCGATCAAATATCTCGGCGGCGCGTAGTTCATTCCGTCATTCCGGGACGCGCGCGTCAGCGTGCGAACCGGGCGTGACGTATTACTCTTTCAACTTCACGCCCAAACGTCCGGCCAGATCCTGCACGAACTGCCAGGCCACGCGGCCGGAGCGCGAGCCGCGCGTGGTCGACCATTCCAGCGCGTCGTGCTGCAGCACTTCGCCCTGCGCCGGAATATGGAAGTGGGCGACGTAGCTCTCGACCATCGCGAGATATTCGTCCTGGCTGCAGCGGTGAAAGCCGAGCCAAAGCCCGAAGCGGTCGGATAGCGACACTTTCTCCTCGACCGCTTCGCCCGGGTTGATCGCGGTCGAGCGCTCGTTTTCCATCATGTCGCGCGCCATCAGGTGGCGGCGGTTCGACGTGGCGTAGAAAATCACATTGTCCGGCCGGCCCTCGATGCCGCCTTCCAGCAGCGCCTTAAGCGACTTGTAGGTGGTGTCCTCGGCGTCGAACGACAGATCGTCACAAAACACGATGAAGCGATAATGCGAACCGCGGATGAGCGCCATCAAGTCGGGCAGGCTCTCGATGTCCTCGCGGTGGATCTCGATGAGCTTGAGCGGGGCGCCTTTGCTCTGGCGGGCGATCATGGCGTTGACGCCGGCGTGCGAGGCCTTCACCAGCGACGATTTGCCCATGCCGCGCGCGCCCCACAGCAGCGCATTGTTGGCCGGCAGGCCTTTGGCGAAGCGCTCGGTGTTCTCCACCAGTACGTCGCGCACGCGGTCGATGCCCTTGAGCAGCGACATCTCGACGCGATTGACGCGTTTGACCGGAGCGAGCCGCCGTCCGTCCGGCTGCCAGACGAAGGCGTCGGCGCCGGTAAAATCGGGCATGGATGTGCGTTGCGGCGCCAGCCGTTCGAGCGCTTCGGCGATGCGCGCAACTACGTCGCCGCCATTCGCGGCGGCGGCCTGCGCCTTGGATTTTGCCTGCGGCTTGGACTTCGCTTTGGGCTTCAATTTAGACTTCGACTTGGACTTCGATTTGGCCATGGGGCGTACTTCCGGAAATTGCGCTGCTCTTAGCGGGGCGGCGTTGCCCCCGCAAGCTGGCTTGTGCGAAAACGGCCAAAAGTGGCCGGTTTTAAGGGGTCTGGCGGCGTTGCAATTGGGGCTACGGCCGCTATAGTCCGCGCGAAATTAAGCGTTTGATGCCGGGCCGGGGACGCGCGCCTGGCGTGTTCCTGAAAACCACGCAAGGAAGACTTCGATGTTCATTTCGACCGCGTTCGCGCAAGGGTCGCTGTTTGGCGGGGCGAGCGGCGATAGCGGCGGCATGGTGATGTCGCTGCTGCCGTTTGCGCTGATATTCGTCATCATGTACTTCCTGATCCTGCGTCCGCAACAGAAGCGGGTGAAGCAGCAGGCGGAATTGGTCAAGAACGTGCGTCGGGGCGACACCGTCATCACCAATGGCGGGCTGGTCGGCAAGGTTACCAAGGTGATCGACGACGATCAGATCGAAATCGAGATTGCGGACGACGTGCGCATCCGCCAGATAAGGTCGATGATCACCGACGTCCGCGCCAAGGGTGAACCGGTGAAGGACGAGGCGGCAGCCGGTTGATGCGGGTGCCTTCGTTTTTCCACCCTAGCTTTCCGGATTAAGTCGGGACGTCATGCTTTATTTCACGCGCTGGAAAGCGTTGGCGATTGTTCTCACGGCATTGTTCATTTGCCTGTTCGCCGTTCCTAATTTTCTGCCGGAGAAGATGGTGGCGAGCTGGCCGAAATGGGCGCAGCGCCACGTCGTGCTCGGCCTCGATTTGCAGGGCGGCTCGCACATCTTGCTCGAGGTCGATACAAAGGCCGTTCGCAAGGAAATGCTGGAGACGCTGCGCGACGACATGCGCCGCGTGCTGCGCGAAGCCCGCATCGGCTATACAGGGCTGGTGGTGCGCGGCAGCAGCGCGGAAGTCCGCATTCGCGAGGGTGCCAATGCCGATCAGGCGCTCGAGAAGCTGCGCACCCTGTCGCAGCCGCTCGGCGGAATCTTGAGCGCCACCGGACAGCGCAGCCTTGACGTTACCAGCGAGGCCGGCGGCCTGATCCGGCTTACGCTGAGCGAGCCGGCGATCGTCGAGCGGGTGCGCCAGTCGGTCGATCAGTCGATCCAGATCATCGAGCGGCGCGTCAACGAACTCGGCACGGTGGAACCGCTGATCGAGCGCGAAGGCACCGACCGCATTCTGGTCCAGGTTCCGGGCCTGCAGGATCCGACCCGGCTCAAGCAATTGCTTGGCAAGACCGCCAAGCTCGATTTCCGCATGGTCGATACCGGTAATTCGGTGGAGCAGGCGACGCAAGGCCAAGTGCCGCTGGATGACGACGTGCTGTACAGCTCGAGCCAGCCGAAGACGCCTTATCTGGTCGAAAAGCGCGTGCTGGTATCGGGCGCCGATCTCACCGACGCGCAGCCCGGCTTTGACCAGCGCACCAGCGAGCCGATCGTCTCGTTTCGCTTCAATACTTCGGGGGCGCGCAAATTCGCCGAAGTGACCCAGCAAAACGTCGGGAAGCCTTTTGCCATCGTGCTCGACAACGAGGTGATCTCGGCGCCGGTGATCCGCGAGCCGATCCTCGGCGGTTCCGGGCAGATTTCCGGCAGTTTCACTGTGCAAAGCGCCAACGATCTCGCCATCCTGCTGCGCGCCGGCGCGCTGCCGGCGCCGCTGACCATCATCGAGGAGCGCACCGTCGGCCCCGGCCTCGGCGCGGATTCGATCGCCAAAGGCAAGATCAGTTCTTACGTCGGCGCGGCGATGGTGATCATCTTCATGCTCGCCACCTATGGGCTGTTCGGCCTGTTCGCCAATATCGCGGTGGCCATCAACGTCGCCATGATCTTCGGCGTGCTGTCGATGCTCGATGCCACGCTGACGCTGCCCGGCATCGCCGGCATCGTGCTCACCGTCGGTATCGCGGTCGACTCCAACGTCCTGATCTATGAACGCATCCGCGAGGAAGTGCGCGGCGGACGCACGCCGATCAACGCCATCGACGCCGGCTTCAGCC
>Ga0182024_10010206_pt1 | contig 19210 bp, 17 predicted proteins | sample P32metaG_FD_120480 | JGI IMG/M metagenome (GOLD analysis project Ga0182024, IMG submission 120480) | Permafrost microbial communities from Stordalen Mire, Sweden - P3-2 metaG (Illumina Assembly) | ecosystem: Environmental > Terrestrial > Soil > Wetlands > Permafrost | place: Sweden: Stordalen... | reverse complement strand
TCACGCTCCGAGAACGGAAACCGATTTACTCCTGGCTGCCAAATCGGCCTTCCAAGCCATCTCCATCCGCGACTGCAAGAATTTCTTTTTCAGCGCCAAATACGCTACATAATTAATGGAAATACCCTAGGCGCCGCTCCCGGGGCCTACAAACACAACGGAAAAGAGGCCGCGGTCGGCGCGGCAGCGGGCGGCTTCGCCGGATTTATGGCCTCCTCCGGCATCGGCCAGGAAATTGACCTGCAGAAAGGGACCAAGCTGGACTTGGTTCTCGACCGGCCGTTGTACTTTGTTCAATAAATCGGATGTGACGCGATAGTGGAACGTGCCTGCTGCTCGAATTGTGCGAGCGGCAAATTCCCACGACTTAAAATCGCAGCCGCAGGTTCAGTTGGTTTTCTTGGCGATAAGCGGCTGTGGCAGACCCATCAGTTTCGCAGGATCCGCGCCAGGCTTCGGACGGAATTTTTGCGTGCGTCCGCCGTACGTCTCTGCAGCATACATATTTCCATCAGAGTCAACCGAGAACCCGTGCACGGCCCAGAACTGGCCGGGACTCGTGCCATGCTGGCCCCAGACATATTCCAACTTGCCGTTCAGGTCGTATTTCAGGAACTTGTCCGTTTGCCCGTCGGCGACCCAGAGATGCTGGTCGTCCGACATGTAAAGGGCCCACGGAGAAAGGTTCGGCCACTGGTCGAGGAACTTTCCGTTTTGATCGAACACCTGGATGCGCCGGTTCGTACGGTCGGCCACATAGATGTTGCCTTTTTTATCCGTCGCGATTCCGTGCACCCCATCGAACTGGCCTGGGTCTTTCCCCTTTGTCCCCCACGCGGTGACGTACTTGCCGTTCTTGTCGAACTTCACCACGCGCGTGTTTACGTAGCCGTCGCTGACCACGAAACCGTCATCCGGCAGAAACGCGATGTCGGTTGGCCGGCCGAAATGTTTGTCATCTTGCCCCGCGACTCCCGGAACACCTAGAGTCATCAGGAGTTCCTTGCCGTCGTTGCTGAATACGAAAACCGCCTGGCGCACGTCGTCCACAACCCAAACACGCCGAAGGGGATCATAGGGGCTGATCCTGATGGCGTGCGGTCCCCGGCCGAGTTCCGCATCGCCGCCGCCTGCGAACAGATGATCCCATTGGTTCCAGACCTCGAGGACTTTGCCGGTCCCATCCACGACGACGATGCAGTCTCGCATCACATCGGGAGGCGTTTCGCGCCGGGAAGCGCCGTTCATCGCCTGCTTGTTATCGATCGTGCCATAGGAACCGTTATAGCCAGGAGGCGGTGTTGCCGGGAGAAGGAGTTCCCCGCGACTCGCAATGAATATCCTGTTGGGTGTTTCGGCAAAAACGCCCGCCTGAGATCCCCACACATATCCCTTCGGAGCGATCGCCTGCGGAAAACCGGCGACCACGTCGTAAGGGCCAGTTTCGTCTTCGCCGCCTTTTTCCTGCGCGAAGCTGCTCGTTGTGAATATTGCCGTGGAGAGAACTGCGGAAAGAACCATGGGAACCAATACTGCGGATTTGATGCGCATCCTGAACCTCCCTTTACGGCGACTTGTAGTCCCGTCTATATCGGGTGTCAAGGAATTTTCTCCGGGATTTTGATTCAGGCATTTGATGTTTGTGCGCCGCGCCCTATGCGCCCGTCCTTGATCGAGAAGGACATCGCCCACTATGATCTCAGCTTGGCAGCCGCGCTTGCTGCTGGTAGATTCGATGTAGCCGCCCGGCTCAAACATGGAGAGGACTGCTCGTAAATCGCATGGGTGAAGCAACTCGCTTTGAAATGACAAAACCTGCCGCTGACCGCGTCCTGATCGTGGAGGACGAGGAAAACGCGCGCATCGGCTATGAATCCTTGCTGCGCCGGTGGGGCTATGAGGTGCTCGGAGTCGGCAGCGCGGAAGACGCGCTCGCGAAATTTTCCGAATTTGCGCCAGCGGTGTTGATCGCCGACGTGGAATTGCCCGGAATGAACGGCCTGGACCTGCTGGCCCGGCTTGGCGATGAGTTGAAAACTGTTCCCGCCATCATCATCACGGGTAAAGGAAGCGAAGAGAGAGTGATCTCCGCGATCGAGGCCGGCGCATTCTGGTACATCGAGAAGCCGCTGAAGGCGGCGGTGTTGCGGTCGCTGCTGGACCGGGCGCTGGGCCGCGTCCGCGATCAGAAACAAGTCGCGGCGCTGACGCGCCAGTTGCGCGAAACTGGCAGGCTCGGCGATCTGATCGGCGGGTCGAAGATCATGCAGGACGTCATGCGACTGGTCGAGCAGGTTTCGCCATCGTCTGCGTCCGTGCTGATCACGGGCGAAACCGGCTCGGGCAAGGAAATTTTGGCGAGAACGATTCACCGGCTTTCTCCGCGAGCGGAGCGGCCCTTCGTCGCCATAAATTGTTCGGCGATCCCGGAATCTCTTATGGAAAGCGAGATTTTCGGCCATGAACGCGGCGCGTTCACCGGCGCGGCGGAGCGACGGATCGGCTGCTTCGAGCTTGCCGACGGCGGCACGCTGATGCTGGATGAAATCGGCGAGATGCCGGCCCCCACGCAGGCGAAACTGCTGCGCGTGCTCGAGGATCATAGAGTGCGGCGCCTTGGCAGCAAGGTGGAAACGCCGGTGGACGTGCGTGTCCTTGCCGCTACCAATAAAGACCCTGACCAAGCCGTGTCCAAGGGCGAGCTTCGGCATGACCTTTATTTCCGGCTGAATGTTTTTCACATTCATTTGCCGCCGCTGCGCGATCGCAAGGAAGACATTCCGTTGCTGGTCGAGCACATTCTCCGCGACATCAACACAAAGCACGGGCGCAACGTTCACGGCGTCAATCCCGAAGTGCTGGAAATGTTTGCTGGCTATTCGTGGCCGGGAAATGTGCGCGAACTTCGCAACGCGCTCGAGCGCGCGGTCATCGTGTCGAATCGCGATCTGATCGGGCGCGCAAATTTGCCCGCGGATTTCGGACACGCGCCCGCGGCGTCCGCCACCGACCTGGCCTCGCTGCGATTTCCACTGGGCACCACGGTCGAGGCGGCGGAACGCGAACTCATTCTGCAGACGCTGGCTTCAACGAATAACAAGACGCGCGCCGCCGAGCTGCTGGGAATCAGCCTGAAGACATTGCACAACAAGCTGAAAGAATATGAGGCCGCGAAAATTCCCTCGCACTGAAGCGACGGCCACCGATGCACCTTCGCCTGCAAACTAAAATCACGCTGACCACCGCGCTGCTGGTCCTGGCCGTGGTAGGTGCGAACTCCACGTTGTACGTAGTGACCCTCACACGCCAGGTCATCGGCCAGGCGAATGAACGCGCACAACTGGTCTCCCGGCACGTATTTTTCCAGGCACAAAACGCTCTTGCGGATTCGGCCAAAGCCGGCGAGACGCCAGCGTCGAGCAGTCCCGAGGACATGAGCGCCTACGTGAGGAAATCGCTGGACGAAAGCGCGGCTCTGGCGTCCTCAATCGACGCCGAAGTCGGATATTCCCCTTTGATTTATGAAATCACGATTTCCGACGTCAACGGCACCGCGCTGGTCTCCAGCGACGCTTCGCTGCCAGGAAGGCAATCTCCCGCGAGGACGAATTTTGCGCAGCTTGTTTCCAGCAGCTTCACGGGGCAGCTTCGCGCTCTGTACGGTCCGCCGCGATCCTACGAAGTGGACTATCCTTTCCAATTGGGCCCGGCGGGCAATCAGGTTCCGTTCGGAGTGATTCGCGTCGCCGTGCAAACAGGCCTGCTCCGCAGCGACATAACACCCGCGTTGCGTTCGTCGGCATTATTGGCTTTGGCTTCGGTGGGAATATCGGTGCTGCTCGCCGCGCTGGTCAGCAGCATGTCGGTCGTTCCGCTGAAACGAATCACCGCCCAGTTGGACCGCATTTCGAAAGGCGAGTTCGATCAGAAGCCGCTCGAGCGCGGCGATGAATTTGGCCAGGTCAGCACGAAGATCAGCCAGATCGGAATGCAACTGCGTGGGGTCCGGGAAATTTTCAGCACCCTGCGCGAGAACCTCGACCAGGTCCTCGGCGGCCTCGACGACGGTTTGCTTTTGTTTTCTCTCGATGGGCGTGCCGTCATGGTGAGTCCCGCGGTCGAGCGATTTCTGTGCATGCCTGCGGATCAGCTTCTGGGCCGCCGCGCGGAGGATATTTTTCCGCCCGATCATCCTGTGCGGGAAGCCATCAAGCTGACCGATGGCGAATTCGAGCCGGTCGGCTCAGCCGAGGTTGTACTGGCTGGTCCGAATGCCCCAGCGCGCCGAGTAGGTTTGAGCGTGCAGGTGATCAACGAGGGCAGGACGCGAATGGGCGCGCTGGTGACATTCACCGACCTCGAATCGCGCGAGCGAATCAGCACGCAGCTGCAAGTCTCCGAACGCCTCGCACAACTCGGGCGAATCACCGCTGGGGTGGCCCACGAAGTGAAGAATCCGCTCAACTCGATGCGACTGTGGCTGGAAAATCTGAAGATCAGTTTGCCCGAGGGAGATGAATTGCCGCAGCAGGCAGTCCGGGTTCTGGACAGCGAGATTGACCGCCTGGATACGGTCGTGAAACGGTTCCTGGATTTCACGCGTCCTCCTGACATGCACCAGGAAGAGACAAACCTGAAGGAATTGCTCGAGGAAGTGCTGGCCGTCGAGCAGCCCCAGATCGACAAGGCAAATGTGAAAGCCGTGACCCGCTTCAATGCCGATGTACCACCGGTGATGGTGGACCGGCAACTTCTGAAACAGGCGTTGATGAACCTGTTGGTAAATGCGGTCGATGCAATGCCGGGAGGCGGCCGCTTGAGCGTGTCCATGGAACGCCGCCGCGAGATGGCGGGAATAGAAATCGAAGACACCGGCCGTGGCATTGCCCCGGAGAACATCCCACGAATCTACCAGCTTTTTTTTACGACGAAACCCGGGGGGAGCGGAATCGGGCTTGCCAGCGCTTTCCGAACTGTGCAATTGCTGAATGGTTCGATAGACTTTAAGACGGAAGTGGGCCACGGCACGACGTTTCGAATCGAATTGCCGCTGGCGCGCCAGATCGAGCCTGCATTCAGCCGCTCGCTGGTTCCCGGCGCGGCCGTGGTACGGAAAATCTGATGCGAAAATCCGACCTTCTCGTGTTGTTTTGCGCGGCCGGCCTGGGCATGACGGGCTGTGCATCCAAGCAAATCGTGCGCGCGGCGCCTCCTTCGGTGAGCACTCCTCCTCCCGATGAAGCCGGGCCCATGCCGACGCCTGTGACGCCTCCTCCCGTCGAGACAACCAGCGAACCACCACCGGAACCAGCCATCGTGGTTCCACCGGCCGTTCCGGCCAAACGGCCCACGCCGCCGCGCCCGCGCTCGGCACCCACGGAAACCGCTGAGCCCGCGGCGCCAAAGCCGGCGCCTCCACAGATTTCGCCGCAACTGTCCGACAAAGACCTGGAAAACGCGAAGGCCAGCACGACCGCGAACATCACGACCGCCGAGAAGAACCTGCACCAGGCCGATGGCAGAGCGCTCAACGCCGCTCAAAAAGACCTCTTTGATAAAATCAGCGGCTTTCTAGCCCAGGCGCACGAAGCCATCCTTGCCGACGACTGGGTGCGCGCGCTGAATCTCGCCGAAAAAGCCCGCGTGCTCTCCGCTGAGCTAGTGAAGTCGTTTTAATTCGGAGCTTTTTTCGCCGGAACCGGGAAGTGCCGGCAGTTTTCCATTACCTGCCATTTAAAGTTTGGCGCTGATTCTGCTAAAATTTCCGTGGAGATTTCCTATGAAGAATTCATTCTCCGCTTTCGAGCAAAAGCTAGTCGATATCGCGCAATTGAAATCCGCCTTTGCGGTCCTCAACTGGGATAAAGACGTCTTCATGCCGCCCAAGGGCAGCGGGCCGCGCGCCGCGATGCTGGGTTACCTGGCGGGCGAATTGCACGACAAAGTGCTGTCCCAGGAATTTCGCGGACTGCTGCGCGAGGCCAAGGATGCCGCGGACGCGGGGGAACTTTCGCCCGGGGACCGCGCCATCGTGCGCGAAGTCTGGCGCGACGTCAGCCGCGAAGAAAAACTTCCCGTCGAATTCGTGAAGGAACTGACGCAGGTTACATCCGAGGCGTATCACGTCTGGATGGATGCCCGCAGGAAAAAAGATTTCAAGCTCTTCGCACCACACCTGACGAAGATCGTCGCACTGAAACGCCGCGAAGCCGAGCTGGTCGGATTTGCCCAGTCCCCTTACGATGCGCTGCTCGATACCTTTGAACCCTACGCGACCACCGCGGAGATCGCCGTCGCCCTGGGAGATCTGAAGAATTTTCTCGCGCCTTTCCTCGTCAAGATCAGGAACTCGAAGGCCAAGGTTTCACGCGACGTGATCGCGGGCGACTTCGACATTGAGAAGCAAAAAGCCTTCTGCGCGCTCGCCGCGAAACAGGTCGGCTACGATTTCGATGCCGGGCGGCTGGACGTCAGCGCCCATCCGTTCAGCACCAGTTTTCACCCACTGGATTCGCGCATTACCACGCGCTACAACCGTTCCGAATTCATGCAATCCGTCAGCGGCGTGATTCACGAAACCGGACACGCCCTTTACGAGCAGGGCTTGCCTGCCGCGCGTTTCGGCACGCCGCTCGCTGAAGCGGTCTCGCTCGGCATCCACGAATCGCAATCGCGCCTCTGGGAAAATCTGGTTGGCAAAAGCAGGGCGTTTTGGAAATATTTCTATCCGCTGCTGCACAAGGAATTTCCGGTCCCGCTGCGCAGCGTCCCGCTTGAAAAGTTCTACCGCGCCATCAATACCGTCGAGCCGTCGTTCATCCGCGTGGAGGCCGATGAAGTCACCTACAACCTTCATATCATCCTGCGATTTGAGATTGAGACAGCACTGGTCGAAGGCCACATTGGCGTCGAGGACCTCCCGCGCATTTGGAATTCGAAGATGAAGGAACTTCTCACGCTCGATGTCCCGGACGATTCCCTGGGCGTGTTGCAGGATGTTCACTGGTCGGGCGGAATGATCGGCTACTTCCCCACTTATTCTCTGGGAAACCTTTACTCGGTGCAATTTTTCGCTGCCGCGAAGCGCGATCTTCCCAAGCTGGATGACGAAATGGCGCGAGGTGAATTCGGCAAGCTGCTCGCGTGGCTCCGCGAAAAGATTCACGTCCACGGAAAGATGTACTCCGCGCAGGAACTTGTGAAGAACGCGACGGGCGAAAAACTGAACAGCAAATATTTCGCCGATTATCTTTCCAGAAAGTACGGCGAGATTTACGAATTGTAGGCGGCGTGCCGGGACGCGTGTTGCAGGGCGCAGGGAAACGTTCGCCGAAGCGGCTGACTCCGCGCGCACTCCTTCCTCCCATTTTTGCTGATAGGATGAGGACATGAAAACGTACGACGTCGTGATCGTCGGCGGCGGCATCATCGGCTGCTCGATTGCCTTCGAGCTGTCGCGGCGGAACGTTCGCGTCGTTTTGCTGGATCGCCAGGAACTGATGCGCGAGGCGTCCTGGGCGGCGGCGGGCATGCTCTCTCCCGCGCCGGACTGCCCTGCGGCAATCCCACTGGTTCCGCTCGGCCTCGCCAGCCTCGCGATCTACCCGCATTTTATTCCGGACATTGAGGAAGCTTCGGGAAAACGCGCGGGATACCGTACCGGCGGCACGCTCGAAGCTTTATTCCACGGCGACGCCGAGCGCGAATTGAGCACGCTTGTCGCGCTCCATCACGGACTCGGCCTCGCCTGCGAACCGATTTCCATCGAAGAGGCGCAAGTCATGGAGCCCGCGCTGGGTCGCGAAGTGCGCGCCGCCGCGTTTCTTCCGGACGAAGCCTCCGTAAACACGCGGGCTCTCGCGGCTGCAGTGATCGCTGCGGCGGAATCCACCGGAGCTGAATTGCGTCCCGCCGTGGAAGTGGTTTCGCTGGTGCAAGAGGGGAATCGCTGCACGGGAGTGCTGACTGTCGATGGTGAAACCATTGCTGCTAAGCATGTCGTGCTCGCTGCCGGATCGTGGACTTCGCAGCTGAAGCAAGCCGCGCCCTACGCGCCGACAAAGCCGGTGCGCGGCCAGCTGGTTGCGCTGCTCAATTCGGGACAGTTAATACACAGCGTCATGCGCTCGGAGTACGGATATATCGTGCCACGCGACCAGGCCACTCCCCAGAAGCTGGTCGCGGGCAGCACGCTCGAGCACGTTGGTTTTGAAAAAGCTGTAACCTCAGGCGGCATCGAGCAAATTCTTACCGCTGCAAACGAAATCGTGCCGGGTCTCGCCTGTGCGGAACTTCTGGAGACCTGGAGCGGGCTTCGCCCCGGCACTCCCGATGAGTTGCCCATACTCGGGCCGACGGACGTGGATGGATTACTGATTGCCACGGGGCACTACCGCAACGGAATTTTACTTGCCCCCATCACGGCGAAGCTGATCGCGGAGTGCATCACCGACGGGAAACCATCCATTGATTTGAAGGATTTCAGCCCCTTGCGTTTCCTCAGTGAAAAATCCGACGACTGAAAGATGACCTCGATCAGCCCAATTTTGGGCCCGGGACTTATCCCCACACCTCCAAAAAGTCCCTCCAGCCAAATATCCGGCTGGACCATTGCACACGGAGGCCGTCAGGAATAGACTATCGGTCGACCGGGTGGCCAAAACTGAGATTCTGATTCAATTCGTAATTTCGGGGCTGGACAAGTGTAGGATGTGCGGGACAGAAGTCTAAATTGGAATTTCCGGCTAGGATTGCACCCACAACAAACGCTTAGGGAGGCTCTAATGAAGAAACGCTTTTTGATGTCAGCGGTTTGCGCCGCGGCGATTTCGCTTGTCGCCATTGCGCCGTTGAACGCGCAGCGCGGCGGCGATGCAGCAGCAGCGAATATACCGCAACTGCCATTCCATCTGGTGGCGGACTTTTACCACTATCCCGCCAACTCGGTCATAGGACGCGTGAGCGGCGTCGCGGTCGGACCCAAGGGCAATATCATGACGCTCAATCGCGGCTATCACCCCGTGCAGGAGTTCACAGCGGAGGGCCAATTCGTGCGCTCGTTTGGCGAGGGCTCCACGATGTTCGTAGGCGCGCATGCCGTGCGTTTCGATCCGGACGGCAACCTCTGGTATGTGGATGCCGCCGACGACATCATTTACCGGTTCGACTCCGAAGGCCGCACCGTGGGCACTCTCGGAACAAATCCCGAGCCCTGGACATGGCTGACGCACGTGATTGAGCACGCCGCGCCGGGCAAGTCCTCCTTTTATCAGGAGACGGATATTGGCTGGAGCAAGGATGGCAGCAGCTTCGTCAGCGACGGATACGGCAATTCGCGTGTCGCCAAATTCAACAAGGATGGCAACTTCGTCAAGACCTGGGGCGAGCGCGGCAATCAGCCGGGTGACTTCAACACTCCTCACAGCCTGGTGGTGGATGATAACGACGTGGTGTATGTCGCCGACCGCGGAAACAGCCGCATCCAGGTTTTCGACACGGATGGCAATCGGAAAGCGGTTTGGGATTTGCCGACCGCGCCGTGGGCGCTCTGCCTCACGAAAGGACCCAATCAGGTGATGTTCGTTGGCAGCGTGGGCCACGTGTACAAGATGGATCTCAGCGGCAAGATTCTGGGCGAATTCGGCCGTCCCGGCAAAATGCCGGGCACGATTGACTCCGTCCACGGGATCGCATGCCCGGACGAAAAGAACGTCTTTCTTGCTGAGTTGTATTCTTCGCGCCTCGACAAATGGGTCGCGCCCTGAACGAGTTTCTGAACGGTCACAAGAGGCAATCACTGGGCCGGATCCGGCCCAGTGAACTGCTTCGTTGAGCTGATTGTTTTTTCTTCACGCGGACGACGGGGCGTTTTATTGCTCGGTGGATTTAGCAGTCATTCGAACGAAGAGACGGGTCCGGGCTGCCCGCCTGCTGGCAGGCAGGTACTTGCAGCCCGGCTTAAATAACGGGTCCGGGCTGCCCGCCTGCCGGCAGGCAGGTACTTGCAGCCCGGCTTAAATGATGGTCTGCCTTTAATTTTCTGCCACTAAATAGGCGATCTGCTGCGGGTGGGTTCCCGGCTCGCTGGTCCGGGAAGCGTTGAGGCACGCCCCGGGTCCGTGAAATTCACGCGGCTGGCGTCGAGGTAGATGGACCGGTCAAGGATCACGTCTACCGTGGTGCCGCGCGGCAATTCCAGTTCAGGGCCGCGCGTCATCAAAACCGTGGCAAGGCCGACTGCCGCTCCGACTCCCGCGCCGATCCCCGCACCGCCCGCGCCGCCGCTTGCGATGCCTCCAATGCCTGCGCCGATCCCGGTCGTTTTCAGGACAGTCCCTACGTCAGTGCCTTTGTCAGTGTCGCCGTGAACGTTTCCTTCTTTGTCGGTGGATTCATTGCCGCCCGTCCCGGTATTGGTGGGGATGGCATTGAAATTCACCACATAACCATTCGGAAGAATCATTGTGTTCAGGCGCAGGCGGATTTCGCCTGTCCCTTTTACTTTGCCGGGGCGCTTTGCATCGGTAATTTCGCCCTGCACGTAGGAACCTGCGGGAATCAGAATGTGGTCGTCGATTACGATTGGAAAAAGAGTTTCCAGATAGACCGGATCGCCCGGTTTGGCATTCCGCGTGGTGATCGCATTATGCAGCACCAGGGGCAACCGCGTCCCCGATGGAACCAGATATTTCCCGGCAGCAGGCTTTGGCACGGTTTCGGTAGCAGGGATAGTTTGTGATTGTGGCTGCGATTGTGGCTGCTCCGCCACGGGCTGCCCCTGCATCGGTCCGGCGGCCGCTCCTTGCGCGCTCAGATTCCCGGTAGAGGCTAGAAGTCCCACGAATGTTATGAGGGTAAAGATCGTTTTCATGGAGTTCTCCGCTGCTCGACTTCGATGCGCGTCCTCACTACAGGGATGCCGCGATTATACGCCCAGTTCCCGGAGTGGAACAGACGCCACTTTATTGCAGTGCAGAATCGCCACGTTTGACGCAGGAGCCCGGCCAGCTTAGGCTTGAAGCGGACGAGGAGGCATGATGGCAAAGCTGGCACTGGTGTACGGCATGCGGTTATTCCCCGCGGACGAACTGGGCGAAGTGGCCGATGCGACAATCACGTTGAAGGACGGCCGCACTTCGCGTGTCACGATGCACCTGATCGAAGGCAGCAAGGAACAAATTGAGGAAACGCTCGGCCAGTCGGTCGAAGCATTTTTTGAAATGTATCCCGAGATCTAAAGTTTTGAGGCGAGGAGCTGCGATTATGAAATCCGCGTCTCAGCGATTTCCGAAATTTTCAGGATCGAAGTCCGGGGAGTTCGGAGACGGCACGTTCGAAGAAATCAGCACGACGCTCTGGCCCGTAAGTTCAAATCGCTTCCGGCATTTCCGGCAGGCCACCAGTTCATCCACGCGAACCATGTAGGAGCGGGCCAGCGCAAACCGCTTCTTGTCTTCTTCACCGGCGCCGCGCGGCAACTCGTTCTTTTTTGTGCGGACAATCCAACGGATCGGATAGCTGTCTTCCTTGTGGCACGCGGGACACGAAAGGGTAATATTCTTCGTTTCCGGTTTCTCAACGTAAAACTGGCGCTCGTCCATGTTTCTTCATCCCCCTGATCAACCACCCGATTCAATTGTAACAAATTCAATGCCCGCGTCACGCCAGCGCGGGAGCCAGTGTTCGAGAGCCGCGACCACATGGCCCCGGTCGCCATTCGGCGCGCGGTGGTCGCCATCGTGAAGCAGGACGATGTCCCCAAGCTGTTTGCCCGGACGCGCCACACGCGAGAGCCTGCGAATCAGGCGCTCGGGCGGCTGCGGTTTCCAGTCCCGGCAAAGCCTCGACCACATCACGACGCCCCGCATCCCGGCGCGGTGAACCTCCCCGTCCAGGAATGGATTGCGGTAGCCGTACGGTGGACGCATCCAGAGCGGCGGCTGGGTGCGGGTGGCAGCGGAAATCGCATCCTGGCATTGCACCAGCTCGCCGCGAATTCCTTCGCGCGATTGAAAGATGAGATTCGGATGCGATTCAGTGTGATTGCCAAGCAAATGGCCGTGCACGGACATTTCCAAAGCCAACTCCGGAAACTCCCGCACGAATTTCCCTATCAGAAAAAATGTCGCCCGCACTGAATGCCGGTCCAACAATTCGAGAAGCTGCGGAGTGACGGCCGGGTTAGGCCCATCGTCAAACGTGAGAGCGATCCGCCGGCCTGAATCCGTGTGCCGCACGGTCGGGCCGAATAGTTCGGATGACGGTGCAACGGCGCCCCAGGCGGCGACACCTGCGACAGCAGCCGCCGCGACGGCAGGCACAAGAATGGGCAATGAAATCAATTCGTCTCCGCGGGAGATTCTCGCACGGGCCCGCATGGTGTGTCAGCCACCGAACGAATGAATTGTGGGGCATCCTCCGATGATAACGTCGAGTGGGTTAAATCCTGGATGGAGACGCGGCCTAATATGGACGAGGTGTGAGAAGCTATTTCTCATGCGAGGTGGGGAAGCTCTATGGACAAAAGTCAATTGCCGTCCGATTTGGCGCACGCAGGCAAGCATTTCATCATCGGACTAGAGAAGTCTGTAAGCCTCACAGAGCATGACGAACAACTTCTCTCGGTGCTGCGACCAGCCGGAATTATTTTGTTTCGCGAAAACTTCCGGCTTGACGTTCCTTATGAGGACGGGCTGACTTGTCTCCGCGACCTGATTGATCGGGCTCGGGCTTGCGTGGGACGAAAAACATTGCTCATCAGCATGGACCATGAGGGTGGCGCGGTTTTTCGGCCACCTCCGCCGATTACCAACTTCGGGCCTGCCGCCAAGTGGGCTCCAAGGAGCGCCGAGGTTGGCGCGGCCATGGGAGTAGAGCTTCGATCGCTAGGGATTAATCTGAATTATGCGCCGGTTGTGGATATTCATACCAACGCGGCAAATCCCGTCATCGGCAACCGCGCATTTGGGCCGACAGCCGAAATTGTGACTGGAAGCTCGCGTAATTTTCTGCTGGCCCTGGAGAGCGAAGGAGTGCTCGGCTGTCCGAAACACTTTCCCGGACACGGCGATACAAACGTTGATTCTCATTATGGTCTGCCGATCGTCCGGCGGAGCCTTGAGGAGCTTCGCCAGCGCGAGTTATTGCCGTTCGGTGCCATGGTTGAGGCAGGCGCGAAGATCATCATGACGGCCCACATCTTTTACCCGGTGATAGACACTGAAAACCCGGCCACGATGTCACGCTTGTTTCTGAACGGCGTGCTGCGGAATGAGCTTGGTTTCGAGGGCGTCATCACCACCGACGACGTCGGAATGGGCGCAGTGTCCAGGCTCTTCGAAGAACCTGGGGCAGCGACCGTCGCGCTGCAGTCAGGGTGTGACTTGATCATGATGTCCGCCCATTGGACCGACACCTCCCGTTGTTTGGGGCTCGCACAAGACCTGCTGGATAGCCTGAAAAACGAGAGACTGGATCCCCAGATCTTTGAGGCCGCGCAGAAGCGCATTGATGCGTTGCTCGTTGCAGCTCCGGTTCATACTGTGGGAACGCTGCCTGCCAGCGTGTTCGCCGCGCATCGAGCGATCGTCGCGATGTAAGCGGGCGATGCTAACTTGACACGAGAGAGCGGGCAGCGTACATTTTGCGCACGAATTGAATTTTGATATCGAAAATATTTGGTTCACAATTTGAATCAAGTACGGGAGAGAACACAAATGCGAAGCCGCGTTTCATTGTTATTCGTTGCACCAGCGCTCGTGCTGGCAGCCGGGTTTGCGAGTGCACAGCAGGCCCCACAGGGAGGTGGCGCGCCGCAAACTCCTCCGCCGCCCCCGCTCACGATGACGAGCACGGCGTTCGTCGATGGGGCTACACTTCCTACGCCATACACATGCTCTGCCAAACCGGCTGCCGTCAATCCCCCGCTGTCCTGGATCAACGTGCCGAAAGGGACGGTGAGCTTTACCATCATCACTCATGACATGGAACCGCGCGCGCGCAAAGGCATCGAAGATAATCTGCATTGGATGATCTGGAACATTCCCGCGACGGCCATCTCGGTTCCGGAAGGCATTCCCGCCGCCACCGCCCAACTTCCCGACGGATCGCTTCAGAGCCAGCCCGGGGCTCCCAATCCCGGCTACCGTGGGCCCTGCCCGCCGATGAATGTTTCTCTGGTTCACCATTATGTGTACGAACTCTTCGCCCTGGATCAGAAATTAGACGTGCCGGCAGGCGCGACCCGCGACGACGTCAATAAGGCGATGGACGGCCACATCATCGGCCACGCCGTTCTCGTCAGCGTCTTTCACCGCTAGGTGCCTTTGAGGCTGCCGCCACTTCGGTGGCAGCTTCGGATTTTTCTTGGGAAATCACATTTATGATGCGATACGGTGCGATATTCGGTTTCATCGCCATTTGCTTGATGTCTCTTCCCGCTTCCGCCTCCGCTCAAGCGCTGCACCTTATCGGCCCTCCCCTTTTCGATAAATACTGCACGACCTGCCACAAATACACGGGCGCCGCAAAAGGAACGCCGGATGCCTATGCGATCTGGAAAATGACGACGGAATCGATTTATGCCGCTGTCACAAAAGGTCCGGCGCATGCGTCGCTGACGGGTCCAACCGATGATGAGAAACGCTTCATCGCGGAGTACCTTGGCGGCCGCGTGGCGATTGGCGCGCAAAGCCCCGACGCGAAGCTCATGCCCAACCAGTGCCAGAGCAATCCTCCGATCAACGACCTGACTTCCAGCCCATCATGGAATGGATGGGGAAACGATCCTACAAATGCGCGTTTTCAGACGGCAGCCGGCGCGGGTTTATCGGCAGGCGATGTGCCGAACCTGAAACTGAAATGGGCCTTCGGTTTTCCGGGGACTCGCCAGATGTACGGCCAGCCCACCGTTGCCGCAGGGCGTGTTTTTATCGGCGTTGACAGCGGAGCGGTCTATTCGCTCGATGCGGCGACCGGGTGCGTGCACTGGTCGTTCCAATCGGAGGCGGGAGTTCGCAACGCGATCAGCGTGGGACCTATCAAGGGACAAGGCTCCGCGAAGTTCGCTCTTTATTTTGGCGACCTGCGAGGCAACGTGTACGCGGTGGATGCGCAGACAGGAAAGCAGCTTTGGAAAATCAGGGCGGACGATCATCCCGCGGCGCGCATTACCGGCGCTCCGGCCCTATATCAGGATCGCTTGTATGTTCCCGTCTCTTCTTCGGAGGAGCGTGATGGCGGACTGGAAGTTGCCTATCCGTGCTGCACGTTTCGCGGCAGCGTTGTGGCCTTGAACGCGGATACGGGCCGCCAGATCTGGAAAACTTATACGATTCCCGAACAGCCCAAGCCCACGAGAAAAACTTCCAAGGGCATGCAGCTCTATGGCCCGGCGGGAGGATCCGTGTGGAACTCGCCCACGCTCGACCCCGCACATCACGCGCTGTATGTTGGCACGGGCGGCTCCTACTCCACCGAAGTGCCGAAGACCACCGATGCGGTGATGGCGTTTGATATGGACACGGGCAAAATCTTGTGGGCGATGCAGGATACGGCGGGCGACTCGTATCTATCCGGTTGCGGCAACGCACAGGACAAACCGGAAAATTGTCCGGACGAGGAAGGCCCTGACTACGATTTCGGCGCCTCGCCGATCCTGCGAACTTTTCCGAACGGAAGCAGGATTCTAGTCGCCGGGCAAAAGAGCGGCACGGTCTGGGCGCACGATCCCGATCATGAAGGCGTCCTGGTATGGAAATATCAGATGGGCGACAAACCGACGTTCGGGATGTTCGTCTGGGGCGCGGTGGCGGACGATCAGTCCGCCTACTTTGGAATGCGAACCGGAGGAGTGACGGCGCTCGACTGGGCGACCGGTAAGCAGCGATGGATCGCGCAAACCGATCCGGTCGGTCCCGGGCTGCCACGCAGCATGACATCGGCGCTCAGTGAGATTCCCGGCGCAATTTTTTCCGGTGGTTCGGACGGAATGCTGCGCGCGTTTTCGACCGAAGACGGAAAACGCATCTGGCAATTCAACATGCTCCAGGATTTTCAGACAGTGAATGGCCTCCCGGCAAAAGGCGGCGCCATGAGCGCTCCGGGCCCCACGATTGCCGGAGGAATGGTCTTCGCCGGATCGGGTTACTACACCGGAACAAAAAATTCATCAGGCAACGTCCTGCTGGTATTTGGTCCATCCGGAAAACAATAATCTCCAACATGGAATCCCAGTAAATCGTTTCTCCGGAGTTGGCCAAAACCGGTGACGAAGCGATTCACAGGATGACCTGAATCAGCTTGCGGGGCCTGGAGCCGATCCAGCCGCTGTTTCGGGGGCCGTGACGAGTGCATTCGCGTCGGCTCTGATAGCTACAAGCGCGGAGTATTGATTCTCAAGCGGCTTCACGACGGGCTTGGCCTGCCGCGTTCGCATTTTCCCTCCAGGGCGCGGGTTTTTCTCACCGGTGAGTTCGAACCGCTGAATCCTGAAAGATAGTCACCCTCAGCAAATCCAAACCGCAGCCGATTGCGTAGAGCGTTTATATGAGGGCTTCGCGGTGTAATGAAAAAGCTTCCCCGCCGCGTCGCTGACAGCAGGCGAATCCGGAAAGGCCAACATGACCTTCCCAGTCTCAGTGAAGGACGAATTTGGGCGCGAGGGTAACGTGGTGGCAGATTCTGCCCGGATCGAGGCTGACCATTTCATTGGTGCTTGTCCGCCCGCAAAGCAGTTCGAGCCAGACGAGAGCTGCCCCAAAATTCCTCCTGTACGGTCATTCGAAAAGAAAACAAACGCAGCCGGTGGCGTGGTTGATACTCCGGCATCACTGGTTGATCCCAGCACATTCTTGGAGCCGATGAGCTGTGACGAACCTGTTCGCCGGGACTCTGACGAAGAGCTTATCAGGCGGATATTGAGCAGAGACGAAGTGGCGCTCGCGGTTGTGTACGATCGTTATGAAGGACTGCTTCATTCAGTGGCCACCCACATCCTGCAAGACGCCGGTGCCGTGGAGGAAGTTCTGCAAGACACGTTCTATCAGCTTTGGCGCGTTGCCGCGAGCTTCGATTCCGCACGTGGAACCCTCGCGTGTTGGCTGCTGGTGATGGCTCGCAACCGTTCGATTGACCGCGTGCGTCGCCGAACTCCGGTGCGGCAACCCTGGTCGGGTCGGCGCCTGATATCGAGAGTATTGTGGCAAGCAACGAGATGGCGGGACGGGTCAACGCGGCCCTGCGAGTTCTGCCGGAGGCGCAGCGCGTGGTCATTGAACTCGCTTATTTCGAAGGACTCACGCAAAGCGAAATTGCAAAACGCATGGGGAAACCGCTGGGGACCGTCAAGACGCGGCTGAGGACGGGACTCGCTTCTCTCAAAACGCATTTTGGCGAATAAGGGAATATGAATTGCTCGCCCATAATACGGAGACAACTTCGAGCTTTACCGACTTGTCGTGCTCGACGGCGACGATATGGCCAGGTTCGAGACTCACTTGGAGGGCTGCCCCGAAGGTCGCGCAACGCTTGCGACGGCACGAAGGGTTCTAGTACTACTTGCTCATCGCGCAAATATCATCAATCCTCCGGCGTTTTGCAATCCGTTTGGACATTATCTGACGTACATCTAGACGGGAAGCAATTTTGGCTGGTTGAGTGAAGGTGTCTTCCAAGCTTCCTGCCGTTCCAGTTTGACGCATGGCTGTTCCACTCGCCGAGAGTCGGGGGTTGGTCTGAAATTATCTAGGTGTGTGTTTTTGTAAGCGCGTTCCGCCGATCTTGAATCCCAATTTTTGGAGATGAGGTGCATGATGAAGACCAGTACTCTTGTTGTTACTGCAACCTTGGCCTTCCTGGCGATCACCGCTGTTACGCTTCTGCTCGTCGGGCCGCCCGGGACGATGGCTTCCAGCCACCGCGAAGCGCCAATCACGTCCCTGGATCCAACGGCCGATATTACTGATCTCTGGGCTTTTCGCAGTTACGACGCCGACGGCGGCGATACAAGCACCCCGAGTGTCACGATGATCATGGCAGTCAATCCCTTCTTGGAGCCGGCGAATGGTCCGACCTGGTTTCCCTTTGACCCCCAGATCCTCTATGAAATTCACGTCGATAATGACCAGGATGGCCGGGATGATATCGTGTTTCAAATACGCTTCTCAACGCAATATCAGTTGCCGACCGTTCCTACGGCCTTAGCAGGATTCGACTCGGGCAGCGCTCCGGGGGTTCCTTCCCAAATCAACGACTTCTCCGACCCTGGCCTGAACTTGCGGCAGACCTATACGTTCACCATGATTAAGCACGGCGTTACCACTCCGATTATGAACAGTGACGGATCGCCGTTTTACGCCGTTCCAGCCAATGCCGGCCCGCGCACCATCAACTATGCCGCGCTTTATGCCAAGGGCACTTACACTCACACCAACAAGGACATTTCGGTATTTGCCGGCACCGTGGACGATCCTTTCTTTATCGATCTAGGCGGAACTTTTTACACGGTTAACCTCCGGCTACTCGAAGGTGGGTCATCGAGTGGTGGCTCGGGCGTGCCTGGCGTCCTCAGTCCACTCGAAGACCGTGCCAACCAGAACTTCGCCGCGGATACGGTTTCCGGGTTTGCGGTCGACGCGATCGCCATTCAAGTGCCGATACAGATGCTGACCAGCACCGGTAAGATTGAGGCCTCTACATCTCCCGCCGCAACGATCGGAATCTGGAGCTCGACCTCCCGGCCAAAGGTAAAGATACTCCGTGACGCCTACTCGGCGTCCTCGCATGGATTCTGGAGTTCGAGTTCTCGGCAGCAGGCGACGATTCGCTCTGCCGCTTACATGGAGAAAGATAACGACCGGGATTCGGACGATTTCAGTCAGGTCCAAAGGCTAGGAAATCCCCTTATCAATGAGCTCGTCATCGGAATTGGAACGAAGGACTACTGGAGCATGTCCAATCCCGTAAACGATTCCCAGTTCGCACACTTCGACTTGAATCCCCTCTTCGTCAGTATCGTTGACGCCCTCTATTCAGTGCTTGCTCCGGGAGCGCTCAACTCTCCACCTGCCCCGCGGACTGATCTGCTTCCATTAGGGCATTTCCATTAATTATGTAGCGTATTTGGCGCTGAAAAAGAAATTCTTGCAGTCGCGGATGGAGATGGCTTGGAAGGCCGATTTGGCAGCCAGGAGTAAATCGGTTTCCGTTCTCG